>SDBT01019059.1_pt1 | contig 10762 bp, 9 predicted proteins | sample 2277101 | NCBI WGS metagenome assembly SDBT01 (sample SAMN10404973, study PRJNA504765) | marine sediment metagenome | isolation source: marine sediment core GS10_PC15, 103 cmbsf | place: Arctic Ocean: Southern Knipovich Ridge | collected 2010 | reverse complement strand
CTCAGCCAGCGTTTGCCAATATCTGCGATCTGTGTTGCTTTTTTGCAATGAAAAGTACATCTTGAAGAACTGGCTGGCCTTCATATTTTCATAAAGGCTTAATTCACCGGGCAGATATCCGACTCGATCTCTCGCCGCCACGCCCTCCTTCTGGCAATCCTTACCGAACATGCGCGCCACACCCGCGGTGGGGCGGATGACATCCATCAGGACGCGCTGGGCGGTTGTCTTTCCCGCGCCGTTGGGTCCCAGGAAGCCAAATACCTCCCCTTCTTCGATGCGCAGATCCACATCCAAAATACCACGGTGCCGCCCGTAATAGACCGACAGCGCTTGGGTCTCAATTACATACTCAGTCATCCTGTTACCCTCAATATCCCTGCCTTAAATTCCTGGGTTTTCCTCGATTCGCAGGCCGAAGTAAACGCGTAGGATTATAGCACCTAATATATCCTCATCTTATCAAATTGTTATCACTCTGGAAAGATTTTGCCAATTCTTTACCGGATTGGACTATACTTATTTTGGTTAGCTATTTAATTTTCTCAGGGCAATACCCCCAGAACGATCACACTGCTTAACACTTTCAAGATATGCAATGGATGGAAACATTGACAATTCATAAAACAGTCGTCATCCTCGGAGCTGGAGCCATGGGAGCTGCCTATGCAAGCAGATTCTATGATTTCGATCGTACGAGCATCTCCTTAGCTGCCTCTGGGAAACGCTCCCAACGCCTCAAAGCAGAAGGTCTGGTGGTCAACAACAAGCACTATACGATTCCTGTGCTATCACCTGAGGACCCTGCCCCTCCCGCAGACCTGATCATCGTAGCGCTCAAACACCAATATCTTGCAGAAGCTCTCCAAGATCTCAAAAATCGGGTGGGTGATAACACAGTTTTCCTATCGGTGATGAATGGTTTGGATAGTGAACCCATCATCGGATCTGTTTATGGAGAGGACAAAGTTGTTTATGCGACCGCGGTGGGGATTGACGCGCAACGAAACGGGAATGTGGTCAACTACAGCAAGGGCGGCACGATATTCTTCGGCGAAGCGGAAAACACCTTTCTCACAAAACGAGTAAAGAATATCCAGGCATTATTTGAGCGCGCCGGAATTGCTTATCAGACTCCTCCAGATATGATGCGCATCATGTGGTGGAAATTCATGATCAACGTTGGTATCAACCAAGCTTCCGTCGTGCTGTCTGCGCCTTACGGCGTCTTTCAGACTTCGAAGCATGCCCAGCAGATTATGGAATCCGCCATGCGCGAAGTCATGACTGTGGCTGAATCTGCCGGTGTAAATCTGGTTGAAAAAGATATCCAGGATTGGTACACCTATCTGAAAACTTTCGATCCGGCAGGGAAAACCTCCATGCTGCAGGATATCGAGGCTGGCCGAGCAACTGAGGTGGATATCTTTGCTGGTAAAGTAATTGATCTTGGGAAAACCTACGACATTCCAACCCCGGTTAATGAAATCTTATACCATGCCATCAAGGTCCTTGAACAACGTACAATAATATAAAAACTTGAAATCTGATGCTGCCATTGGATTAATGCAGGAGATACCCGTGGTTTTTCGGTACCCACCACAAATAATGCGCAAATAAAGTCACTAGTCTGCTGGGGAAACTATAGAATTGCTTGACTGCTTATATTCCTAAGCAATCTCTAAGGCGTTTGACCCCCTCTTCAATAGCCTCTGGACCATAAAAACAGAAACTCAAACGGAAGAAATCCTTCATCCCCATTTGGCTGGAGAACAGCTCTCCCTGGCGGAAATCAACTTTAAATTCCTGCGCTTTCTTGCGCAGGTTGAAGGCATCCACACCCGGAAGGTGCACCCAGAAGAAGAATCCACCCTGAGGAATCGAATATCCAGTCTTAGGGAGATGCTGGCGCAAGGCTGCATCCATTGCTTTGAGACGACTGGCATATTCTTTCTGCAGGCTGGTGACATTCTTCTCCAACTCACCCGATTCGATCAAACTGCGTACCAGCGCAGATGTATACGGGTTCATCCCGCCCCCACTTTCAAGCAGACCGCTGCCTGACAATCGTTTAATCACCGCAGTATGCGCCTGGATCCAACCCAATCGCAAACCGGGGGCTAAGATTTTCGAGAATGAGTTGACAGAGATGACTTGTTCCACATCCCCAGAATAAACTGCAAACGATGGGGGCGGTGCTTGTGTGTATGGTAAGAAGTGGTAGGCCTCATCGGCCACTACCAGGAAATTGTCCCGCTGCGCCCATTCTACCAACTTCACACGCCGCTCCTGCGAAAGCGTCCGCCCGCTGGGGTTCTGGAAAGTCGGAATTATGTAGAGGAATTTTGGACGGAATTCCGCTAACTTTTCTTCCAGCGCGTCTAATAGCAAGCCGTCATCGTCCATCGGGATCGGTACGCATTGCAATCCGTGGTCTCTAAAAATACGCAAAGCCAGGAAATATGAAGGCTCTTCAACAAAAATCATGTCACCAGGACGGGTATAGAGTGTGCAAAGCAGGTCAAGGGCAGAGGAAGCACCCGCAGTAACGAACAGCGGGTCAGGATCCACGTGGGTAGCGTAGGCTGTCGTCAAGAAGTTGGCCAGCGCGCGGCGAAAATCGCCATCTCCCTGCTCCACCCCATACTGCAGGTAGCGCGGATCACTGGTCGTGAAATACGCCTCCGCAGATTGGTGCAGCAATTCCATTGGCAATAAGTCAAAATCGGGGTTGCCCATACCAAGGTCAATGAAACCGGGTAGGACGTTGATCTGCGTGATCTTAGGTTCGCTCATGCTGGAAGTATAAACGAAGTTTGCGAAAATCTATTTAATTTTGTGAATAACAAATCGGCGTGATTTTTCTTTATCCTTGCTTTTCTATGCAATCACCCTATCCAGGTATGGATTCAAAATTTTTCTCATCGGAACATATCCTGCCGTAATATGCCACCGGGAGGTACAATGACGAAATTCGATGGCCAGTTCTCTCGTCTATCTAGCGCCTCTGCGATTTGGTTCAGGAAATCTTCACTGCCGAGGTATTCTTGATAGACCATCCCAAACCTATCGCAGTAGGCTGCAACTTCGAGGGCTCGGGGACGATAGGCATCTAAATCTTCCTGGCGATGGGCGATGAACAGCAAGCACTTGTAGTGTTGGTACTGCTGCTCCATTAACCAATCGGCGGTTTCAGCACCGTATTTTTCTACCAACTTTTCGTATTCGCTCAAGGGGTCAGAACCTACTTCAAACCAGCCCTTGGTCAGGTAATAGGTGCCAGGATTTTGTTTGAATTGTGTCATATATCGTTGACGCGACCCCATGAAAATAGCGACGCAGTCATCTGCTTTGGGGATCACCAGGGTATGTTTTCCCGCCCGAATATCATCGAGACCATTCCCACATAATCCATACCCCAAGACAACCAAACTTGGGGACTCGATGCGGTCAATCCCCTCCTGTACGGCCTGTTTGAGTTGTTTGGGTATCGAATGAAGACCGTACTCTAAGAAACGACTCGTCACACCTTCCACATTGCCGACGACACCTTCAAATACTTTACAAGCTAGAAAAACAACTGGCAAATCCATACATGCTTCCTATTTCCACTAAACGACAACAGTAATTGATAATTCTATCATCCATAGTGGGAAATAGGTTTTCGTTTCTGCCCCCATTTGCTGTTTGGGATACTCTATGATCAAATGCATATCCATATATTCATTTGAAAAGATAGATCGCCAGGATGGTTGTATTGATCTCTGTGACCAAAGGATTGGTGAGGGGGCAGGTCATTCCAGCATGGACGGTGATGGCTATGAAAGAGGCATTGCCTTATTTACGGTCGGGCAGACTTAAAAAATAAATACTTGCGCGGGCTCTCCGATATGAATTAATAATGTGGTGAGGTCTGATCCAGCTTACATTTCTCTGCGCATTTGAATAATGGATATGAGGGATTGTATGATCTAACTTGATGATCAAAGCACAGGGAATCGCTCCTATCCTGCCGAGGTTATCGTTATCCCTAATTACGCCTCCGAGGGCCGTCATCCCTTGATAATTTCTTCTCCATCAGTGTTCTCACTACAGCTGATGATTTTATGGCGAGGTTATTAGCTTAATTATTTGTGTTAGGACTTACGCAGTTGGTGGTTTAAATGTCATTTCGAGCGACGAAAGGAGCGAGAAATCCCTAATTAGGTGTCTTGCAAACAGTCTTTTCAGGGATTTCTCGTCGCAAGCTCCTCGAAATGACATGAACTGCGTAACTCCTATGTGTATGAAATAAGCCTTGCGGTCGCATAGCTGCGCTCAGAAATATAACCTTTTTATTACCGACAACATCACCCTTGCGATAAATGAAATTCAGACAAGCAAATCACTTCGCCGATTTTCGAGCCGAATACCGGGCTCAACATCTTCTCGCTGCTCAATTTCAGGCTTGAAGACAAATAAAGATTAATGAATTATTAATAGCGGTTGACACGAGAAAAATCTTATGCTAGACTGTAAATGAGAATGTTATCGATAACGGGAACGATAACGGAAACAAGCAGCGAACTGGGTCATGATGCAAAAAGTTACCATTAAAGACGTTGCGCAAGCTGCGGGGGTATCAACACAAACAGTTTCACGAGTGATCAATTCCCGACCTGATGTCTCTCCTGATACCAGATCTCGTGTTCAACAAGTCGTTAATGAATTAGGGTATTCACCCAATGTAATTGCGAGAAGCTTAAGCCGTGGGCGCACGAATACCTTTGGGGTCGTTGGGTTCGGATTGAGCTATTTTGGACCTTCAAGTGTATTATTGGGTATTGAGCAAAAGTCCAATGAATTGGGCTTTTCTCTTTTATTGAGTCTACTAGATGACTTTGATGCTGCACAAATAGATGGAATTCTAAGAAACCTGCTCTCCAGACAAGTTGATGGCATCATATGGGCTGTTCCCGGAAATGACAGGTTAGTTGGAGAACTTTCCGGGAGATTTAGTGATATCTCCGTCCCAGTGGTCTACATGAACAAGTTAAAAAACGGGGATGAGGTTATTGTCGCAATGGACAACCGACTGGGGGGCAGGCTTGCTACAGATCACTTACTAGAACAAGGATATCGCCAAATTGGGATTATCACAGGTCCCATCGATTGGTGGGAGGCACAAGAGCGTGAAAAGGGTTGGCGAGAAACCATGGGCAAGGCAGGTCTCACAAATTTGGAAGAATTAATCGCCAATGGTGATTGGACCGCCGCCAGTGGAGAGATCGGAGTCCATAATTTATTAGCTAAGTCTCCAGATATCGATGCAGTGTTTGCATGCAACGACCAGATGGCCCTGGGGGCGCTGCAGGCAGCTCGACAGTTGGGGATCAAAGTTCCCCAGGACCTTGGAATTGTCGGCTTCGACGACATCCCAGAAGCTGCTTATTTTTACCCATCTTTGACAACTATCCGCCAAAATGCCAATGCCCTCGGTGCACTCGCTGTCGATCGAATGTGCAGCTTTATCAATGCGCGAGTAAAAGACGAAGAATTTGAACCGGAAGTGAAGTGGATTCAACCTAGATTGATCGTAAGAAAAAGTTCAAAACGAGTATAGAAAAAGGATAAACAATGAACCCTGTTACTTTAGGCGTTATCGTTGGCAATCGGGGTTTCTTCCCCAGTCATCTCTGTGAAACAGGACGAGCAACTGTGCTTGAATTGTTGGAAGATGAAGGCATCCATACCATTTCCCTGTCCCCCGAAGATACAGCCTTCGGCAGCGTTGAAAGTGTATCAGACGCTCGAAAATGTGCTGCCTTATTCAAGGGTCACCGGGAAGAGATCGATGGCATCTTGGTAACCTTACCAAATTTTGGTGATGAACGGGCCATTGCAAACACAATTCGTTGGGCAAATCTCGATGTACCCGTACTCATCCAGGCCTTTCCCGATGACATCCAAGACATGGGTATCGATAATCGGCGTGATTCCTTCTGCGGGAAGATGTCTGCCTGTAATAATCTCAGGCAATATGGAATCAAATATTCGCTCACCAGGCTGCACACAGTGCACCCACAGAGTGATAACTTTAAGGAAGACCTGCGCCAGTTTGCCAGCATCTGTCGAGTTGTTGGGGGGCTTAAAAGTGCGCGTTTTGGCATGCTGGGTGCCCGACCTGCTGCATTTAACACAGTACGTTTCAGCGAAAAGCTGCTCGAAAATGCTGGTATTTCGATCGAAACGCTCGATCTCTCTGATGTTTATGGACGGATCGATCAACTGGCAGATGGAGACCCGACCGTAGTTGATAAACTGACCCAAATTAAGGATTATATTCCTACCAAAGGTATCCCGGAAGAATCGTTGATTAAGATAGCAAAATTAGGCGTTGTTGTCGATGCCTGGATGACAGACAACGAGCTTATCGCCAGCGCATTCCAGTGCTGGACTTCAATGGAAGAGTATTTTGGTATCGTTCCTTGCACGATCATGAGCATGATGAGCAATAAATTAATGCCCTCTGCTTGCGAGACAGATATCGCTGGTGTCGTGGCGATGTACGCAATGGCGCTGGCTTCCCAAAAGCCAAGTGCTATTGTGGACTGGAATAATAATTACGGCGACGATCCAGAAAAAGCCGTGATTTTTCACTGTTCCAATCTCCCGCGAGATATTTTCATCGATGAAACTATCTCCCCGGAAGACATTCCCGTCATGGATTACCAGGAAATTATCGCCAAAACGGTGGGCAAGGAAAACACTTATGGCACATTGGTGGGTCGGGTGCGTTCAAGTCCTTTCACTTACTGCCGTGTTTCCACCGATGACCTCAATGGCAAGATCATCGCTTATGTCGGCGAGGGAGAGCTAACCAACGATCCGTTGACTACCTTCGGTGGCGTTGGCGTCGTGCAGATACCTCACCTTCAGAATTTGCTCCAGCTCATCTGCGAAAACGGCTATGAACATCATGTTGCCATAAATCTTTCCCAAACCTCCGCTGTTATTCAGGAAGCGATGACGAAATACATGGGCTGGGAGGTTTATCATCACCAGTAGATCCATAAATGATGAACTGAGATCTAAAATTTTAAAAGTCAAGCAGCTCCTCGCTGAACACGATTTGGATGCATTGTTGGTCCAGAGGGTCACCAATTTTGCCTGGTTGACCTGTGGTGGTGCATCCTTTGTCAATACCGCTGAGGAGTCGGGGGTAGCCTCCTTATTAATTACTCCTTCTAGTCGCTATCTCATTACAAACAATATCGAAGCCCCGCGGTTCCAGCATGAAGAAAAACTTGAACAGCAGGGATGGAAATTTGAAGTTTCCCATTGGTACCAGTCCACTGACGTGTTAAATGAGATCACAAAAGATCAACGCCTGGCAACAGATGGCTTGTATCAGCATGGCAAAGATATTAACAACGAACTTATTCACCTGCGTGCGAATCTGCTCCCAGCTGAGCAAGACCGCTTCCGTAAACTTTGCAAGGGCTGTGCCCAGGCAATGAAAGCCACTGTTGATTCCATTCAACCCGGAATGACGGAATATGAAATTTCTGGAATCTTAGCAAAAGAGACCCACCGCAGGGAGATTCTGCCAATCGTAAATCTGATCGCCACTGATCAGCGCATATATTCATTTCGCCATCCCCACCCCACCGCAAAGAAACTAGAGCGTTACGCCATGCTGGTTTTGAGCGGTAGAAAGAATGGTTTGGTGGCCTCTATTACTCGCCTGGTGCACTTTGGAACTGTACCGGACGAAATTCTCCACAAGTCAGATGCTGTCGCCGCGATCGACGCGACTTTTATCGCTGCCACTTGTCCAGGCCAATCGCTTGCCAGCATCTTTAAACGTGCTCAGACGAAATACGCTGAAGTTGGCTTCCCGGATGAATGGCAGTACCATCACCAAGGAGGCCCAGCAGGTTATGCGCCCCGGGAAGCGATCGCCACTGCGCACGAGGATTGGGTTGTGAGAGCAGGCCAGGCATTCGCCTGGAATCCCTCTATCACGGGGACAAAATCTGAAGACACGATTCTCGTCAAAAAGGATGGTTTTGAGAACATGACTGAAATTGTTGGTTGGCCGGAGATTAAGATCGAGCTCGATAGCCAGGCGATTTCACGACCGGCCATTTTAGTTGTCAGGTAATCGAGGAATAGCAGTATGGAAAACCGGAAATATGCAATTGGGATTGATTTTGGTACGGAATCCGGTCGCGCAGTGCTTATCGAGGTGGCTGATGGCAGAGAAGTTGCCACCTCGGTCCATCATTATGCCAATGGTGTCATAGATGAATACTTACCAGGCAGCGATTTCGGGCTGGAACCAGACTGGGCATTGCAAGACCCAAACGATTATCTCGAAGTATTCAAGAAAACGATTCCAGCGGTGTTAAGAGAGAGTGGAGTGGATCCTGCAGATGTCATCGGAGTGGGTATCGATTTTACAGCTTGCACGATGATGCCCACCAAACAAGACGGCACACCATTGTGTTCCATACCTGAATGGCGCGATGAACCCCATACCTGGGTGAAGCTTTGGAAACACCATGCCGCTCAGCCAGAAGCCAATCAGCTGAACGAGATCGCTCGAAAACAAGGATACACTTTCATAGATCGTTATGGCGGCAAAATCAGCTCTGAATGGTTAATCCCGAAAATTTGGCAGATATTGGATGAAGCGCCGCAGATATACGCCGAAGCGGATCGTTTCATCGAAGCTGCGGACTGGGTTATTTGGATGCTAACAGGTGTTGAGTCTCGAAATAACTGTACAGCAGGCTACAAAGCGATCTGGTCTAAAAAAGATGGTTACCCTCCAAAGGAATTCTTCAAAGCGCTCGATCCCAGGATGGAAAACCTGGTAGATGAAAAATTATCCCGTGAAATTTCTTCTCTTGGAGATCGAGCTGGTTCGCTAACTGCGGAGGCAGCAAGTTGGACCGGGCTCAATAAGGGAACAGCTGTAGCAGTAGCTAATGTAGACGCTCATGTTTCTGTGCCTGCAGCTGCCGTCGTGGATGTCGGCCAAATGGTTATCATCATGGGCACATCCAACTGCCACATGGTCTTAGGGAATGAGGAGCGAATTGTGCCCGGTATGTGCGGTTATGTTGAAGATGGAATCATTCCGGGCTTCTTTGGATACGAGGCGGGGCAATCCTGTGTTGGCGATCATTTTGCCTGGTTTGTGGAAAATTGCGTCTCTGCTGCCTACATGCAGGAAGCGGGTGAGAGGGGCGTGGATATTCACACTTTATTGGAAGAAAAAGCAGCTCATCTTTTACCCGGGGAAAGTGGATTGTTAGCCCTAGATTGGTGGAATGGGAATCGCAGCGTTTTGGTGGATGTCGATCTGACAGGATTATTGATCGGTCAGACACTTGCCACAACCCCAGAGGAGATCTACCGGGCTCTGATTGAAGCGACCGCCTATGGCACTCGAACCATTATCGAAACTTTTAATGAGCATGGTGTCCCCGTAAGAGAGATAGTGGCAACAGGTGGTTTGCCGGATCGCAACAAATTGCTGATGCAGATCTATGCTGATGTGACTGGGCTGGAGATCAGGGTTGCAGCCGCGCAGCAAACGCCTGCGCTTGGTTCCGCCATGTTTGGAGCTGTTGCTGCAGATAAAGATGTGGGTGGCTACGATTCTATTTATGATGCAAGTAAAGCTATGGCGCACTTGAGAGATGAAGTTTATCGGCCCAATTCAACCCATAAAAAAATCTACGATCAGCTTTACACAGAATATGTTCGTTTGCATGATTATTTTGGGCGAGGCGAAAATGATGTCATGAAGCGCCTTAAAACACTCAAAGCTGAAGTCCGGTAGATCGATAGGGATCGGAGACAACAATGCTCCTGCAAACCATTCGTGAAGAACTAACTTACCTTAATCAAGCATTACCAGGTAATGGGCTTGTCACTTGGACCAGTGGGAATCTCAGCGTCCGAGATCCAGAATCCGGTTATGTTGCCATCAAGCCTTCTGGAGTAAAATTTCCAGATTTGACTCCAGAGAGTATGGTTATCATTGATTTAGATGGCAATAAAATTGATGGGAATCTTTCCCCCTCTTCTGATTCAACAAGTCATCTTTATATCTACCGCTCCCGACCCGATGTCAATGGAATTGTCCACACGCATTCCGCTTATGCCTCTGCTTTTGCCGCCCTTGGCGAACCCATCCCGGTGTACCTGACTGCGCAAGCTGACGAGTTTGGTGGACCAATTCCGTGTGGTGGGCTTGCTTTGATCGGTGGTGAACAGATTGGAAAAATTGTTGTCGAGTCCATCGGCGATTCATCAGCGGTTCTGCTCAAGAACCATGGTGTCTTTACGATTGGCCCAACGGGTGAAGCAGCACTCAAGTCAGCTGTGATGGTGGAGGACATTGCTCGAACTACTTGGTTAGCCAAGCAAATAGGAACCCCGGAGGAGATTCCTCAAGAGATGGTCGAAAAGCTTTACCATCGCTACAAGACCGAATATGGACAATAGTTTCCTAAGAAGGTTTTAAACCCTGGGAGCATGAAATGAATCCTAAAGAGCGCGTCGAAACCGCTCTAAATCATGAGATACCGGATCGCTGCCCGATGCAGATTAGCTTCACACCTGAATTTGCTGACCGCTTGTATCATGACATGCAGATGAAAGGCAGCGGTATTCACAATCCTCATGGGGGTGGTAACACCTACGAGCTGGAGCGGGTGCTTGGCGAAGATATGCTGCTCACATCAGTGGGTTGGGCGAACTCCTA
>SDBT01019058.1_pt1 | contig 10763 bp, 10 predicted proteins | sample 2277101 | NCBI WGS metagenome assembly SDBT01 (sample SAMN10404973, study PRJNA504765) | marine sediment metagenome | isolation source: marine sediment core GS10_PC15, 103 cmbsf | place: Arctic Ocean: Southern Knipovich Ridge | collected 2010 | reverse complement strand
GCGGATGCGATTAGCGCCGCGGCGGCTGTAGCAAAGCTCGGCCTGGATGATACGCTGTGCTTCCCCGCCGATGCGAGCTTCACGGAGATCTGGGGCCATTTCGCCGCGACTCGTCCCGTCCAGGAGGCAGTCGAACGCCTCTGTCGATCTTCATGTCAGCCCGGGCTGGCGATCCTCGAAGCGCCGATGGGCGAGGGGAAGACGGAAGCCGCCATCTATCTAGCGACACAGTGGATGAGCGCGACTGGCGGGGCCGGCATGTACGTCGCACTGCCAACTGCCGCGACCAGCAACCAGATGCACGGCCGTGTCCAGGAATTCATCCAGGGGCACAGCGGCAAGTTCGCCCGGCGGGTTCGCCTCGTTCACGGCATGGCGTGGTTGGCAGATGACGTGACACCCGGAGAACCGGCGCGAGCGGCCCCGCACGGCGACGATCTTGACTTCTCAATCGAGTGGTTTCGACCGGCGCGCCGTGCTCTTCTGGCCCCTTTTGCCGTTGGGACGGTGGACCAGGCGCTGATGGCCGTCTTACACGTCAAGTTTGGGTTCCTTCGCCTGTGCGGGCTGGCGGGGAAGGTGCTGATCATCGACGAGGTGCATGCCTACGACGCCTACATGTCCCGCATTCTGACACTGCTGTTGCGGTGGTGCTCTGTACTCGACATCCCGGTAGTTCTCCTGTCAGCCACGTTGCCCGCACGGCGCCGTATGGCTCTCTTGGCTGCGTACTCGGGAGGCAAGGCGGCAGTAGCAGGCGTCGATTCCGATGTGCAGGCTGGCTATCCGCTGATCTCATATGCGGACCGCGACGGGAACCGGCGCAGGATCGACGATTTCACGGCGACGAGCGACAAGGCGGTATTGATCACGCAGCATTGGGGATTGCTGGGCGACGAGATCGCGACCGCGGTACTCGCGAGACAGCTTGTGGCGGGCGGCGGGTGCGTTTGTGTCATCGCGAACACTGTTCATGCCGCTCAGGCGACGTTTCGACACCTGCGGGACATCTGCGAGTCTGAGATCGAGCTGCTGCTCTTTCATTCCCGATTCACCGCCGAACGGCGCATCCGAATCGAACAGGAGGTGCTCGACCGCTTCGACAAGCGCAGCCTGCTGCCTGCCGGCGAACCGCGCGCGACCATCCGCCCGAGGCGGTGCATCCTCGTGGCTACCCAAGTTGTGGAGCAGAGCCTCGACCTAGACTTCGATGAGATGATCAGTGAGGTCGCGCCGATTGACCTGCTGTTGCAGCGCGCCGGACGGCTTCACCGGCACGATCGGGACCACCGGCCCACGGGACACCAGCCCCGGCTGCACGTGCTCATGCCCCACACCGCCGAACAGCTGGACTTCGGTGGGACGGAACGTGTGTACGATCGATTCATTCTGCTGAAGACGATTTGCGCACTCGATGGTCTTGAGACGCTCCGTATCCCACAGGACCTGCGCGGCATCATCGAAGCGGTATACGACGGCCGGCCCGAGGCACCGAGGAACAGTGAAGTGCGAGCCGAAGATCTCGTCGAATCCCAGCTGAAGGCGCAGCGCGCAGCGGAAGCCGAGGAAGCGGCTGCTGGCCAGTACCTGATCCCGGAACCATATCCGCGCGCCTTCAAGTTGGCACGCGTCGGGCATCAACCGTTCGGGGAGGACGAAGGCGGTGGGGCATCGTACTTCCACGCCAAAACGCGATACGGAGACGAGACCCGCCGCGTCATCGTTCTGCATGGCGATGAGTTCCGCGACGAGCTTCAGCAATCCAGGTGTCCAACACGCTCGATCGTTCGGCGCATCATGTTGCGGATGGCGAGCGTACCGCGCTGGTGGGTCATTGGCGCGTCGCCGACCAAGGGCTTCGAGCCGCTTGCGCCAGGTCCGAGCTGGTTGAGAGGCGTGTTGGTCGTGCGGATGGAGGATGGAATGTGGTGCGGGCGCGACCACTCTGGGCGCGACCTCACGATAACTGAAGACGCTGAGTTGGGCCTTCTCCACGAGTTCACATAGGGGATCACGCAATGGCAACGTTCAACGTGCTTACCGAACCCTGGATTCCAGTGGCTGACACCGAGGGGCGTGTCGTAGAGCGCGGCGTCCTCGACACGCTGAAATCGGCGCACGAGTTGGCGCGCATCGTGGCCCCCTCGCCGCCGATCCAGTTCGGCCTCTATCGGATGCTCATCGCGTTCGTGATCGACGCATTCGGCATTCGAGAACTGGAGGACATTGAGGAAATGCTGGATCGCAGGCTATTCGACGAGAACCGCCTCGCGGATTACGTGGCGGAGTGCGGGGACTGCTTCGACCTGTTCGGCCCGGAACGCCCGTTTCTGCAGAGTCCAGTGGACGCTGACGACAATCTCAAGCCCAAACCCATTGCCGCGCTCGTACAGCATCTGCCGTCGGGGACCTTCGCGACGCACTTCCACCACCACGCCGCCGTCGATCACGCCTTGTCACCTGAGGCATGTGCACGGGCACTCTGTGCAATTGCTCCGTTCATGACGTCCGGCGGAGCCGGTTTCTCGCCGAGCATCAATGGCATTCCGCCCTGGTACCTTCTGGTACGCGGCGAGACCCTATGGGAGACGCTCGTCTTGAATTGCTGCGGACTCCCGCTCTCCTGGACCAGCGGCAGTGGAATTCCGGCGTGGCGATCGCCGGAACAAGTAGTTGCCAGACAGGAGTCGCGAGCTAAGTCACTGCTCGAAGGATTGACGTGGCGGCCTCGGCTCGTCCGGCTCTTTCCGTCGGATGGCGGGCGTTGCACGTACACGGGACTGCCCTGCGAGACCTTGGTTCGTGAGATGATCTTTTCTCCCGGGCTGCGAGCCGCAGTGGAAAACGCGGACTGGACCGATCATCAGGTCGCGTACCAGATCTCTGATGACGGCAAGCGCCCGCTGCGCCCCAGAGAGGGGCAGCAACTATGGCGCGATGTCGGCCCGCTGCTGCTGCTGCGTGAAGAGGATTACACAAGCCCAAACGGCAAGGTGCGTTTCGAGCGTCCGCTCGTCGCAAGCCAGTTCGTTCGGCTGCAGGAAACCGCGGCCTTGTCCAGGGAACGCCCGCTGCTGGCCGAATGCTACGGCATACGCACCGATGGCAAGATGAAGATCTTCGAGTGGCAGCGGGAATCACTCTCGTTGCCGGCCTCGATTCTCAGGAATCCGCACGCCGGTGAGCAGGTTCAGGATGCGATGGATCTTGCCGCCCGCGCGGAGTACTTCTTGCGGCAGTCCGTGAAACTCGGCTACCCGCGTGAGGGAAAGGGCAATCCGAAGGCCTTTGGCCAGCTGGTTCATCGCGCCCTTGATAGCTACTCGTCGCGCGTTCGTCAGCGTTTTGAACTCATATTCCTGGACGAACTTGCTCGCCAAGCCCCCGACAACCTAGATGCACCGGCGCAGCTCCGGGATTCCTGGGTGACAGTTCTGCGCCGCGAAGGTGCTCGTTCGCTCGCCCTCGTACTCGATGATCTGGACGCCGATGCCGGTTCGATCCGGCGACAAGTTGCCGCTCGCGACCATTTTCAGAGACGCGTCGCGCGTCTCGGGCAACCGACGGATGCGGCCGGATCGAAACGGAAAGGTGCCAAAGCGGATTCGAAGGAGAACTCATGATGACAAACGCAGAAGCCCCAACAGCATCACCGCTTTCTTTCACCGAGCGGTTCGTCAGCCGTCTCGGTGAACTGAGCCGAGCGGATCTCGCCGTGCTGAAACGAAACGCCGGCCGCACGATTGCAGAATCTCATGGCGCGGCTTCCGTCTTCTTTCGACTCTACCCCCCGCGAGATCGCGATCGCGACGAGGAGATCTTCTTCCTGGTTGCGACGCTCTACGGTCTCAATCCGCGACGGCTTACGGGCAACTTCGGCAAGACCATGCGAGCCCTCAAGAAATCCGGCATGGCCGAGGACGCCGCGGACCGTCGGATGTCGATCCTGCTCGACAGCGACTTCGACCTTGTGGACGGCTTCCGGCCCGGAGGCGGGGAACTGGCGTACCGCCTGAGACAGTACGTAAAGCTCGCAGCCTCAAAAGAAGTTGGAGTGGACTGGCAGCAGCTTCTTGATGATCTGCGGTGGTGGGGGCACCCACAGAAGCGCGCCCAGAAGCGGTGGGCGCGATCGTACTTCGGAACAACCGCGTCGGCTGAAACAGAAGAATGAAGTGATCCGGCCAGGAGAGTGACAGATGTTGATCGAAATCCACATGCTTCAAAACCACGCACCATCGAACTTGAATCGGGATGACACTGGCAGCCCCAAGGAATGCATCTTCGGCGGGGTGAAGCGGGCACGCATCTCCAGCCAGTGCCTGAAACGCAGTATCCGCCGCTCGCCCATTTTCGAGGGCGAACTCGATGGTGAGCAACTGGCACAGCGTACACGCCGCTTGCCAGATCTCGTGCGGGCAGGCCTGATCGAGAAGGGAATTGACCAGGAGCTTGCTGACGTGGCTGCCCTCAAGGCCACCGGGTTCGGCACCAAGGAAGGCAAAGAACGCGAGAAGGACGGGAACACCGCCCAGACTATGTTCCTCGCTCCGGCGGACATCAACGCGATCGTGGACGTGCTCTACGCGGCCGCAACGGAGGCTGGAACAGTCAAGAAGCTCACGAAGATAGCCGCGAAGGACCTCCAGGCCCGCGCCGAGCTGAAGGGCTGGCGGCCGATCACCATTGACATCAGTCTATTCGGGCGAATGATCACGTCGCCCGCGTTCCACGATGTGCAGGCCGCGATGCAGGTCGCCCACGCGATCTCTGCCAACAAGGTCGATCATGAGTTCGATTACTTCACTGCCGTCGATGACCTCCAGGGCGCCGGAGAAGACGATGACGACAAGGGCGCTGACATGATCGGCGATGTCGAGTTCAACTCCGCGTGCTACTACAAGTACTTCTCGATCGACGTTGACGGTTTCGTCCGCAATCTCGCCGGGCCGAAGCCGGATCCAGTGAAGGCGGGGGACAAAGAGAACGAAGACTACGCCAACGCTGTGACTTCCGCGTTCGCCGTCGCGCAGAGAATGGTCCCGGCGTTCGTCAAAGCAGCCATATTCACGACGCCCACCGGCAAGCAGAACACGTTTGCCGCCCACCAGCTGCCGGATGCCGTTCTCGTCGAGGTCCGTCCCGTGCCCACGCCGATCAGTTACGCGAATGCGTTCGTGAAACCGGCACGCGCATCCGCCGACGTCGATCTCGTCACCAAGAGCATCGGTCAGTTCTTGGATCACGTGGACGGAATTACCAGCAAGTTCTCGCTCAAGACCGCACACCGCCTGTGGTTCACCACGTCTGAGAAGGCACCCGCGTCTGGCGACGGGACGGCCGTCACCACGTGCGAGACGCTCGGTGATCTGCTTTCCGGTCTGGCCGACGCTGTGAAGTCAGCGGAGACCAGAGATGGCTAACCCGACACTTCTCTTGCTGCGTCTGGAGGGGCCGCTGCAATCCTGGGGAACGCGGGCACGGTGGGACGTGCGCGATAGCGCCCCCGAGCCGACGAAATCTGGAATCATAGGGCTTCTGGGCTGCGCGCTCGGCTACAGGATGTACGATTCCCGGCTGGAGCGCGAGTTGGATGAGTCTCTCCAGATGGGCGTCCGGGTTGAGACGCCTGGCGAACCCCTCCTCGATTACCAGACCATCTCGGGCGTGCTTCCACGTGCCGACGGTGGCGTGAAAGGGACACCCGACGCTCCTGCGACGATCGAATCCCCACGGACCTACCTCCAGGACGCCGCGTTCCTCGTGGTGCTCGAAGGCGCTGTCGAGCTGCTGAAACGGTGCCGCGACGCGCTTGTGGAACCGCGCTGGCCTGTATTCCTTGGTCGCAAGTCGTGCCCACCGGTGCGGCCGGTGCTCGAGGGACTGACCGATCACTACAGCTCGATCGATGATGCTCTTCAGCGACATCCCTGGTCGTGTCAGAGTATGGAGGCCCGCGACTCGGCTCCGGCCGGCCGATTGTCGTGTACGGTTGAGGACATCGACGGGCCGTCACGCCGCCAGGACGCGACCCGCGTCAACCCGGCCCGCATGTTCGGGTTCCGGGCAGTGAGAACGTTCAACGTCAAACGACCGCCCGTACAGGAGAGGAACCATGTACCTGACGAAACTGACGCTTAATCCACGATGCCGCCGCGTGCGGAGGGATCTCGCGTCACAATACGAGATGCATCGCACGCTGATGCGCGCCTTCCCCAGTCGGGATGAGGGAGGTCCCGGCAGAGTGCTGTTCCGCGTCGAATCGCCGCGCAATTACGAACGCCCCATCGTGCTCGTGCAATCCGAGAAGAAGCCCGACTGGCGTAGTGTCTCCGGCGTCCCCGAACTCGCCGAGTACGCCGCACTCGTCGAGGAGAAGCAGTGTGCGCTGACATTGCGCCCGAAACAGCGCCTCCGCTTTCGGCTGCACGCCAATCCGACTGTGAAACGAGAAGGCAAGCGGCACGGACTCCACACCGACGAGCAGCGGGACTTATGGCTGAAGCGCAAAGCAGATGCCGGTGGTTTTCACGTGCTGAGCTACCGAGCCGCCCGAGTGGGAACGGTGCGGGACCGGGCGCAGCGCAGTGGTGGACCACACCGCGGCGTGTCCTTTACCAGTGCCACGTTTGAGGGCGTACTGGAGGTTGCCGAACCCGCGCTGTTCCTGCGCGCGGTGGAATCGGGCATCGGCAGCGCCAAGGGCTTCGGCTTCGGCTTGCTGTCGGTGGCGCCGCTACCCTCAAACGGCACGGTCGCGAGCTGACCCGGACTCCAGATTTGCTGTTGTCGCACCGATCTTTGATAAGTGAATAGTCCTTCGGTTCGCGGGGAGAGGTAACAATGAGCGACCTACACGAGTTGGCGCGCTTCGACGACAGGCTGAGCTATCTCTACGTCGAACACGCGCGGATCGATCAGCATGAGCAGGCGATCGCGATTCACGACACCAGCGGCGTCACGCCCGTCCCCGTCGCCGCTCTCGCCCTGTTGATGCTTGGCCCGGGTACTGCGATCACACACGCGGCCGTCCGAGCCCTCGCCGACAACAACTGCCTGGTTGCCTGGGTCGGAGAGGCCGGCGTGCGGCTATACGCGCACAGTACCGGTGGGACACGCAGCGCCGCCGGAGTGATCCGGCAGGCCGCGCTCGTCAGCGATCCGGCGCGTCGGCTCACCGTCGTCAAACGCATGTACCTCAAACGCTTCCAGCAGCCGCTGGACCCACAACTCACCATCCAGCAGATCCGGGGCATGGAGGGCATTCGCGTTCGCGAGGCTTACGCCGCAGCCAGCCGCACGACAGGCGTTCCCTGGCACGGCCGCCAGTATGATCGCAAGCGCTGGAGCAAGGCGGACCCGGTCAACCGGGCACTGTCTTGCGCGAACAGTTGCCTGTATGGAATCGTCCATGCAGCGATCCTGTCAGCGGGTTACTCCCCCGCGTTGGGGTTCATCCACACCGGCAAGCAGCTTTCCTTCGTGTACGACATCGCGGACTTGTACAAGGCGGACCTGACTATCCCGCTGGCATTCGAGGTTGTGGCTGGCGGTGGCGGCCCACTAGAACGCGGCGTGCGGTTGGCTTGCCGCGATCGCTTCAAGTCCAACCGTCTCCTGGCGCGGATCCTGCCGGACATCGCCTGGGTGCTGGAGATAACGGACGACCCGCAGGCAGAGTCTCTTGACGCGGACCGCGCCCAGCCAGGCAGACTTTGGGACCCTGAAACACCCGACGGCGTGGCGGGCGGAGAAAGCTATGGTTCTCATTCTTCTTGAACGTGTGACTCCATCCCTGCGTGGTGCGCTGACTCGCTGGCTGCTCCAGCCACGGGCCGGCGTCTTCGTTGGAAACGTGTCTGCCAGGGTGCGCGAGAAGCTCTGGGACCGGATCCTGCGGAAGAAAGGAACGGGCGGCGTAATCATGATTCACAGCAGCAATACAGAGCAAGGCTTCGCGATTCGTACCTACGGGGAGACGACGAGGCAGATCGAAGACTTCGAGGGGCTTCTTCTTGCAAAAACCCGCGCCAGAGCGTAGAAACCCAGTATTGTCCCCACGCACGTGGGGGTGAACCGAAGCCATGAGGGTCCTATCGAGCACCCCTTATATTGTCCCCACGCACGTGGGGGTGAACCGAGTCAGACGTAACCCTGATCCGGGTGTTGCACATTGTCCCCACGCACGTGGGGGTGAACCGTGCGGGAACTCTGAAAGGGACAGACATGCCAAATTGTCCCCACGCACGTGGGGGTGAACCGGGTATGCGACAGTTCTCATGGTCGACCTGCGCATTGTCCCCACGCACGTGGGGGTGAACCGGAGGAGACTTAGCTCGTCGGCCCCATGCGACCATTGTCCCCACGCACGTGGGGGTGAACCGAGAAGCCGGACATCCCCACCACGCTCTCGATCATTGTCCCCACGCACGTGGGGGTGAACCGGTCGAGGCGGGCTACGAGTGCGAAGAATGCGGATTGTCCCCACGCACGTGGGGGTGAACCGAACAACTTGCGCGCTGTGCTCGAGGATATCGAATTGTCCCCACGCACGTGGGGGTGAACCGTCGCCGGCACCGTGGCAGATATCCAGGTACTCATTGTCCCCACGCACGTGGGGGTGAACCGTGTATGCAGGCGTGGAAAAAACAAGTGCAGGCATTGTCCCCACGCACGTGGGGGTGAACCGGCCGTGCGCCTCTCCTCTCTCCATGCCATGCAGTTGTCCCCACGCACGTGGGGGTGAACCGAGCTGGCTGATGTAGGTGTTGCTGCTGCCGATGTTGTCCCCACGCACGTGGGGGTGAACCGCCCGAGCCGAGCCGCACGCTCTGGCCGCCCGCGTTGACCGTCGAAAAGCTGTGGCGGGAGTGGTGGACCGAGGTTGCCCCCACGCATGTGGGGGTTGACCGCCGTTTGGAGAATGGACCCCGAAAGGGATAGAACCGGCTCAAGTGATCCGCGACGACCGATCTGCTGGACGGTCCGCTGAAGTCGAGGTCGTCTTGGGGGCTAGCCGAGGGGCATCCCATGCCTCAGTGCTTGACCACGCACGCAACCGGCAAATGGTCGGAGTACCCGCCATAGTAGCAGTCGCCGCCGGCCAGCGTTGCTGATGCTGACGAGCGGCGCCTGCTGGCGGCTTCTAGTGGCCCGCGCGTCACGGGCGGGCTCAAATTTGACCATCCGCGAGGGCGGCACGCGTACCGAATAGACCGCTCACCGGTCGATCAGCCCCGACGCGGTGTTCAGTGGGGCTTGGCTTCTCAGCAAGTACTCCACCATTCGTTTCTGATTCAGCACCATCAGCAGCCACAGAACGAAGTTGGGGACGGAGTAACAGATGAACGAGAGGACCAAGAAATCCCGATTGATTTCAAAGGCCTCCTCGTAGGCTTGGGCCTGCGCGTACGGGCTGCCGAACGGATACGCCTGGTCGACGGCGGTGCTGCCCGGCAGCATCAGGCCCCAGAGTACAAACGCTCCGCCCACCACGAAGAACACGGCCGCAGCGGTCGCGATGCCGACATTGGCGCGTGGACCGGCGACGTCCGTGGCGGCCGCCAGGCGATTGAGCCCTTTGTTCACGCCTAGATAAGATCGGAAGACCCAGTAGAAGTTGAAAAACGGGATGAACAGGAAGCCGACGGCCTTTCCGGGAGTCAACTCCGCCACGTCTGACGGCAATAACGCCCACAGCCAATAATGAAACACGGCCCACGTGACGATCGCTGCGGCATGCGCGCAGAAAGCAAGCAGCGACAACATCAGCAGTTCACCCAGCGGGTCTCCGACCGCCAGCAGATCGGCCAGGACCGCGCACGCGGAGAGAACGATCGCGGCGGTCAGGATGCCTGACTTCAACCGTTGCGCGCCCTGCGGCGCGACCGCAGCTGCAGCAGGCACCGAATCTACCGGCTGCGGTGGAGGAGGTGGACTGGGGGTCGAGGGCTTGGAGGGTACAGACGGGATCGCCTTCGCGAACTCGTCTATCTCACGCAGTGGCCGCCACTCCTGTCCATCTACCGGGCAAGCCATCGTATCCGCGGCGATTTGCCCGCTGCGCAACCACTCGGCCACATGTTCGGCCGGGAACGGCCCTTCGGGATCACTGCCTTTCGATAGCCACCATTTCATTGTGTTGCTCCTATTCAACTTGGTCGGTCGCCGACCGATCGGAATTCTCAGATCGAAGTGACGGGGGTGGGGGCGGAATGGCGTTCTTGCCCCGCGGCGGCGGTGGCGGCGGTGGTGCGGGCCGGGCGTCGTCGATCGGGCTTACCGCCGGAATGCTGACCCTGGCTCCGCATTTCTTGCACGTCGCAGTTCGTCCGGCATACGTCGCGCGTACGCGAAACGTCGCCCCACAGCTCGTACACGCGAACTGGATCGGATCGCCAGCTGCAGCCTTGGGTAGAACGTGTCCGGTCTCGGTTGTGCCCGCGGGGCGCGGGCGGTTGTCCGCATTTCGGTGGACGGGATCCGGCGCGTCGGGTCGAGCGCCGCCGTCGTTGGGCTGTGACGTCGCTTGCTTACCTTTGAGCATCCGGGACACCCCGATGCCGACTGCCACCGCGGGCAGGACCACCAGCCCAATTGACTTCCCGCCATCCGGCCAGAGGAATCTGCATATGACCATAATTGCCAGGCCGGTGACGATGGCCGCAGTCCATCCCCACCCGGAGGTGATTTCGCTCTCATCCATCGTGCTGCCCTCTCGATGGCTGCCCCGACGAATCGACCCGTGTGAATTGGGCTAGAAC
>SDBT01019057.1_pt1 | contig 10763 bp, 12 predicted proteins | sample 2277101 | NCBI WGS metagenome assembly SDBT01 (sample SAMN10404973, study PRJNA504765) | marine sediment metagenome | isolation source: marine sediment core GS10_PC15, 103 cmbsf | place: Arctic Ocean: Southern Knipovich Ridge | collected 2010 | reverse complement strand
CTACAGACTCGCCTAGAGTATCTGTATCAGAATGATGAAAATCTTAGAACGGCAATATTTGACGTAATGGAAGGCAAAAAACAGATTAGAATTAGTCTTCGGGTGCCACCGGATTAGACAAGTAAAGAGAATGGAACGGAGTAATTTCAAGAAGAGACTCGCAAACTCGTTTATCTGGGGAAGTTTGAAGTGGCGAAGCCCCTTTTAAAAAGTTCTCCCCCTCTCCTTTGAAGGAGAGGGGGATTAAGGGGATGAGGTAGATAAACGACTTTATCCGCTTGACCCTAAATGAACTAATCCAGCGCTACCGAGAGCTCTATCATAAACAGTTATAACTACTTCTTAGTCTCTTCTTTTGTTGGTTTGGTCAGGATTTCATCCACAATTCCATACTCCACTGCCTGTTGAGCGTTAATGTAAAAGTCACGGTCAGTATCATGAACTATTTTCTCTATTGGCTGACCGCTGTGTTTAGCCAGGATACCACGAATTACTTCCTGAAGTCGCATAATCTCACGGGCAGCGATTTCAATATCGGCAGCCTGCCCCTGAGCACCACCAACCGCTTGATGCATGTGGATGGTGGAGTTAGGTAGAGCATAGCGCTTGCCCTTGGCTCCAGCACAAAGTATCAGTGTCCCCATACTGGCTGCCAACCCAACACAGATAGTAGACACATCAGGGCGGATAAGCTCCATGGTATCGTAAATGGCAAGCCCAGAAGCGATAATGCCCCCGGGACAATTAACGTAGAGGCTTATGTCCTTATCTGGGTCTTCTCGTTCTAGATACAGAAGTTGAGCAATGATAACATTAGCCACCTGGTCATTAATCGGCATACCCAGCATAACAATGCGCTCTTTTAGCAACATTGAGTATATGTCGTAAGCTCGCTCCCCCCTAGCACTGCTCTCAATCACCGTAGGTGGCCAAATATTCATCGGCTGGTTAGTCATTTTCCTCCTCCTTTATTTTAGAATCAACCGTCGTCTCTGCTTCCACTGCCGAACCCTTGGCTATCTCTACCAGTCGCTGGATAGTTTTTCGAGTAATTAATACCTGCTTGACTGACTCACGGGACTGCGGAGTATTTAGATACTTTTGCAGTTCACCCTTTTTCTCAACATCACTTTTGGTCATGTTTTCAATCTCAGTATCTATTTCAGAGTCACTCACCTCAAATTTTTCCTCCTCAGCAATCTTGCCTAATACCAGAGAGTGAGTAGCTCTCTTTATAGCTAGTGGATGTAGCTCTTCCCGTAGCTCTTTCTCTGTCTTATTAACCCTTTTAAGGTATTCCTCCAGACCTTCTTTGCCCATCTGCCAGCGTTGTAATTGCTGGTTAATGAGCCGGTCAATTTCCATCTCCACCAAAATTGGCGGGAACTCTACTTGCGCAATATCAACCACAGCTTCCATTACTTGTTCCTCAAAATCTGCCCTGGCTTTCCTCTCAGCTTCAAGCCGTAAAGCAGCCCCGACCTGTTCTCGGAGCGAGTCTAAGGTTTCGAAGTTAGGGTTAACCTCTCTAGCAAATTCATCATTTAACTCAGGGAGTCTCTCCTGCTTTATTTCAGCAAGCTTTACCTTAAACGAAGGTTCCTTCCCCGCCAGTTCACTTTTAGAATAATCTGTCGGGAATCGGAGCTTAAATTCCTTTTCTCCATCCTTCCTCATCCCCAGTAGCTGCTCGGCAAACCCCGCTACCGGGAAAGACGAGTTAGGCAAAACTTGATATTGAACTCCCTTCTGATTTATGAAAGTCTTACCTTCAATACGGCTCTCAATATCTAAAATTACTAAATCGTCAAATTCTACCTGGCGTTCTACAGGCTCCCAGGTGGCATGCTGATGGCGCAGTTGTTCTACAGCCGCGCTAACATCATCCTCAGTCAATTCGGCTACATCTTCCGACTTAACCTGAATAAGATGGTAGTCGCCAAGCTTAACCTCAGGCTTGAGCGGCACTACTGCCTTAAATATTAGAGGGTCAGTTTGAGTTATCTCAATATGTGGCTGAGCAAAAGCCTCAATTTCTTGCTCTTTGAGGGCTTCCGCGTAGGCCTCAGGAAGTAGTTTATCTAGCGTATCCTCAAGAAGGCTTTCTTTACCTATGTAACGCTCTAACACCAGCCGGGGTGCCTTTCCTTTGCGAAAGCCGGGGATTCTTGCTTTCTTAACCAAGCGGTGGTAACACTCATCCAAGGACTTCTCCATCTCGGCAGGCTCCATCTCAATGGTTAGAAAGGCTTGATGATTCTCTATTTTCTCATTGGTTACTTCCACTATTCCTCCGTTTATCCAATTCAGATTCATGCTTCTCTTGATAGTATTTAATATACCCATTAACACTCAAGGGTATATTAAAATTAGTCAAATGTTCGTATAGAGATTTCATTTCCTTAATCGGCTCTAATTTGGCATAAGCCTGAGCTGCCAGCCTTTCCGCCGCACTGTCAAACCTGTTTTCCTTTACGGCCTGAGTTACTATATCATCCCAAACCTGGAGATTGTCTACAGCTAATCGCAAAATTTCTTGAGCCTTATTACTTACACCAAAGTGCGAAAAGTAAATCATGGTTGCCTTCAGCTTCATTAGTTTATTAAGTGTATTAAGGCATAGTTCCAAATCAAAATTAGGTGGTTGAGTAGCCGGCAGTAAAATTTCACCTTTAGCAATATATACGCCTACGGCGTCCCCAGTAAATAAACCATTATTTCGGCTCTCATATATACACAGCTCATGCGGGGCATGTCCTGGAGCATCAATGAACCTCAAAATCTGCCCCTCACTCAGTCTAATCTCGTCACCATCGTGCACTGGTCTTACTTTATGCTCCTCAATCGGCACAACTTCACCCTCTCTCAGCATAGTCTCTTCGCCTTGAGCTTCTGTGGCGCTACTAATCAGTTTCGCTGGATTCACAAGGTGCCAAGCACCCCTATGGTGGACTACTACTTGTGCTTGAGGTATATCACGGATAAGAACCCCGGCACCTCCAGCATGCTCTAAATGGATATGGGTAACGATTATGTAATCAATATCCTCAGGTCTGACGCCAATTTTTTTAATCCCACCAAGAACAGCATTTACCGAGGTGGTGGGCCCGCTATCAATTAGCGCCTTCTTTTCCTCGCTTATTAGATAAACACTACCCCACTTTGGGATGGAGTATAACTGGTTATCAATCATATATATGTTTTCAGCTACTTCATTTATGCCAACCATAAGCTACTCGTCCCGCAGGCGCAGGTGTAATTCAGCCAATTGCTCCTCGGTAACTGATGCAGGAGCATTAAAAGTTAAATCAGCAGCACTCTGGTTTTTGGGGAAAGCAATTACCTCCCTGATGGTTTTTTCTTCGGCTAGCAGCATCACAATGCGGTCAAGACCAAGGGCAACACCACCATGAGGGGGAGCACCGTACTCAAAAGCCTCTAACATGTGCCCGAACCGCTCATCAATCTCTTCATCACTATAACCTAACAGTCTAAACACCTTCCTCTGAAGCTCTGCGGTGTGAATCCTAAGGCTGCCACCACCTATTTCATACTCATTACATATAACATCATAATGCTTGCCGCGCACCTTTCCTGGAGCGGTATCCAGTAAGGGCATATCTTCATCCCGGGGGGCAGTAAATGGATGGTGCTCTGACTCCCATCGCCCTATCTCTTCATCCCATCTCAGTAACGGGAAATTCTCAATGTAGGCAAAAGTAAGGAGGTTAGGGTCAGCTAGCTTAAGCTGATGCCCCATTTCCCGGCGTAGTTCACCCAACGCCATACTGACTACCTCAGGTTTAGCGGCAATGATAAGCAGGAGGTCTCCTGCATTTGCGCCTAAACGCTTTGCCATTTGTTTAATCTGGTCTAGGGTTAGGAACTTGGCGGCAACTGACCTTACCACCTCCATGGTTAAATCATTTAAACTACCCGCCGAAGTACCTAGCGAGATAGTTACCAGACCCCCAGCCCCCTGACCCTGCACCAGCTTGTTTAGCTCGTTCAGTTGACTGCGGGTATAGGCGGCACAACCTGGGGCGCATATACCCTTTACCTTTCCCCCTTCGGCGATAGCAGAGTGAAAAATAGCGAAGTCAGATTGGGCGACAATGTCTGAGAGGTCTCCTATCTCCAGACCAAAGCGCAAATCAGGTTTATCCGTACCATAATGCGCCATTGCCTCAGCATAGGTAAGGCGAGGGAAGGGCTTTATCACCTGCATTTCAGGTTTAATCGTCTCCACCATAGAAGTGAAAAGCTTCTCAAGCAGGTTAAGGATGTCCTCCTCCTCAATGAAGCTCATCTCAAGGTCAAGCTGGGTGAATTCAGGCTGGCGGTCAGCACGTGTGTCCTCGTCACGAAAGCATCTGGCTATTTGATAATATTTCTCCAGGCCAGCCACCATTAATAGCTGCTTGATTTGCTGTGGAGATTGAGGCAGAGCGTAAAATTTGCCAGGATGAAGACGGCTAGGCACCAGATAATCACGAGCCCCCTCAGGGGTGCTCTTAATCAGAATTGGTGTTTCTACTTCAATAAACCCCCTGGCATCCAGGAAATCACGTATAAATTTCACTACCCGGTGACGAAGGAGCAGATTCTCTTTCATCCGAGACCGGCGCAAATCAAGGTAACGATACTTGAGACGAAGACCTTCTTCCACCTCAACGTCTTCATTTATATAAAAAGGCGGTGTTTTTGACGGATTAAGTATATCTGTATTGTGAGCGATAACCTCAATATCACCGGTGGCTAAATTAGGGTTCTCAGTTCCCGGAGGGCGAAGGGCGACCTCACCACTAACCCTAACTACATATTCATTGCGCATCTCACCAGCTATCTCATGGCATTGTTTTGAAACGTCCGGATTAAATACTACCTGAACTATGCCCTCTCTATCCCGTAGGTCAATAAATATCAGCCCACCATGGTCACGGCGCCGGTCTACCCAACCAGCCAGGGTTACCTTGCTACCTACATGCTTTTTATTCAGTTCACCACAGCTATGGCTTTTGAGCAAAGCTCCCTCCTACTCAAGGATTATAGCTTATAAATAAGGGGAGCTTCAACTTAGGGGCTAATCGGTGTAGAAACGAGACCGCAGTTCGGTCTCAGTGATGTAATGTGTTGCCTGACGAATAATGGCGCGCAGCGTGCCCATTAAGCGACAACCGTAGGCTCCAATTCAAAGGTCACCAGAAGAGAAGGGTTAGGGGCAAGGTCAAAATCAGCCAAGTTCTCACCCTCAAGATGGAGGGCAACAGCCTCCTGAAGATTGGTTATAGTCTCATCCAGGGTCTTACCCTGAGTCACCACAGCTATCTCCATGCACTCGGCAACATAATAACTCTCACCCTTATGCACAAACGCTTTGATAGAATGGCGCATATTGACCTCCTGTTTATAGCTAATTATAGCTTATAAATAAGGGGAGCTTCAACTTAGGAGTATTTGAAGTTTTTTATCAATCTATCCCTTGAAAAAGAAAGACAATCTCGTTAAAAGGGATGGGTTATAGCAATCATAGTCCTCGCAATTGCAAAGCCTGTTTTGTGGTTCGCTGAGGAGTATGCCACGCATAGGTACCAGCCATGCAACAGAAAGGAAAAAGACGACAACGGGAAAAACTACCCCTGGCTCACACAGAATGTCTGACCTACTCCGGCAGTCCGAGTTGCCCTAACCGCTGCCTCATTGCTGATACAGACACGTCAAAGATGTCTGCCATCTTTCGAACATTCTGTACCGCTGACCACCACTCCTCAACCCACTTTTTAGGCATGAGGAAACAGGTGGCAAAATGGTCGGCAAGGAGCTCCCTAAAGGGTCTATTTTTTAGATCGAGTCTCTTGAACGCTGGGCTCGCGTTCCGGCAGGCAATATGGAACGCCTCATGAAACATTGTGTGTCGCCCTACCTGATGTGAGTCTGTGGCGTTAAGTTGAATAACCCACTCCCCTCCCGTGAGCCAGACGGCTCCGTGACTTGCCTTCAATGGCATGAACTGGACTTCAATCCTCCGGCTGCTATCAAAAAGATTGATAAGGTCTAATGCCACAGGTGGGCAGTTAACCCCTCCTCTGGCAAGATACTCTGCTGCCAACTTCTCCACCGCGGCAAGAACCCAGCAGCAACCAGGTCTCTCACGATATATGCAGTGTGCGATGTTCAAGTCCTTGTATTCGAGTATTTTAACGCTACCGCCTTCTCTTGCGATATGACGACACCATGCATCATTTGCATATCCACAAGTATCCCGATGTGGACAATAGCAGCCCTTGCCCTCGGCAAGAATAACCGATAACAGGCTTCCAAACTCAGGAATCTGGCTCATTTCTTCTTCTCCGACGCTCAATAAGATTTTCTATCATTGCAATCAAGTCCTCGTCTAACTCACGGGGATACTTCCTGCTCGCATACTCACGAAACTCTGGCCATTCGACTGGACCCGTGTCAGGCAAGGGCGGCAGATGTCCAGCCAGAGATAGGAGCCGCTCCAGTGGCACCCCAGCCAAGATAGCTAATTTCTGGCACGAGCGAGTACAGGGTATGTCCTCTCCCTGGAGCCAGCGGCTCACCGTAGCATGGCTAACATCCAGCTCAGCAGCCAGTTGACTAGGCAGGCATCCTCGCCGCTGCATCAGTTCTCTCAGGAATGTAGCCAAGCGCTTACTTATCTCACTCACATGGATATTCTATTAAAGGGCAACCCCCTCTGTCAAGATGCGCTGCTCCTTTCTAGGAACTCGGCGCCGTCTGCGGGAAAAACTATGAGAATAGTCAAACCTTTTCTGAAAAAACTCTTGACATTTAACGTCAACTGCGTTATGATGTCCGTAAGCGGACATATAATGATAGTTTGCGTAAGTAACCCGGAGAGTGAATCGCCATTCGCTATTAAAGATTCCACATGTGAAAAGCTGCTTCATGGTCCTGCGGGACATGTCTGCCACCCATAAGCAGTTTTAAACCGAGACTTCAACCAGCGAAGATAAAATTGGATTGGAGGTGAGAACATGAACGAACACAAAAGCTGAATCTGATAGTAAATCAAAAACAAAATTAAATGACACTAAATTAGCAAGGAGGAAAAAGATATGATGCGCTATCTAACAATGGCTGTGCTGATTCTGGGTGTGGTGGGCTTGGCTTTAGGCGTAGTGTTCATTGCACAAGGTCAAGGGGTAAAGACATTAGTAACGGAACGAATGGTGGCAGAAAAAATAACTTACAGCGGGGAGGATTTTAAGACAAACAGCATAATCGATACGCCAGAAGAAGCGGAATTAATGTCACAAGTCCTAAAAGAGCATCGTATGGACCTAGGGGTCTATACAGAGTTGGAGAGAGATGACCCAAGGCGTGCTACGATTCTCAACGCCATGACTATAGAGAACTCCTTGAATCTTGCCCTTTTATCATATGGTATTGGCACCATGGTTACCGTCAGCGGTGTCTTTATGGTCATCACCGGGGTTGCCCTTTTGGGGGCTGGGCTTACGCTACATCGGTTGAAGGGAAAGCTATCCTAAAGCTACTTAGTCAGGGAATTTTGGACGAGGGCAGTTATGAGAGAGTACCCCGGTATATCTGAATTTGACATTCCCCGTAGTTGAGACAAAGCTACGGAAGAAGACAATTCATAACACCAAACCTTAGGGTCACAATGGTTGAGGGGTAGTGGCTGAAGCCGGGCAGAGGCCTGATACCTATAGCCTAGGAGGTGTTGTAGGCACTGCTTGGCTTCTTTGTTCTTAACAGGCAGACATATTCACAAGCGCCCCTCTTTTACGACTATCCCCACTCCTGGGGAAAGAGAGACTTAAGGTATAAAGATGAATTTAAAGGTAACAGATTGACAAGACCCAAGGTTTAACACTATTATTTTAGAGATATGGCTAAAACGATTTAGGAAATAAACCAGAAGATACGAGAGGGTAAAGCGGTAGATAGTTATGGAAGAGAGCGCTAATGTGGTTATCTTTATCACCACTGGTACCGGTGGAGAGGCACACAAAATAGCTGAAATGCTGCTTACTCAAAGGAAGGCAGCCTGTGTAAATATTGTGCCCAGGGTTAATTCGCTCTTCTGGTGGCAAGGCAAGCTTGATTCAGCTCAAGAAAGCTTGCTAATCGTCAAAACTAAAGCATCACTTCTGAATGAAATTGTTACCTCAGTTAGAGAGATTCATAGCTACGAGATTCCTGAAATAATTGCTTTGCCTATTGTCGGCGGCAATCAAAATTATCTGGAGTGGATAAGTAAAGAGGTAAAATAAATATGTAAAAGATTAGGATTACTGGAATGTTTTATAATAGAATGTCCCAAATACAGGGATTTAAGTATAGGAGGAAGGAGCAAAAATGGCAAAGCGGCGGGTAATGTTTAGCTACACCCTGGACACAATTACCGAACCAATCATCTACGCCATGAGTCAACAATTCAACCTGGTAACCAATATCTGCCAGGCTGATTTGGCTGAGAATAGGGGCTGGATAATATTAGAACTCAATGGTGATGAGAAGGATATCGAGGCTGGAATTGCCTGGGTTATCTCCAAGGGAGTGAGGGTTGACCCAGCCGGTGAGGAAACATAGTTATTCGCCCCGATTGCGTGATTTTAACCACCTCTGTTTTTGGTCAAGCCGTATCTGCTCATCGGTAGGTTTGTAATCTGCCAGGAAGTTGTCTTTGAAAGAGCTAAAGGTGCCACTCAGAATAGCACCCCTTATTTTATGCATTAAGTCACTTATGAAGTTTAAGTTGTGAATCGTAGCTAATCTATAGGCTAAGAGCTCGTCACAACTAAATAGATGATGTAGATAAGACGCCGAGAAATTGCGGCAGGTATAGCAATTACAGTCAGAAACAATTGGCTGTTCTATCTGGCTATAGGCAGCATTTCGAATATTCACTCGCCCTAGGGGGGTAAAGAGGGCACCATTTCTGGCAACGCGAGTAGGCAGGGCACTATCAAATATATCAACCCCCCCGGCTACACCTTCAATAATATCCTCAGGAGAGCCTATCCCCATAAGGTATCGCGGCTTATCCCGTGGCAACAAAGCCACCGTTTGCTCAGTCATAGCTAGAGTTACCTTTTTCGGTTCCCCTAGACTCAAGCCACCGATAGCATAACCAGCGAAGCCTAGTGAAGTAAGATATTCAGCCGACTGACGCCGAAGTTGGGGAAAGACTCCACCCTGGACAATAGCATATAGAGCCTGGTCACTATGTTTTTGAGATTGTTGGCATCTTTCTGCCCACTGGTGTGTCCTTGTCATTGCCATCCGCACTTTCTCAAAGCTATCATTATAGGCTGGGCACTCATCTAGAACCATAATAATATCGGCGCCAAGACTCTCCTGAAACTGGATAATTAACTCTGGGGTAATAAAATGTTCGCTGCCATCAATATGGGAGCGGAACATAACCCCCTCGTCGCTGACCCGGCGCAGTGGGGCTAAGCTGAATATCTGATAGCCACCACTGTCAGTAAGAATAGCTCTGTCCCAACCCATGAATTTATGTAAACCTCCCATCTTTTCAATTACGGCAATGCCTGGTCTGAGATAGAGGTGATAGGTGTTAGCCAATACCATTGTTATCCCAAGGGATTTAACCTCCTCAGGAGTCAGTGTCTTAACCGCACCCTGGCTACCAACCGGTAGAAACACCGGCGTCAGCACCATACCGTGTGGTGTTACCAGCTCTCCAGCACGGGCTTTACTATCCGGGCAAGTTCGTATTAAGCGAAAATTGGAGTTCATTTTCCTCACAGCGCACCTTAAAATAAGTCTATTAAGTAGCGTCTTAATAATCTTCTAATAATAGCCAGGCTTATAGCTGATACCAAGACAAAAATTACTACCTGATATGACCAACTATGAGCCACAATACCAAGGACGGTAGAAGCCGCTAATTAGTCCAATAACATGTCCACCAATTAACCTTCTTGGTTGTGCCGTCATTGAATGTGGCATGGCAAAAACAATGAATGTGCTGGAGCCCAAGGCGGCAACAATAGCGGCATGGGTGAAAACTTCAACGAAATATAAAATTATGGCTACGGCTACTGTGGCAAGTAGACTTTGGATAATATAGCTTTTAGGTTTGCTAATAAATGATTTGTCGATTAGGTGCATGGCTACTTCTTACAAACCATCTGCGTAGTATAAAACCTCTAGCTTTTTCTTAGAAGCTCTTAACGGTGAGCCTTCCCGATGCTTTAATGCCTTTCATCCAGATAACCCTGCAAGATAATTGCTGCGGCTATGGCATCATCCCTGGTCTCTCTCCTGGGTTTTTTGGTTCTGGCTTCTCGAATCAGGCGGTTAGCTAATACCGTTGATAAGCGTTCATCCCTAAATTCTACTGGGACTCTAATATGGTTACCTAGTTCTTGGGTAAAGGCTTTTACCTTCTCCGCTTGCTTACCTATACTCCCATCCATAGAGCGAGGTAGACCAACTATAATTTGCTCAACCTGATGCTCATTAACAATAGCAACAATAGCTTTTACATCTGCCCTCTCATCTCTGCGATTAATAATAGTAAACGGGCTAGCTAATATGCCCTGGGGGTCACTGAGAGCCACCCCAATCCATTTATCTCCAATATCAAGGCCTAAACTACGCATTTTATTTCCCTCTAGGCTTTTTAAGATTCGCTATCAACCTCACCCTCTTTATCCCCCCCTTATAAAGGGGAAGGGGGAAGATAATTTTCCGAGAGGGGCTTCGCCCATCCGTAACTC
>SDBT01019056.1_pt1 | contig 10763 bp, 13 predicted proteins | sample 2277101 | NCBI WGS metagenome assembly SDBT01 (sample SAMN10404973, study PRJNA504765) | marine sediment metagenome | isolation source: marine sediment core GS10_PC15, 103 cmbsf | place: Arctic Ocean: Southern Knipovich Ridge | collected 2010 | reverse complement strand
GCGGACCCGGGAGAAAGGGAACTTGCTGGTACCTCACAATGCCGCCAATCTGAACAGTAATGGTGTTAGAGTCGGCAGGCGTACCGTCGAAGCTGTAGGCGATCCAGTCCACCACCCACATGCTCAAGGCTTCCGCGGCCATCGGAATAGCAAACGATGCGGACGTGGCGGTGGTCGTAATCGCCGGCGAATGATTGCCGATGATCGGCTGTCCGTATTCGGCGTTGAGGGGTTGTCCGAACACTAGGAAAACAGCCCCTTATAGGTCACCAGTTTGCTCGACGAGCCGCGCAGCTCGCGACGGGACACCCTCAGATCGGCCACGTCCGATCCGTCGCTCATCTCACCAAGGAACTCGGCGGTGACGTCGTTGTCGATCACAATGCTCTCTTCCAGCTTCTCGCGCCATTCGGTCCATCGCGGGCCACGTTCACGGTCGTTCTCCCGCCTCTCGACGGCCGCTAGGCAGGCCGCGACCAGTGCCTCGCCGTGCTCCATACCCCCCACCGGGTATTGATTGCTGAACGTCAACGCCTGGGGCATGACTCGGTAGCGGTAGGTCAACGCATAGATGGCATTCGGCAGCGGCCAAAAGATCGCCTGGCTCAGGGGGCTCGATATTTGAGACTCGCCTAGCACGGATCTTTGGCTTCCGCCATCGGACTGGCTGCTGACCAATGCCGCGTCGGTCTCGACGACCCCCGCGATTGGGCGGAAGGCCACGAACTGAGGGCGTCCGGCCTGGATGGCCGACCGTCTCTGCCGCAGAGCAAGAATCTGGCCCTGAGTGACGTGCTCAATAGGCGGCCAGCCTCGATTGTTGGCGTCGAAGTACATTCGCCCCTTCATACGCCCGAAGTTGAAGGGCATCTCGTAGTCCCCACCGGCCTCTCGCGTTTCTACCCCGTCCCCGTCTATCAGAAAGGTGTCCCCAATCGTTTCGTTGACGACCACGTTGATGGATGCGTTGATGCTGCTCTCGATGGAAGCCAACGTGTAGGAGTTCTTGCTGGCATCGAACGTGATCGTCCGACCGGCGAAGCTGCTGTCTAAAACATGGCCGGTCGTACGAATACTGGTACCAGCGGCTACCAGCGTAGCCGTTTCCACGGTAACAGTCCGCTCCAACGTCACCGGCTCGGAGGAATTCGGGACAAACGTCTCAAGTCCGTCGGGCGTGAAAATTTGTCCTTGGACACCAAACCGCGTATTTGCGGCAGACACTCGGCCGGTGATCGGATAGGTGTTTCCGGTGCGATCAAATCGAACGACGTCCCCTTCTGCGTAAGGGCCGAGCGAGCCGGCGAATTCTAACTCTAGTAACGTAGTATCATTGGTCGGCGAGTAAAATTGTTCTACTATTCTAAGGCCCTGACGACGAATGATAAAGTTACCCGAAAGTGCCGGAAATGCGCCAGACACGGTAAGGGTGTCATCACTTTCCAGTACGAGGATCGCAGATGATGTATTGCCGATCAGTGTGTCGTCCTTGTCGACGTCGAATGCACCGAACTGGTTCGCACCTAGAACGGGATTCGTAAGCACGATCTTAGTAGTAGTCGAAAGCAAAAGATTGATGGACTGGAGAGCCCCCGTATTGATCGGACGCACCACGAGCACGCCCACTGGCTCCAAGTACCTCCACTTATGGGCCCGGAGAAGATCCCTGTAGCCCTTGTCGATAAAACGATCGACCAGTCGAGCTTCGTTGGCCGACCACGTCGAGACGTCGAAGCGGAAGCCCGCCTCTCGTCCGACGAGCTCGCGAATCTCTTCGTACCCTGCCGTCAGTGAAGATTCAGCCATAATCAGACTCTCTCCTTAAAGGGGCGAGGCGTATGGCCCCGCCCCCCCAAAGGAGAAACGACCAAGCCAGGTCGTTATGCAGAACTACGGCGTCCTACGCGCCTCTTGAGCACAACGAACCCACGACACCGACCAGAGATTGTCCGCGTCGGAGTTCTTAGAAAGAAGCGCTGGACCCATGTTCACCGCCTCGGGGAACGTGGCGGCGTTGATCTGCGCCAAGGTCACGAACGTCGTCAACGGGGAACCGTTGATCCAGATCGAAATCCTCTCCGCCGCAGGCGCTCTCGGGTTGTAGTGGAACCCAGTCGTAACGTAGGTGTCCGCTACAGGAACGTGAGCGGCGGCCAGGATCTCCGTCTGGGCTTGACCCGTGGCGTTCACGACGAAGTCGATCGAGTCGCCGTCCGCATCACCACGCCAAAACCCGACGTAGCCGTGGTCCGACAAAACGGTCGCGGCGTCGAGAAGGAGATCGGCGCCTGCCGGCGCCTCCCCAAGACCCACGAAGTTACCCTGATCGGCGTCGGTGATGACGGCGACCTTCCATCGAGCCTCGAACCACAACTCGCGGGCGTTGCCCGCGGTGTCGTTGTCGATCACGAAGGCTTTAGGGCCCGTTAGGTAAACCTCGTCTTCATCGGTGTCCCCGGGGTTGATCTGGACTGCGGGGGGAACCTCGTCGAGAACTTGGGTGATGGTGCCGGCAATATCTGCGTGCAGATTCCACGGCCCAAAGCCCCCAGCGCCAACCGCCGCGTTGGTGGGAAAGCTCCCGCCAGCCCAACTGTATTCCTCGAACACCTGGCCCTTGCCCGGGTCCTGCCGATACGTGTCGATCGGACAGTGCCTCCAAAGTCGACGGGTCGGGCCCAGGTGTGTTTCGTCCAAATAAGTCACAAGTCTGTTACTCATCGTTGTCCTCCTTTCGCTTACGGATTATCCGCAGCAGTGGACAAGACGGCTTGCAGACGACGGTTCGTACACCGGCTGTTCCACGTCGTGTCGATGAAGACCTGCATAACCCGGTGCTGGTTCGGTGCTCGCTCTGGCGGATCTTCCACCATGTACTCGCCCTCGAGGAAGATGGGGAAGAAGACAGCCCAATTTATGAAGTAAATCGGGTTGTCCGAGTCGGAGTCGAGCTGCGGAACCCACCGGACGGGGTTACCGCGGAACGTCAGTTGACCGCCGAAGTGGGCCAGCTCGGCTTGGAGATTGTCATTCCGCTTCTCAGCGAGAATTTCCATCTCCGCGACCTGGTCGTACGGCGCATAGATGACGTAACGATCCTCGCCCCGTTTGTAGTCGGGGTGAGGTACTGGGCTGATGAACTCTGTGAAGGCGTATGCCTTTCGCATCTTGCGAATGAGATCGTCAACCGTCACGTCGGCGTATTGATGGGCCCAGTTTGCCCAGTTGGGGAAAGTGGCCGATGAAAGGCCGCCCGCACCCGCGGTGAACCCCGCCGGATTGCCTCCGTTGAACACACCGGCCCCGGCCGCTGCCGAAGTTCCAGTGATGCTCTTGACAATCCAGAAGGGAATACCCATCGGCGTTATCTCATCGTTCACGTCGACCGGTTTGCCCCACCACGTGATCTCCATGAGCTTCGCGAGCGAAATCATTGCGTCCGCTCTCTTGCCCTGGATCAAATCGACGATCCGAGCGGGATCACGGTTTCTCGCGACCTCGCCCCGATCGAAGGCGTAGTGGGATTCCGTTTGGCGAAAGTCGATAGTCGCCGTCTGCCAAACGTCTCCGGTATTGACCTGATCTTCTGAGTACAAGCCGGTGTGGCGTGCGGCTCCGCTGTCATCAACCATGATGTTCCACGAACTGCCGGTTCCGCTCCCGAACTGAACCTTCTCTTCTTGGAGCATCTGCGGCAGCGCATGGAAGCGTTGAATGTCGACCGCGATCTCGGTCCACTGAAGTTTCCCAAGATCATCTTGGGTCATCAGCACCAAGTCCGCGATCTGTGCAGCGCTTAGAGCCATGCCTGGTTACTCCTGCGACAAGGAGAACGTGAACACGGGCTAGTAGCCCTGGTCTCGATACCACTGAGCCACCTTGGCGATCGCCTTGTCTCGACGCGGCATCTCCTGGTCCGCCACCTTGGGACCGGGCGGATGCGTTGCCTGCGATTGCCGCTTCTTCATCTGAGTCCCGATTTCACGTTTGATCCGTGTCGTGGTTTGTTTGGAAAATAAACCTGGCACTCCTTCTGCCGCGAGTTGCACGAAACCCGGAGCGGTTTGGTTCTGGGCTTTGAACCCTAGCCTCTGCCGATCCACGTACTTTTCGAGCTTCTTGCGGTTTCTGGCGTGCGCACTATGGGGATCGAGGCCGGCCGTACCACCTTCGCCGAACACGTCCTGGTGCTCCGGATGGGCCGCGAAATAGGCATCTGCCTCTGTCGCGGTCTGCTGCTGCGCACTCGATGCGATGTAGGTGTACATATTCCCTACGATCGACTCGAGCTCACGAATCTGCTTGTCCGTGTGTGCCACGTAGCTGTGGAAGGCTTTGCTCTCTGCAACCAGCTCGTCGCCGTACTCGCCGTCCTTTTCGAGCGGCTTGAGCTTGAGCTGGTAATTGCGATCGCTAAAGTCCTCCGGCGACAACGCGGCCTTGCGCTCCGGAGTGAACTGCTGAGCTTTGGTGTCTGGTGCCGGCTCTCTTCGGTCTCGCGATTCTGCAAGACCTTCGAGATACGACGCTAGTCGATCGTCGTCGGTAAAGGTGCTCACCTTATCGTCCGAGACGCCCAACGAACGTGCGATACCAACCAAGTCAGAATCCAATCCTGATTCAACCGGTACTTCGGAGCCTGGTGCTCCGGCATCGCCACCTTCGTCGGCAGCGGGGGGCGTAGGGAGCCCCGGGTCAACTATCCCTCCGATGTTCGGTATCTTCCTCCCTCTTACGTCGCGCAGTACGCCACGTTCCGGCTCTTGGACGTCCTCCCCGCTAGGCAGTCCGTCGCGAACCAACTGGTCTTCGCTCTTGTTCTTGGTCTTTACGTCGTCTGTCGGAGGCGCCGCAGGCGCCGCTGTATTAGGCATGTCGGTCTCCTTTACGTTCTGCGATTCTTCTTCGGCGGCTTCGGGCCCTTCTTGGCCTTGTGGGTACTGCCGGCCTTCTTCTTCTTGGTTTTCAATCTGTGGCTGCTAGGATGAACGGCCATGTCTCAATCTCCTTCGTTTCAATTTGTGCAGGGCCAACTTTCGCACGCCCGGCCCGATCGAGAACGAGAAGGCACCCTCGAAGACTTCGTCTGGGGGCCGTCTTGCGGAAGCCTCTACGGTCGGGCCGGCCAAGGTCTCCGGCGGTCCGAGATAAGGCGGCCAGAAGTCAACGGCCTTCATTTCGAGGAGCTTGGCCTGGATTCTGGCGACTAGGCTACGAGTCGAGGTTGCACTCATGCCACGCATCCCCTTAGTTTGGCGAGCTTGCGCTTGTGCTTCTCGCTGGTCAGAATGGCCCGGCCGTCTTTGGCGAAGTCCGTGGGTACGCCGTATCGTTTGGTGACTTCGCGGAACTCCGGTACTTGCTTAGGGCCGCAGCCCAGTGCGTCGCTCTTCATCGGCCAGATGTTCTTGCCGGTGTTGTGGATGCCGTCCTCGCGCTTCACCCCACCGAAGCCAGGACCCTCGGCCGTTAGGGATCGAACGGCGGTCACGCGCCGGTGTTGGAAATAGTTATTCCCCTCGGCCACGTAGGCTTTGAACGAAACCGTCTTCGGAGCCTGTCCGATAGGAAACTCCATTTCTACGATCTCGCCGTTGTCCTCGCGTTGATAGCAGAATGTCATGCGACCCCCTGTAGGCGATTGGCGCCGCTCTCACTACCGCTCAAGAGCACGTCTTGAAGTGTTCGGTTGCTACCCTGTTGACTGGGCCCGCCGCGACTGATGCGGTTCTCTGTTCGCTCGGTAACCGGGGCCTTACTGGCTGGCTCTTGGGCGCTACCCTCCTGCTGTTCCTCGACAAACAGGATGAGCTGCTCGATGTCGCTGAAGTTGGTGAATCGGCCGATCTGACGGAAGTACCATTCCCAGTCGAGTACGATGCCCTCTTGTCTCACGAGCGGTGCGACCTGGGTGTACTCGCGCACAATGGCCTGCATAACGCGGAGCTTCTCGCCGGGCGTCTGGTCGCGGAGGGTGTAAGGCACCACGTCAATCCGGAAGTCCTCGAAGCTGCCTTCCTTCCGGAGTGTTCTGATGATGGGGATCGGAACGCCGGGTATGGTTTCAACCAGCTCTCGATCGTCTTCCGGGTCTTCCCAGATATGCCAGGCGATCGACTCAAGAATCTGCCCCGTGGCTTCGACTGTTGCCTTCTGCATACCGGTCACTCGCCGGCTGGCAGCTTCGGTGAGCAGTTTGTCCTGACCCAAGGTCTCGGCGCCGGGTTCAAGACCGCCCAGCGCGTCGAGGTTCCCGGCCATCGTGTTGAACAGGTCGCGGGTCTGAAGGAACATGGCGAGTGTTTCACGTGAAACACCGCCCATCTGAATCTCGGCCACACCCTGCGGATCTTCGAGCTGGAAGGCGCCGCCGTCGTTCGTCTCGGCCATGCGTTCGGCGTCTTCGACGGCACCGCCGCGGTAGCCCACCATTCGCTTCAGTCGTTCCGCCTGTCGGCTGACCTTGCGAAACAGAATGTTGCCCAGGTCGTGGAGGTCGCGCAGGTTCGCCAGGGGCGATAGCGGCATGATGTTGTTGGGCACCGGGTTGAAGCTGAGGGTCGTGTAGGGCCCGTGGATCGGCCCTTCGTACTCGACGAGGTGGACGGCCTCTTCGGGTCCTACGGTCGGGAAGGTGACGATGATCTCTTCCTGGGGCAACCACAGCTCCCAGAACTCGATGAACCGCTCGCGATCGCCTTGGCCCTGCTCCGTGCCCCTTGAGAGCGTCTCAGAACGGTTTTCGCCCTGCGAGTCGTACCAGTTGAGCGTAGTGGGCGAGAGGCGGTCCTTGAGGTCCTGAGAGAACGTCTTCGAGTCCATGACCGCCTCAAACCGCATTCGGATTCGGTGACCGGCGAAGGTGATCTGATCGAAGCGGCGGGCCTGGGTGTCGTGTACCCAGTCGTCCAGGTCGATGACTTCGGTGTAAATCTTGGTGGGCGCGGCGCGGGTCAGGTCGTCGATCTCGACGTCCATGTCCATCGTCTGGATGCCGACCTTCATTATTCCGAGCGAGAAGAGGGCATCCATCGCGAAATCCTCGAGCTTCTCGCCGAGCCGCATCTCTCGGGTCACGTCGTCGATTGTCATCTCCAGCTCGACTTCGGTGGCCTTGAGCGCGGGTGATTTGGTGGTGACGGACGCGCCGGGTCGCCCCCCGACCAGCCATCGCATGTAGATGCTGACCGCCTGCTCGATCATGTTGACGGGGACTTTTTCTCGGACGTGGCTGCCGTAGTATTTGCCGGTGTACTGCTCGATGTCTTCGCGTCGCCGGTCCCGAAATGACATGAGCTGCCGGCGGGCGGTCCCTACCTGCCGCTTCAGCTTGGCGATGTCTTCCGGGTTTTCCGGGTCGATCGGCACGTTAGTTCTCGTAGAGCAGGTATTGCAGCTTGGGCGTTCCGGCGCTGGAAATGATGAACGGCGCGACAGCGCCCATCGGGAACACGGCCACCTGCCCCGGCAGGAGGGTGATGAGATCGACCCCTCCGGTCGCGCCACGAACGCTGATGCTGTTCGACCCGTCCAGGTTCTTCATCCAGCATTTGCCGGGAACCGTGGTACTGAGCACCAGATCGCCGAGGTCCAGGGCCTCCTCCGTCGCCGCGACGTTGATCTCCTGAACTGCGTCGATGTACTGATCGCCGGCCAGATCGGACGTCAGGGCGGACTCGGTTCGGGCGGTCGTAATGGTCCCTTTGGTCACCGACAGGGAGGCGGTGACCGTGATCTCGTTTGCCATAACTGGCTCCTAGAGCGGGTTTCAGGGGCGACCGCGCACAAAAAAACGGCAGCATGGTGGTCATGGCACCATAACTGCCGTCGTCTTTGTGTCGGTTGGGATACGCCCCGATCCGTCGATCGGAACGCCGCCCCCTTCGACCGCGCTTATCGGGTTAGAATTGCTTCGCTAGTTCTCGTTTCTTCCTCCGCTGATCGCGTCTTTTGGCGTAACAACTGTCCGGTATCTTATAGGACTCCTTGGGGTCGCGTTTCACCATTTCCTTCATGCCCTGCCAGCAGAGGGCGTCCGCCGTTGCGATGTCGCCGTGCCCTTCGCCAGCCACACCGGCGAGGATTGATTCGCCCGAGTGCGGGTACGTCAGCGATACCCCGTCCTTAGCGTACTGGTATTTGTAGAGCTGACGCAAGGCCCGTTTGGACCGATTCAGGAAATTGCGGTTCTTGATAGCGGCGAAATAGTCGTACAGGAGGTGCCGTTTGGTGTTCTTATCGCTCCACCAGCCGGGTGTTAGCGTTTTGTTCCTGCCTCGAATCGAGCGTTTCGTCTCTCTCAGGTAGACCCCGCCGCCCGTGCGCAGCTCCATGAACCGGCGTCCGAATTGCTGACCGGGCCCATTGTCCTCCCAGATACAGAACGCGGGCACCTCTTCCGGGCTCTGAAACCAGCGGCAGAGGGCCGCGCAGTAGATCGCGGCGTCGATCTTGTCGATGAGCCGATTGGTGTACTCGCAGACCTTCTCGCCGGTCGACCGATCGCCAATAACGAAAGCGGTCTCCGAATAGCCGGTCCCTTCGGAGATGTCCGCACCGAGCACGTAGTAGCCGCGAGGCGGGTCACCGTTCATGTCGAACGGTAGCCACAAACGCATATCGCCCTCGTCCGCCTCAAAAAACTCGATCGGTTCGGCGCTTTCGGTGTCGTAGACGAATGTTCCGGTGGCTACCGGATCCGATGCCTCTGTCGACTCGAGTTCGGCGATCACCTGGGCGTCGAAGGCCGGTGCTCCGGAGCCCTGCGGCTCCATCATCACCTCTTGGGCCAGGATCGCCGGGATGGGCGTTCTGATCTCTTCGCAATCGAACCAAGGCGAGCGCTCCCAGCCGTCCAGTCGCCAGGGATACCGGCCGATCGCCAGGTCGGCATCGTCGCCCTTCATTTTGCGGCCGACGAGCGGGTACCGTTCTCTCATCTCGCCCACGGTCAGCTCGTGCCAGAAGTCGTGATCGAGGATGCGGAGCTGGTTGGCGACCGCGGTGTATAGCCCGCGCGTTTTGACTGCGTGCCGGGTCCACTTGAACCGGAGCTGGGGGATGTCCAGTAAGGAGGCGTCGTAGAACGCTCCGTGTGTGCCTTGATAGGTCGAGTTGTACAGCCGGCAGTAGGTGGCCGACTGGGACGCCGCCAGGGCCAGGTAGCCCTGATTCAGGTCGAACGCCGCGTACTCGTCCAGCAGGATGCTCTTGCGCCGATCGCCTCGTCCGATGTCGTCCGTAGTGGCCGTCCCGTCGATCGTCGCGCCGTTGTCCAGGTTGGTGAGGTTCAAATGGGTCCGTTTAACGGAGGGCCGGAGCCAGGACGGGAGTTGCGCGTGGAAGAAATCGAGCTTCCAGAAGAGCGCCTTCGGATCGTCGGCCTTGTCGACGTAGGCTTCTGTCCGACTCACCAGTAGGTGCGAGACGTAGTAGGACCGGTAGAAATCGTGGTAGATCGCTATGAGGAACAGCCAGCTCGCGCCCATGTCGCGGCTCTTAGCGCAGCAGACGTCCTCGCGACCGAGCACCTGGGCGATCTTGATGAGGGCCTCGTCCTGGTACTCGTAGGTGATGAACGGAACGACGGAGATGCCGAAGTCGTTGGGCCGCGGATCGTGCGTCCAGCCGAACGCATTGATGAAGAAGAGGATGTCCCGAGAGCACATGACTCTCAGGTCGTCCCGCACCGATGCCGAATCGGCGGCCTGCGCGAGGGTGTCCTTACGCCAGCGAAGGTTCTCGACGGGGTCCTTGGGAACTAGGGAGTAGTAGTTGTATCGCTGCTTCAACCATCCGGCCTGAACAGCCGGTTACTATTGGTAGGTTTGGCAATGACGATATTGCCCTGAGCTTCCCATTCTTTAACGAGCACATGGAAGGCGTTGAGGATGCGAGTCGCCATCTCGTTGGCGTGCTTTTGGCACAGACGAGAGCCACCCGGTCCGCCGACCGACATATCGTAGTTGATAAAACACACAAACGAAGAAGCGCCAGCTTCCTTTTTTTGGCAGGCTTGACAGCTCACCTTGTCATCTTTTCGCCAGGGCATTATGTAAGTCCCAAAGCCTTATCGAGCTTGTCCTTGACCAACTGAAGCCTGTCGTCCTGATTGTCGAATTGCCACCATTCCTCGGGCGTTATGCGAAAGAGAGTCCCCTTGCCCCACACCGACACGGCAATGTCTTTCCCTTCGTTTCGCGCGTAAATGTGCATCCTAACCGTGGCCTCGATCTCGCGTTGTTCCTTCAGGGTCAGATCAGGCATGATTGGTCATCCAAGAAAGGGCGCCCGCGCTGTGGCGCAGACGGGCGCCCCCGATCTCAGTTTTCCTACCGGGCGAGGTTATCCCGGTCAGCCGCCGCCGGCCGTAGCCGGCGGGTTACCCTCGACGTTCCGGGCGGCGTCTCCAACGCCCGCGGCTGCTACGGCGACGTCCATGTCAGCCCCTATCAATTCCACGTTCACTCGGTAAATCACACCGGTCGCGAAGTGACCGTGAACCGAGAACCGCGGATCGTTGATCTTGGCCCCGGCGTTGGCCGTCATTTGGGTCATATCCATCTGCGCGAGGGCCTGTTCGATCACCTTCGCGATGTTGTCGCTGGTGGCCTTCATCATCATAGGGCCACTCTCGAAAACAGCACAGCCGAGGATGCACGAGCCAAAGACCAACAAAGAGCAAAAACCTGCCAACTTCGTTTCTCGTCGCATGAAAACCTTCCTTTCGGGTCAGATAACGACGGGACGGCCTCGTCACGAGG
>SDBT01019055.1_pt1 | contig 10763 bp, 19 predicted proteins | sample 2277101 | NCBI WGS metagenome assembly SDBT01 (sample SAMN10404973, study PRJNA504765) | marine sediment metagenome | isolation source: marine sediment core GS10_PC15, 103 cmbsf | place: Arctic Ocean: Southern Knipovich Ridge | collected 2010 | reverse complement strand
GGCTCGGAAATCTTTTTTGTAGATCAAATAAGTGCCTACTTACAGGTCAACATTCAAGCGGTTGCATTGATTGACGATCTAAATGAATTATTACAACAGGCGTTTATACAGATTAGTGTCGATAACCGGGTTCAATCAAAATTCCCCTTGCTTGATATATTGCAATATGAATGGAATGATACGGCAATAGCAACGGGAACGGTTGAATTTCAAAACTTCCATAAAGTTGTGAGGAATCTTCCAATTCCAATTATGATGAACTCTACAAGTGCATTTGAGTTTAAAGTTGTTTGCAATGCGGCGGTGGCAACGGCGTTTAATGGAATCAATCTGAGACTTGCTTTACACGGTTTGCAGTTAGATAAATTGGATAGTTTTTACTGGGATAACTTAAAAAATAATCAATTCCAGCAAGTGCCCGTTACCTATTATGAAACAAGGGCAATATCCGGTGCGGCGGCTGATACCTTCGAATTATTCGCAACGGTTGTCGGTCTGCTTTTGCAGAGTCAAACCTTCCCGCTTAGTGATATTCAAACATTCAGTTTGCAAAATTTGGAGGTTTATTTTAATCAACCTAATACGCCGATCGATCCAACAACGATATTAAACTCCCGGATGTTTAATGTTTTAAGAATATCGATTGATGATGTTCTATATTACGAAAGCAATATGCAGAATATGCTCTCAATGTTCGCCGGTATAGCTGGAACACTTACAACAACGCCGGATACTGCAACGGTAACGGCGCTTAATATTAAACAGTCGCACACTCTGAGAGTGCCTATTGAATTTCCTGCAAATGGAAAAGTGAGAATTACACTTGAACAACCGGCAAGCTCATTAGGTATTACAGGTGAATTTACCGTCTGTATGCGTGGAGTCGAAACAAGGCGTGTAGCTTAAAGAAATAAATTGTAATAATTAGCCCGGTTTATTTGTGCCGGGCTTTAATTGTAAAGGTTGTTATGGATAAATATTTGATATGTGCCAAGTCGGATCACTTGGAAATATGGTTCAATGTTGAGTTGAAAGAAGATCAACTCGCAAGAGTTGGCGAAAGTTACCATATAAAGGAAGTGAAAGAAAATGATCCGGAGGTAACTGATCCGGCAACTGATCCGGAGGTAACTGATCCGGCAACTGATCCGGTAACTGATCCGGTTGAATAATTCACAAAAATTGATTTAAATAAAAAGGTAATTAAATGAATTATAAAGGCGAACTCGCAACGATAATTAAACCGCCGGTTTTTTGTTACTCTCATACAGTACAGACGCCGGGTATTGGTGCAACGGTAACGCCCTCAATCTCAATTTCAAATGATTCTGATTTTGAAATGTTGGAACTGAGAGGAACTATTAATAAACTTGCGGCTTTTGATGGTTCGGTATTGCTTCAATTATCCCTTGCAAGCGGCGAACTGTTTTCAAATGTTGGAATTGATATGGTTTCATTCAGCTCAAATAATATTAGTAATTATTCCGGTTATCCTTTGAGGTTCCCGGATAAAATAAGGATTCCGGCTAATAGTGTAATTAATGTTCAGATCACTAATAATAATGCTGCCGCTTTAATCGGTGTGCAAGTTCAATTATGGGGTTACAAAGTTCCTTCGCTTGGTTATGAAGGGTAGTAAATGAAAGAGGAAAAATTATCTTTCACAAGTTTGCTCGAGTTACCGCTGAAATCTCATTACAGGGTTATAACTTTTTTCGGTGCGGCGGATGGTGCTATCTTAAATCAAGGGTTTGACATTGCGGCTTTGCAACAGAGAACGCTCGTAATTAAATCGGTAAAGTTAATTCCGTACAATGCAACAATAGGAACAATAGTAGATTTTTTCGTAACTGATGGGGTTACTAATAACGAGGAAATCCTCCCGGTGGAATCAAGACTCCCCAGAGTAATAGACAATTTTACAAGCGGAACTGTTATAGACTTTTTAATAAACGGCGTTCCTATTGGAATTTTTCCAAGTGCCGGCGTCGGCGGCTATCCGATCGACTTGCACGTAGATAATATCTATTACTGGTTTAAAGAAAGGGTTGAAACCTTTGACATATCAATAACCGGCTTTATTAGTCATGCCCGAACTGGTGCTCTTATAACGCCAAATATGAAGGTAGTTGTTGAAATTTATCTTTTATAATGAATGATCCAATGTTACAACTGATTAAGCGTGAAATAATCCATATTCGTAAAGATACTTTTGTAGGTGCGCCCGGTGCTTTCAATCCCAACTTCGACGGGAACGCTCTTTCATGGTATGATGGCAATTTAGAATTAACAGCCGCAGGATGGAACGATCAAGGGGCGGGCGCTCATGACATAGTTTTTACCGGCTCGCCTACGATTCTTTCAGGCGCTACACCCTTAAGGGATGCCGTCCGCTTTAACGGCGTCGATGAATTTGGTATAATTGCAACTCCTTTAACAACTCAACCATATACTATTTATCTTGTTCTTAATACTGTTACGTGGGTAAGTGGAGATCGTGTTTTTGATGACGGCGTCACTTTAGATGCGAAGGTATTAACTCAATTTTCAGTAACTCCCGACGTTCAAATGTTTGCCGGTACTTTTCTCCCGGCAAGTCCTAACTTAGCAATTGGCACTTGGGGTGTTTATGCAATAGTTTTTGACGGTGTTACTTCTGAGATTAGAACAAACTTAAATGCGGCGGTTGTTGGCGACGCCGGCTCGAGCGACGGCGCAGGTATTATGTTAGCAGCTAAAACCCCGGGGGCTCCGGCAAACTTCGGCAATGTAGAAATGGGATATTTAATATTAAGAAGTGGGGCGGATTCAACAGCTAAACAAGATAAACTTATCTCTGGCTTAGAGTCGATATGCGGCTTGACCTTTTAAAAAAATATTATCTATTCTGTTTCCTCTTTTTCTTTTCTATTAATCTAATCGCTCAACAACTTGAAATGATAGCTATTGCAAACGGTATCAGTCAAGGTATGCAAGCGAGTTATACAACACTTGATAGAAACGCCTATCGTAACAACAATAGTGAATTTAATGAAGATTGGCATAAATGGCAGTTCTTAAATGTAACAACTGCAATAAGCGCCGGCGTAATCATAGGGCTTGATAATTATAATAAAAATTTTGGAAGTGCTTTAGTTGATGTTTGGTATTTTTCTGGAATACGCTGGATAGTTGCGAGTGTAACTAATCATTTACATCAAGGTAATCCGCCCTTCACTATTTCAGAAAATTCCGGCTCGTTTACTGATAATTTTAATTGGACGTTTAGAGTAATTTATTTTGCAAGTGCCTTAGTCGTTAAATATTTCCTTTTCTGATATGTCATTACTTCGCTTCAAAAATATGCTTGCACAAATGGAAAGCGGCGGTGACTATAAAGAAGTTAATCCAATAAGCGGCGCACTCGGCAAATACCAATTTATGCCAACAACCTTAAACTCCCTTCAATCGATCTATAATTTGCCGCACTGGTTTAATGTAAGCGCCTTTCTTAACCATCCTCAATTACAGGAAATCTATTTTAATAGTCATATTCAGGATCTGTCTTCGTTTATCGATAATAACGGATTAAGAAACTTCATAGGATCGTTTGTAAGAGGTTCAATGCGGTTCAATCATATCAATGCACCGGTTACTTATTATGGTTTGTTAGGTGGCGCACACTTATCAGGAACAGATAATTTAAAACAGTTCTTTGATACCGGTTACGATCCTAACGACGGGCAAACGTCGTTAAGTGATTATATTGCGTACTTTTCAAAAGGTGTGCCCGGTGTGAATTACATCCCTGTTTATTCCGGCGGTTATTTACTTCCGCTTGTAGCACTTGCTTTTGTAACTTTAATTGTCTTATATTATGACTAAGCATATAATCAGAATAAATAAAACGTTGTTAGAATGCCTTTAAAATTGAAATTCCCCGTATTAAAAAAGATCGATTACATTGATATCTCTAAAAACGGTGTTAATGTTTTAATGTTGGATAGTAAATCGGACGGGCTTAAATGGAGAGACTTCCAAAAGTTAATAGGCGAAAAATGCGGTGCTGGTATATTCAGTTATTCTCTTAAACAAACCGGCTCTAATGATGTCCATATCGGGCGGGTTAAATCTGTTATAACAAGTTTAAAGCCGGTTGTAAAAAACGACGACAAGGATTTTCTATCTCTTAATAATAAATTTAATGAGCTATCAACAAAAATAGATTCTATGCAAAGCGGCGGCGGTATTACTTACGATGCACTTCTTGAAGTTACTAAATCAAGTTATCTCTCTCGGATTGAATTTTTGGGAGTTGATCTAAAAAGGAAAGATGAGGATTACCGCCTGTTGCTTGTTAAGTATGAAAAATTGGAAGTCGTTATTGAAGAGTTTGAAGCAGAAATAAAAGAACTTGAAGGACAGACGGGCATAATGCAGTATATAGATATTGCAAAAGATTTTTTAAAAATGAAAGCGGGTAATGCAAAGCCTATTGAATCACTTGCTAATAGTGATGTAGTCGATATACCGCCGGGCATTACTGAGGTTTTAGGGGCGGTTGATTGGATGCAAGTATCAGACGAAATTAAAGCTGAAATTATGAATTATCTGCAAATCTTTATAACTAAACTACCATTAAAAGGAGTTTGATTATGGCAAAAGTACCCTTCTTAAAACGAGTACAAAATTCGCCTAAGTTAAGGGCGAATAAAAAGAAACGTAAAGCACTTGATGCGGCGGGTAAACGCTTAGGCGTAGAATATAGGCGGCTTATTAAATCTGAATCTAAACGCCTTGCAAAAAAAATTAAACCTGTAAAAAAATCTAAAAAGAAAAAACGCCGGTAATGAATTGTTAAGGGGGTAACCAATTATTTGTTATTAACTTTTTAAGAGGGCGTTTATGATAGTTGTTTTTAATAGTGTTTTTTGTTTAGTTTGTTATAACAATCCGATCACACTACAAGCGGGTACTTTTGACGCCCTCATGGTATCCGCTTTATTTCCTCCCTCCACTAATGAATAACTCTTTAAATATTTTAATAGCTTGCGAATATAGCGGTGCAGTAAGAACGGCGTTTAAACTAAAAGGTCATAATGTATTGAGTTGTGATTTGTTAGAAAGCCAAACGCCGGGCAATCATTATAAAGGGGATATATTTGAATTGATCGATCTTCTTTTAGTCCCCGGTTCGTCCCTCGATCATCCGCAGCTCATCCGCAGCTCATCACCCGGAAATCCCCTGGAAATCCTCCGGATCTCTCAGAATCCTCCGGCTAAAATAGATTTGTTAATCTGTTTTCCGCCCTGCACTTACTTAGCCAAAGCGCAACAGTATAAATATCGAGGTCAACCTGAACGAATTAAAAAGCGCAATGAAGCGGTGGCTTTTGTAGATCGGCTTTATAATTTGGATGTTGAACATATAGTTATTGAAAATCCCGCCGGTTTTCTTAATACTAACTGGAAAAAAGCTACACAAACAATAAGCCCGCATCTTTTTGGCGATCCATACCAAAAAGAAATATGTCTCTGGTTGAAAAATCTTAATCCTTTAAGAATACCGATTAACAATTTCTATACAGGTAAATTAAAAAAGGTAGGTAATCATGTTAATTCAACCATGACAAATAAAGAAAAAACTTCAATTAAATCCTCTTGGCTTTACTTCCCGGCTCTCATAGATGAACTCGTTAATCAATGGTCTGAATCAATCCTTTATTTAAAAGAAAGTAGGCAATCCGCATGACAGAATCCCAATTTGAAACCGCAGTTTATATCTTCAACGAATTGAAAAACATTAAAAAAACCATTGAAATTATAAAACGCTTCAGAGAGTATCTTGAAGCCCGTTCTGATAATAAGCCAATGGTTACTATCACTTTTCAAATAAAAGAGGGTGAGTATATGAAAATGGAAGAATTAGCCGGTGAATCATTGGACGGTGTAATCGGTTTTTGTTTGGATCAAAAAGAATTAGCACTTAAAGAGTTAAATCAGAAATTGGAATCAATCTAAATGTCTGAGGTTTGTAATAAATGTTTACAGTTTTTTATTCTCAAGGGTTCGGGAATCAATATCCTTTTACTTGTTTACTCATGTAGACCTAACTTCCCCCAAACAAAATAATTACATTTAAGAGCGAAATATGTATATAAATTTATACCGCACCCCTATTTCTGTTCAATTATCATTCAAAAAGAAAGTTCATAAATTTGATTTAAACAAAGATCGATCCTTATGCGGATTAATTAGAGCCGGGCAGATTACAATGTTTGAAAAAATTACTTGTAAACGGTGTATAAATGCCTCAACATAGAAAATATCCTAAATATTACGAGTATATCGATGAAGTTGTGAATAAATGTTCACATACTTGGCTAATTAAAGATAGAAAAGATTTTAGGATTTGGAGATATTTGAAAACTGAAGGGAACGCTGGTAAAATCCCAGATGGAAAACTGATAAAAATTGTTCCGGCTCGGTGTAAATCTTATAGTTGCGAGATTTGCGGTCGTAAAAAAGTTTACGATCTGATCGATAGACTAAGGCTTGTTAATCTGAAGGGTTACCGGTTTTTTACTCTGACTTTAAAAAATGAATATGCAAAAGAGAACACAGAAAAGAACTTACAACGAATTTCTAAATATTTTACAAAATTAACCAATTCACTTAGAAAAATTGAAAAATTTAAAGGTCTTGAATATTTCAAAGTTATTGAAGTTGGTAATAATGGCATGGTACATATTCATGGAATTTGGAACAAGTATATTGATTATAAATTATTAAGTACACTATGGTTTAAAGTTACAAAAGGTTCTTACCGGGTACATATTAGAAGGATAGATAAAAAAACCGATGTAGTGAATTATCTTTTTAAATACTTAACAAAAAACTGCCTTGCTTCATACGCTCAACACGATCCGCAATTATTTGAAATGGATTTGATAAATACAGCGCAATTATTTTATGAAAACGGAAAACGGCGGTATTCATCAAGCAAGAATTTTTTTGGTAAAGTACCGGAAAAGAAAAGTGATTATTTGCAATATGGTTTTGAATCTGAAGATAGTTATTGCATCGAAAGTGAAATAAGGTTTTTAGTGAAAAATTGGAAATTAAAAAAAGATCATTTTGATTTTTCAGTCTACAATGAATCAGACGAGTTTATAGAAAATTATTTTGATAGTGGATAGAATAAAAAACAGAGGCAAAGTGAATAGGTTTTTAAATCAAATAAGTAAACATTCAGATAAAATAATTCTGATAAATAAAATCGCTGAACGGTTGAAAGTTGATCCAAAGGAATTAATCGATTTATTCTTTTCAGTCGGATTGGTAGTAATAAATCAAACGACCGATTTACTTGAAAAGGAATTGAAGGAAAAATTAAAATATTTATATCCGGGTACGTTTCAAGAATTAACAGATGATGATTACAAAAAACTTTTAGAAATGTTCAAGAAAGTAGTAGGTGTAAAATGATTAAATACATTTTTTCATTCGTTTATTTTTTGGCGCTGGTTACTTGTTACTTAGTAGTACTTTTTAATTAAAAATTGGAGGGTATAAATGATTAGACTTGTTAAATATCTTTTTGGAAGTATTTACTCTTTTATTACAGTTACGATTTTATTTTTAGTTTTACTCTCCTATTATTTTTTCGGTTCTCAACCCTAAACAACCGCACACCGCCGCCCGGCGGGGTGCTCTTAACCGGTTTTTTATAATACAAGCTTGTATAACAGGAAATAAAAAGCCGGGAATCCTTTCGATTTGACTTTTAATAATTCTTTTCTAATGTTCCCGGAAAGCAATTCTAACATTTATAAAATTTCTATTAATGTTGCAATTAAATCAAATCCAAGTATCTCCTAAAAGTGGCTTACGTGAAACCATAATTCAAATGAATCTAATCGAAAGAAAAGCATTTCAAAATCAAAAATTTGTAACGTGGTCGCACAAATATTTTTATAGTGATTGCGAATCCTGTTTACCGGGTAAAGTTTGGCGGTATATGAGAGAATATTTTCTTTATGAACGGGACGATCCGCACGATGAATTAATAATAGCGCCTTACTTGATGCCGGATTTACGGCGTGGTGATTGTGATGACTTTTCATTGTTTGCAAAAAGTGTAATAGATATAATCGGCGGCTGGCACACTTCATATATTGTGTTCGCAAAAGAAAAAGGTTCTTATACTCATATTGCGGTTTTTGCTCATAGGGGAACGCCTAACGATCAAATCGATCCGGTAATAATCGACGGGGTTAATAGTGAATTTAATTCAATTCCAGAAAAATATAATTATTGGAAATTAGTATGAAAAATTTAATTGCTAAAATGAAAAATTTAATTACTATAATCGTTTTCTTTTTTATCTCCTTTTTATTTTTGGAGTGTAGCGGCGTACCTCAATTAAATCCGGAGGTTTTCGAAGTCGGCGGATTAATTTGCGAGGTTGGATATGGTTTGTGTGATACGGGAACGATCCCGGCGCCGGTGTGTGCCTATCTTAATATTGCTTGCGTGAATTTAAACTTGTTATGTACTGAGCCGCCCGGCTCGGTTAAATATGAAAAAGCAAAAGAAGATCTGAAAAATGCAAAAGTTGATTTAAGCATTTGGCTAAAAGCATACAAAAAAAACAATCCGGTGAAATCCGATAGTACAGGAAATTAAAAATAAAAATGAGATTTTATTATGAAATATAAACCGTTCAAAATTGTTACTCTATCAGATCATAACCAAAGGCTTGCCGATCCGTTTGTAATAGGCGGCATGGTGTTAGATGGTCTAATGAGAATATTCGGCGGCGCCTCTTCAAGTGGTTTACCGGGTGATTATGATAACCGGGTTAGACAGGTTCATCAATGGGCGTTAGAGTTTGGAATTAAAGAGTGTGTTGATATGAATAAAATTGAAAGATTTATTCTTATGCCTTCGGGTTGGCAAGGTGCTACAACAAGATATTATACTCAGTTAAAATCACAGAAAGGTAGGACAGGTAGTTGTCAATCTGTTTTCGGACAGGGCGGCGGCGGCGGTGCTACGCTCTTTCAGTCGGCGCAAATTTCGCCGGTTGTTCTTATTGCTTTAGTAGGTGCGGCGGTGTTTTTATTGAAACCTAAAAAAGGGCGGCGTTAATGCTTACGAAAAATCAAAACTTGATTTACGCCGGGCAGATTGCAGGGCTTTTTTGTGAAGGTGCTCAAAATATTGGTATATGTCTTGTCAATATATTGCAACGGATTAAAACAGGTTTTACAGATGAGATTTTTGAAAACTATTTTTTACCTTTGTTGAACACTAATAGATTTTACGCTTTCACACTTGTTAGATATGAGCCGCAAGGATATTTTAAGAAAGTTGTAATTGAGGGTAACGATATGGTTACAGGTTCATATACCGGCCATTTGGGGCGGGACGGTGTTCCTAACATATTGATAGAAAGAAATAACTGGAATGAAATAATGAGTTTTTTCGGTTATAAGTATGTAGGAAAAATAAACGATAAAATAATAGTAAGGAAAACGGGTTTGAATTACGGTATTGTCTTCATTCCTGATACGGTTCAGCCGCCGGGCAATGGAACGGGAACGATAAATGTTATTCCGGAGCCAATACCGCCCGGCTTTGTTCCCGGTGTTCCTCCTGTATTAGTTCCGGATGTCGGTCTTGATCTTGCAAAATACTTAGTGCCGGCGGGTGTGTTGGTCGCCGCTTTTTATGCTTATAAAAATTTATGACAAGAAAAATAATAAATCTTAGTAATTATGTTTGCAATAAATTTGACTGGTATGTTGCAAGTCAAACACTTTGGCAGGAAATGAAAAACGAAAATGCTCGGTTAAGGCGCTGGATTAATCCGCCGGATATTGATCCGCTTCAATATTTTTTCCGTATTGACGCCGGGCGTAAAGGTTGGACGTGGACGCCGGCGCTCTTAAATTGTTATGGTTTTTTAATTACATATTACGCCGACCCTAATTTGATTATCCTTTCTGCAAATGATCCGGGCGGGAGTGAATCTATGGTTAATGATAACGGAACGGGCGGCGATGATAGTTCTTTACAATATCTATCACCGGGTTTATTTCCGATAAATTTGAATATTCCGATCCTTGCGGATATTGATAAAATATTTTCAGACTTCTTAGAATCAATAGGCTTAAGTATTCCTACGTGGTTCGGATATGTGATTGTTGGCGGGATTGTTTATTTGAAAGTTAAATGATAATTTTTAATTTATAACAAATAGAAAAGGAAAGAATTATGGCACGTAGAAGAATGGCAAAAGTAAATACAAGGTTGATAATGGATGTGGTTGTTGCTTCTCTAATTGTACAAAAAGCGCCGCAACTATTGAGTGCAATTATTCCAATGGATGCAACGATTGAAAAGGTCGCCGGCGCCGGTGCTGGCTTTTTAACCGGTGTAATGTTTAAACGCCCGGATATTTCAAATGCTTCGCTTGCTTTGGCAGTTGCGGATTTTGCAAATCCTTTGATTGATTCTGTATTAGGTGTTGGAAATGTTTTACCTATGAGTGTTCCAAAAGGTATTAAAGATGTAAAATGGATGCCTCCTGTTAAGCAAGTTAATCCGGGCAATGTAAATATGGCAGACTATTTAACGCTCAATGATTATATAGATAATCCGGGAAACAGGCAGACAGTAAAGAATTACGGCGACGCTTACTAAAAAATAAATTCTTCTGATAAAAAATTAAATAAAGGAAATTGAAATGAACACAAGGGATATATTAAACGCTCATT
>SDBT01019054.1_pt1 | contig 10764 bp, 6 predicted proteins | sample 2277101 | NCBI WGS metagenome assembly SDBT01 (sample SAMN10404973, study PRJNA504765) | marine sediment metagenome | isolation source: marine sediment core GS10_PC15, 103 cmbsf | place: Arctic Ocean: Southern Knipovich Ridge | collected 2010 | reverse complement strand
AAGCCGAGGAGTAGGGAACTTTAACAATCGATAAGACGCAGGGGCGCACGACCGTGCGCCCCTTTTTCATAGGTTAAGAGAAGGCGCCTACGCCCGGCTGAGCTTCCTTGTGATTCTCTTTGTGAGGGATTCCATGAGCGCCTTTCGGGGTAGTCCAGCGGATTGGTTACCGCCGCGAATTCCTGGGCGCGCTTGCGCTTGAGTTCTTCAATCGCGCGGGCTCTCTCGGTGCCTTCAAGGAACTCGCAGTATTCTTTCAGCTTGACGATAGGGACCGCCTTCCGTGATGACCGTTCATAGCGGATCGACGGTCGACGGCATCGTCTTCATCATTTCGTTGCGCCATTCATTCAAAATATAGACAGCGCGCTTTCATTCGTCCGGATCGGCGGCGGCTACATTAGCCTGTTCGTGGGGGGCAGAGGGCTCCGATCACAAAACGCTGTGCGGCGCGGAGGGCTGGTTCGGATGGCGCGCGCAAATCTACACGAGCCGGGCGGCGATGTTCTTGATCGAGACTGCCGCCTGGCATTCGGGCGCAAGGACGGTGAACGGGGTCATCCGCTTGGCAGAGGCCCTGACGGCCGGATCTTCCTCGACTTGCCCGAGGAAGTTGGCGTCGATGGTGAGATATTTTCCGATGATGGCCTTGAGCTTGTGGCCGAGTTGCAGGTCGTCTTTTGTGATGGCCATGTTCACGAGGAGGTTGGGCCTGAAGTTGTCGAGAATCAATTGGGCCTTTTCGCAGCACTCGGGGCTGACCCGCGATATCTCGCTCATCAACTCCTTGATTCCCGATATGCCGTCTTCGCCGTCGGGGTTCATGCCGCGCTTGAGCAGTTCCATAACGAGCGAATACTGCCGAAACGCCATCGTGAATCGGCGGAAGAGCACGTTTTTGACGAATCCGTAGCTGTTCACGATCGAGGTCGGCTCGGGGACGGTTACGAGCAGTCCGGCGTCGATCATCGAGAAGAAGTCCATCACGTCGTATGAGCTGCCTGCGCCGATGTCGACGATTATAAAGTCGGCCTTGAGCGCGCGGACGCTTTTGATGATCTTCGTCTTCTGCGCGAAGCGGGGGTTGGCCTGGCTGGGCACGTTGCCGGCGCTGCTGATGAAGCGGACCCCCGGGAAATCCGTCTCGATGGCCACCTCTTCGATGGTCTTAAGGCGTCGCGAAAGAAAATCGCTTATCACAAACTTGGGCGCCTGAATGCCGAGATAGGTGTGCAGGTTGGGTCCGCCGAGGTCGGCGTCGACGAGAATAACATCACGTCCCATTTTACCCAGTTCGAGCGCGATGGCGGCGGATATCACACTTTTGCCCACGCCGCCCTTGCAGCCGGCGACGGTGATTATCCTGCGAGAAGAATCGGTGGTGGTTTCGGTCATTGGTCGTTTAGCTCGGGGGCGCGGGGCTCAGCCTCTGTCCCTTCCTATAAAAATGATATCCTCAATATCTTCGATGTCGAGTTCTTCTATCGATGGATGCTCTTGCGAGCCGGCTTTGGCGCGGACCGCCTTATTGTAATCACCCAGGATATTGCTCATCTTGCTCGAAAGCATCTCCTGCTTTTCGTGAAGCTGGGAGAGCTTGGACTTGAGGCGTTCGACCTCCTGAAGCTGAACGGGCGATCTGTCGCCTTTGCCTTCGGGGGGAGCCGATCCGGCGGCGGCGGGCTCGAGGCGGTCGGCTTCCGACAGGTCGTCGATCTCCGCCGGTTCGTCTGCTCGGAGTTCGTCCGCCCGGGGTTCGCTCACCTGGGGCTTGCTCTCGCCAAGCTCCATATATTCGCGCGCGGTCTTTATCTCGGCGTCCGAAATCACGACGTCGCGCACGTGAATCTCCTCGCTCGGGTCGTAGAGGGGGATTTCGTCTTCGTCGGGCGCCGCAAAGTCGTCGAGCGACTCGAATTGCGACTGCGCCTCGGTGACCTCGTCCGGGATGTCCACTTCGTCTTCGAGCAGGGACGAGGCGAAGTCGGCGTCGGTTTCCTCTTCCGGGTCCGTAAGGTCCTCGGCGTCGACGCCGCCCGCAACGTTCTCGACGTCCGTCACGGACACTGCGTATTCGTCGATAGCGTCGGTTTCCGGCTCGAGGGCCGCCTCCTCGACGAGTCCGGGCTCGATTCCGTCGTCGTCGATCAGCTCGAGCATAGGCGGTGTCTCGGCAGGATCTTCGACTATTTCCGCAACCTCCATGGCTGGTTCCTCGTAGCTGGACCGCATCTTCGCCATCAACGCTTGATAACACGCGTTCCATCCCTCGAGGCGTTCCGGCTCCACGACGTGCACTCCGGAGACGGCGTCGCTAAACGCATCCTTGTAGATGTTCGTAAATTCGAGCATCACGGCGAGGCCTTTTTCGTCGAAATCGAGTCGGCCTTCCGCAACGGTCTCGAAATATGCCTCTACCTGCCCGGCCACCGCCGCGAGTTCTTCCTCGCCGACAGTCTCGCCCTCGAGCTTGAGGACCGCTATCTGCCCGGTAACCTTCTGGATCAGCCACGAGAAGTCGATTTGCTGGCGCATGGCGAGTTCCATCGATTTGAGGCTCTTCTGGATGGTGATCAGATGCATGAAGACATCGCCGCTCTTACGCGGTTGGGCGGGGGATTTCAAAAGCCCCGGCGGGGCTACGGCCGTGGCGGCCGTGGGCCGCTTTTTCTTCAGCCAATTTAAGGGGTTTGCAGAAAACTTTGCCATAAGCCTCGTGCTCCCACGAGCGACCACCACAAGATATTCCGGCGTCGGCTCATGGATTGCCATATCTTGCACAAATTATAACGAAAAACCATAAAAAAGTCAAAAGCTATCCGGTATCCGACGCTTCGGCGCCGGCGCCTGTGGATGCAAGAATTGAGCCGCCCATCCAGCTTGGTCCGCCGCCAAGGGACGGCACAGCGAAAATTCGCCGTATTTCCGTGAGTTTTCCCGACCGCCCGTCTCCGGATCGAATGACGCGCTCGTCCGCCCGATCTCGAATGATGTGGGAACTATTTGCCCGCTACGTCCGGATTCCACGCGCCGGGCGTCGTCCCCGGGTAAAGAAGAACTGAAAAGGATTATCCACGAAGATCACGAAGAACGGAAAAAGATTGCGATACGCCGATTCACGCGGGTGAACGCAACATCGTATTTGCTGATTACGCAGATTAGACTGATTCGATCGTAGGGGCGAACCTGAAGAGCGGATGAAAAGCGCCTTGCCAAATGTCCGTGGCAACCTGCCCCAATCGATATTCGCCAGGGAAGAGATGCAAAGCATCTCATGTCAGCGCCGAGAGTCACGGACTCGACTCGCCGCAGGAAGTTTCTGCCCGGTAGGAAAAGCTTTCCGGCAGAAATTGCCCGCGGGAGCGAAAGGGGGCGGTTTAGGCGCGTTCGCCACAGCCTGTAACCTACTGTTGAGAAGAATGTTAGGGGTGCGCCGCGATGGCAGGCGAATGTGGCGCCGATCTTGACTATGTATCATGACAAATCGGCCCCAAAAACCCCCAGGACCGGCGATGATAACGATAGGAGCGTACAGTGGTTGCTCAATGCTGCGTTTGTCAGAAAGTGCGAGAAGGAAACGAGTGGATAGCGGTCGAGGAGCCTTACCTGGCGATGCGGCGCATCTCGCACACGTACTGCCCCGTCTGCAAGAAGGCGTCGCTCGACGCCCTTCACGAGCAGCTGACACACCGCCAAGAAACCACTCACGTCTAGCGCCGGCGATAAATACCGTCAGTAGCGCGCCAGCTCCGCGCAGATTCTATCCCGCGCCCGCCTGACCCGCATGGAATCGGCCGTGTAGTCATTAACGATTATCGAGAAGGCGAGCCTCTGTGTTTTGCCGTCGACGTATCCCGAAAGAGCCAGTGCGCCTTTCAGCCATCCTGTCTTAGCCTTAATCTTTTCCCTGGGCGCGATCCACGTCATCCCTTTCAACGATCTGTCTACGCCGGAGATCGCGAGCGAATCCCTGAAAACGTCAGCATTCTCGCCTGTGTCCATGTGCCGCAGCAGTTGGATTATGGAGTGCGCGCTCGCGCGGTTTTGGCGGCACAAGCCCGAGCCGTCTTCTATGACGACCGCTCCTGGCGCGATCCCGATCTTTCGGATGAAAGCGTCGACCGCTTTCGTTCCGCCCTCAAACGTCGGTTCGCCAACGTGTCGAAGCCCGATATGTTTCAGCAAAAGCTCGGCGTGGAGATTCTGGCTGCGCTTGTTGACGATCTTGATCATTTCCGAAAGCGGCAGCGACTCGTGCTCGAGCGCGCTACTTGCGCCCTTCGGCACGGCGGTATCATGATCGTCTCCGAGCGCGCGCGATTTCCCCGACACCTTGATTCCCTCACGCTCGAGCGCTTCCCTGAAGACGGTGGCCGCATAAAGCGGCGGCGACTCGACGGGGAACCACAGTTCCTCGACCGGCTTGCCCGACCATATCTTCCCGCCAACGAGGATGTCGCGCCCGTTGCCGAGCGGCGATACCCACACTTCATTCTTCTTGCTCGCGGTGGTCGATACCCGGCCGATGGCGCGCGCGTACGACGTCCGGGGCGACTTGACGACCTTCGCTTTCGCGCCGGGCTTTGCGCCCGGCGTCACGTATATGTCGATGCAATTGTCATTGAACGAAAGCGCGCTCACGCGGGCGGTGTACCATTTGTGTTTTTCCTTCGGCTCCCACGGGCCGTAATATTGGTTGTCGAAATAGCTGTCATCGCCGACAATGTCGCCCGTTATTTTCTTGAGGCCCTTCTCCTTGAGCGTTCGGGCGAGGTCCTCGAAAATGCTCGTGGGCGAATCCTGGAACCTGCCCGATATGTTCGGGTCGCCCCGCCCATACACGATCAGGTCGCCGTCGAGCGTTCCGTTCGCATCGAGTTCGCCGTCGAAGTACAGCGAAGTCTTCGTCATGAAATTCGGTCCGAGATAATAGAGCGCCGCCGCCGTCGTGAACAGTTTCATGTTCGACGCCGGCAGCATCGAGCGGCGCGAGTTCATCTCGCAGAGCGTAGCGCCCGTATCCAGCGACACGACCTCGACCGCCCACGTCCCGCCGCCCGCCTTCTCCAACTCCAGAATCGCCTCGATCTTCTCCGTGAGCGATTCTTTCCTGGGGGATTCCTTTGCTTCGATCGCAGCAGGGAGGGCGAGGGCGAATATCGCCAGAGAAAGAAGGATGTATTGTAGTTTCTTATGCATTTCTCTTCCGTATCTTTTTCTCGATTCTTCGCAGGCGGTAGTCGAAGCGTTCGAGGTGGGGTGTTAGGTCTAGGCTGGTGGTGGCGGCCTTGATCTCGATCATCGTGATGGCGCGGCGGCAGGCGTCGCGGGCGCCGTCGAGGTCGCGCGCTCGGTGTTCGTAATACTTGGCGAGTTCTTCGAGCGCGAACATGTTATGCGCGTCGTCGCCGGACTCCTCGCGCCACAGTGCGACGGCGCTGTCCCAATCGCCCTTGCGCTTGTGAGTGAGCGACAATCGCCTCGCGCATTGGGGCAGCGCCTCCTCGGGCAGCCCCAGTTCCATCGCGCGCTCGAAGCAGGCGGCGGCGTCCTCCATTTTGCGGTGCTTTTCGAAGTGCGTGCCGAGCCCGTACCAGTCGGGCGCATGGGCGAATTGCGCTTGCTCGGGGGTCTCGACGGCCGCGAGAATCAACTGCGCGACGAACGCGAGAGAGAGCACGTCGAGCCGATTGTGGTGAAGGACGGGCTCGAGCAGATCCCGGGCTCCGGTTCGCAGATACTCGAAATAGGTCTCGGGGATGAGCCAGCCGTCGATGTCGTCGACCCGTAGGAAATCGAGAACGTGCGCCTCGATCGATTTGAGGCTGCACGAGTCGAGCCGGTGTTTCCAGATGCGGCGAGCGGGATGCAGCAGATCGAGCTGCGGCCGGTCGCCCAATGTTATGCGGATCGAGTTCATGAGGAAGCGCGTGTCGAGGAGCGGGATGTCGAACGAGCGGCCGTTGTAGCTGGCGATGACGTCGAATCCCGCGAGCTTCTCATTGACCCGATGCAGCATGTCAGGCTCGGCGGGGAAATCGTTCATCAGGAATTGCTCGACGACGAAGCCGTCGGAGGAAAGATAGCCGATGCCCACGAGGAACGCGCACACGCCCGCCCCACCCGAGAGGCCGGTCGTCTCGGTGTCGATGAAGGCGATCCGCTCGAAATCGAGTTCCGGGTGGATGGGGTTCGAGACCAGCGTCGCGGGAGACTTCTCGAACCGCCCGCCGAGTTCTTCGACGTAAAAGGCGCTGTGCCTGTGATGTGGCGGATAGACGGATGTTATATGCTCGCATTCGGCGGAGTAGGGGAGCGGGGCCTTCTCGGTTTCCGCGTTGGGGGGAGGGGAGACCGGAGCATATCTATCGAGCTTGTCCCTGATGTTCATTTTTCGGCGTCCGCCATCGCTATTTCGATAAGTTTCAGCGCGCCGCTCTTGCCGGTCTCGCCGACCTCGAGCGCCGGCCCGACGCACGAGGGGCAGCCGCTGTCGCATTTGCAGTCGGTTATCAGCTCGCGCGCGACCTCGAGGAGCGAGACGTGGAGGCGGAACAGTTTTTGGCTGAATCCGACGCCGCCGGGATAGTTGTCGTAAATGTAGATGGCGGGGCGCTGGTTGAAGGGCGCGCGCACCATGCTGACCGAGCGGATGTCGTTTGGGTCGCACATGATGTATATCGGCACGACGTTGACGAGCACGTTCGACAGCGCTTTGAGGCCGCCGCCGAGGTCGCCCTGCGGGAGGCCCGTCTTCTCGATTTCGTCAAGGCTGAAGTCTATCCAATACGACGTCGTGTGCATCTCCTGCTCGGGCAGGTGTATGCGGCCGGAGCCGATGTTTTCGTGCGTGTGGAACTTGATTTTCTTGTACATGACCGGCAGCGTCGTGACGCTGACCTCGCCGTGCGCCTTGGCCGTTCTGGCCAGGTCGACTTGCGCGGCGACGTCGAGCACTTTTATGTCGGTCTTGGACTCGGCGTCGGTGTAATAGTCAGTATCGACCTCGCGCCCGTAGGCTTTCTTGTTCTCGATATCAAATTTCTCGATCTCGAACTGCCTGCTCTCGTGGATGTAGATGGCGCCCTCGTAAACGATGAGCGGCGCGCTATGCAGATCGACCTCGCCGATGACGCGCGCTTTGTCGGTGACGTCGATGATGACGACGTTCTCGGGCGACGCGCTACGCAGGCTGATGTCCTCGGCGGGATACACGTCGGACGTCCAATGCCATTTGCCGCCGACGTGGCGCAGGACGCGGTGCTCTTCGAGATACTTCAGGATATCTTCGATAGTGTCGACGACGAAGCTCTCGCCGTCGCGGAACGGCAACTCGAACGCGGCGCACTTGATGTGGCTCAGAAGGATTACCAGGTTGGCCGGGTCGACGATTCCACTCTCGGGCGGCTGCGAGAAGAAGTACTCGGGATGATTTATGAGGTATTGGTCGATGGGCGCGCTGCTCGCGACGAGTATCGCGGCCGAGACCTTGCTGCGCCTGCCCGCGCGGCCGGCCTGCTGCCACGTTCCGGAGATCGTGCCAGGGTAGCCCGCCATGATGCTGACGTCAAGTTCGCCGATGTCGATGCCGAGTTCGAGCGCGTTTGTGCTGACGACGGCCATGATGTCGCCGTTGCGCAGGCCCTTTTCGATTGAGCGGCGCTCGTTGGGCAGGTACCCGCCGCGATAGCCGCGCACGAGGCTGTCGGACTTGCGCATCTTGCGCACGGCCTCCTTGAGGTATGTGACGAGTATCTCGACGCGCAGACGGCTGCGGCCGAACAGGATCGTCTGGATGTCTTCGCTCAGAAAATTGCGAGCGATGTTCTTCGACTCGCTGACGACCGAGCGGCGGATTCCCAATTCGCGGTTGACGACCGGAGGGTTGTACAGCACAAAATGCTTTCGGCCGGAGGGGGCGCCGTTATTGTCGACGAGCGCGACCTTGCTCCCTGTGATGTTTTCGGCAAGTTCGGCGGGATTGGCGATCGTGGCCGAGCAGCAGATGAATTGCGGCGACGAGTTGTAGAACTCGCACAGCCGCATAAGGCGCCGGAGTACGTTGGCTACGTGGCTGCCGAACACGCCGCGATAGTGGTGCAGTTCGTCGACGACGATGTACTTGAGCTTTTCGAACAGCTTTATCCATTTCGTGTGATGGGGGAGTATGCCCGCATGCAGCATGTCGGGATTGGTCACGACGATGTGGCCCGAGTGGCGGATCGCCTTGCGGGCCGAAGAGGGCGTGTCGCCGTCGTATGTGAATGTTCGTATGTCCTCGCCGAGCGCGGTAACGAGATGGTGTACTTCGGCCACCTGATCCTGCGAGAGCGCCTTCGTTGGGAAAAGATACAGCGCGCGTGAGTCGCGATCTGAGAGAACCTCGTTGAGCACGGGGAGGTTGTAACAGAGCGTTTTGCCCGAGGCGGTCGGCGTGACGATGACGACGTTTTCGCCGTTCGTCAGGCGTTCGAGAGACGTGTACTGGTGCGTGTAGAGCTTTCCGATTCCGCGCGCGCGCATCACACGGACGAGGCGCTCATCGAGCCAATCGGGGAAATCCTCGAGCTTGGCCTCGCGCGGAGGGATCTCGCGCCACTCAGTCGCGCAATCCATGAACCTGCGCGAAGCTCGGATTTTGTCGAGTACCTGCTCTAGATTCATCCGCTTGTTGTCCGGGTGTGACTACGCGGGCGTTCGCACGCTAGCGTGCGGCTCAAGACGGCGAAAAGACGCTTCAGAAATTATGTGTTCCCTTCGATTCTACTCCAAGAGATGAGAAGGGTCAATGAAAAAGTGGAGTTGACGAGGGGCGCCGAACATGCAGAGAACGTCCCTGAGAGGCACAACATATTAGGTGCGCAGTACTTAGCGGTACTGCGCAGTGTGGTGCATAGGAGGAGATAAAAGTTGTGTGTTCCTCATGCCAGCGCCTCCCCCACGGCTTTGGCCCTGGCCATAATCTCGGCGTCGTTTTCGGCGGAGTCCCTCAGGTTCATGGAGCCGTATTGATTAATAAATTCCGTCGACGAGGCGTTCATCGCGGTCGGAATGATGTTCAACCAGCGCTGCAGATGCTCGTAGGCCTCGGGCAAAACTTTCGTGTTCTTTTCGTCTCCACGCGAGGTGATGACGATGAATTTCTTGCCTTTTGGGAAGCCGTGAATCTCTTTGATTTCGCCGGTTTCAGGGTCGGGCTCCCATGCGAAAAAGCAGTAGAACCTGTCGATCAACGCCTTGAACTGGGCGCTCACGTGGAACCAGTAAACCGGGGTTCCGAGGACGATCGCGTCGCAGTCCTGCATTTCCTCGAGCAGCGGCGAGAGTTGGTCTTTGAGTACGCATTTGCCGAGGTGAGCCTTGCATGCGTCGCAGCCCTGGCAGCCTTCGATATCGAGTTCGTTGAGGTTTATCAGCCGCGTCTCGGCGCCCTTGCTTTCCGCGCCCTTGAGGACGGCCTTGATGATCGTCTCGGTGTTGCCCTTCTTTCGCGGGCTGCCGTTGAATGCCATGACCTTCATGAAGAATCTCCTTTCGCCTGTTCCAGCCTGAAATGTTTTATGTCGAAATCGGGGTTGTTTTTGTAGACGTCGAATCTCGGCAGCGGCAGCATGCCGATTCCCATGCTCGCCTTTACAAACAGAACGCCGAGCCGCGAATAGAAAGCGAGCCTGCCGGGAAAAATGTCCATCTGGCCCGCAAGCAACCGCAGCGAATCGAAGAACTTCGGTGGACAGCCCTCGAACTTTGTGGCTTTATCAAGATGCTTGTTTTCCTTGATGGCGCAGTTACCGAAAAGAAATGTGCGGGGCGAATTGCGGTCGTCCTTGAGGCTTTTGCCGCCGACTATCCTCATGTCGTTGAAATCTTTGTTGCGGCTGAGCCCGGCCAGGAGCAGCGTCGGCCCGCTGAGGTTGGCGTAGCACCCGGAGCACATGGTTCGACTGATAACCCGGATATCCATGCCGGTGTGCCCCGAGGCCTCCATGTCCATTCCGGCCGTTTGCCGCCATGGGAGATACTCGGCGTGATCTTCAACGCGCTCTCCTCGAATCTCCACGGAATCCGGGTTCTCCAACAACTCGGAGCGCCCGGCGCGCTCGGCGTATTGTCTCAGATGATCGGATTCGGTCGGGTCGCCTCCGAGCAGGCGCGTGCCGACTGCGTCGGCTGCCAAAAAATCCGTCGATGCGGCTATCACGTCGCGCCGATGTCCCGTGCCTATCGACGCGTCGGGGCCCCTTTCCATTGCGTAGACGCCGTCGATTATCACCAGGCGCTGGGGGATCGATTCCATCAGGCGCGAGATGCGATAGTGCAGCGTTTCCTCGGGACCGTGGAAATACTTTTTCGAGGTCATGCTCATGCAGCCTTTGAGGTTCTTGCCCGCAAGCGACACGCGGGTGTCGGTATGGGTCTTGAGCACGGGCAGGTTGATGAAAAAGTCTGTGTCCAGGGCCGCTTCGGCTATGTGTATGGGGACGTCCTCGGTGGTAATCTTTCTGTGAGGGCCTGCATTGAAATCAACCAGCTTCACGCCGTAGCGTTTGGCCAGTTTGTCAAGCTGGATCCATTTGTAGCCCTTGTTCGTATTCGTTCCCATCTCGTCGAGTACTGTTCCCTCGCCGATGGTAATGTCCGTTACGCCGAAATCTTTGAGCGCGCGCACGGTTCCCTCTACCACGCTGGTAGTGGTCACCGTGCCGAATGGCGGAATGAAGCCGCCGCCCGCGGTGCATATGTTCGGCTTGAGCAGCACGCGGT
>SDBT01019053.1_pt1 | contig 10765 bp, 8 predicted proteins | sample 2277101 | NCBI WGS metagenome assembly SDBT01 (sample SAMN10404973, study PRJNA504765) | marine sediment metagenome | isolation source: marine sediment core GS10_PC15, 103 cmbsf | place: Arctic Ocean: Southern Knipovich Ridge | collected 2010 | reverse complement strand
GCGCAGTGGCCAGCTCAGATGTGGACTCGAAGTCCAGCTCGCCGGCCACCGGTACCAGCACTTTGTCAAACTGCTGACCATTGCGAAACTTTGCCACCAGCAAATGGCAAGGCGAGTGGGCGGCTAAAGCGTCAATAATCCTGGCGAAGTTTTCGTCCTGCTGGAGTGAGGGTGCCGGGCCCTCCGAGAATCCCACCAAAATTACATCAGCCTGTTGGGCGGTAGCCACGTCTATGATGCCTTCATGTATCTGGCGGCCTACCAGTACGGTGCCGTCGCAGGTTATCTGCTGGGTCTGAGCGTAGTCCAGCGCCTGGTGCAGAATCTGGTCGGCTTCACTCATGCTGTCCTGCTGGTCGTCTGTTCCTCTTCCCTCCCCAGGCGGGGGCACCACACTGGCCACCATTATCCGGCCGGCAAATTGCTGGGCCAGCAGGCAGGCTACGTGCATCAACCGGGAAACTGTGTGGGGATTGGCTACTCCCACAACTACCGTGTATGAACTCATTGCTACCTCCATTAGCTACACTTTTCCCCAGTGAGCGCAGGATACCTTTGTGTAGTGGATAGCGCCTCGTTGGCTCCAGGTGGCAAGTTTAGCCACTGTACCGTCCGACAGTGCATTTGTCAATTAACGTCTTCATCGGAATAGGCGTAAACGCTGGGCATCATTCGCCCGGCGAGAACAGGGTTAGAAGACGGGGAAGGAATTGCTGCCTGGCCGGGCGAACTACATTACTTGATTATAAGCTCAAACGGGGTATCATCACGGTTGTGGTTCATGCCAGCATGAAAGACGGGCAAGGGGGGTACGATGTCCTCCAACCAAGAATTGCGATGCCCCCGGTGTGGGGCCAAGATCTATTTGGCTGACTCCGAATGCCTCTCCTGTGGTGCCCGGCTGGACGAAGGCCAATCGGTTGAAGCCGAGCCAGTACTGACTCCCAATAGCCAACCACACCGGCCTCAGTTGGCCGAGGAACAACTGGACTACCGGACCTCACCTGCTCATGCGCGCCCTTAGGATCTGGCGGCGGGGGCGGGGATGTAGCGTCTCCGGAGACTGCCGCAATGCCAATAGAGTCGGTCTCCATGCTTGGCCGCTCTGGAGCGACGTTGGTTAGTCCAGTCCATCGCCACATCGGTCAGTAAGCATCTATTTGCCCTGGGATCCACCGAAGCCACGGGGTAGCTGGTAATAACCATCCCCCGATGAGCCCCTTGGTGGTCAGGTTACCCGCAAACCCATATGCAGCGAGCATTGACAGAGTTCAGCAAAGGATATATTATTATATTGTATTACCCATATTAGGAGGTACAGCTCAAATATGGGCGGAGACATTCCGTGGGTGGAACTGATCTTTGTGCTGCTCGGCGGCGCAGCGCTGCTGATGTACGGCATCCAGGTCGCCGGTGACGGTTTAGAGGAATCGGCCGGGCCGCGGATGCGGCGCTTCCTGGGAATGATGACCAAGAACGTGTACCTGGGCTTCCTGGTCGGCACTATTGTGGTAGCGGTGGTAGGCAGCAGTACTGCGGTGACCGTGATGACGGTGGGGTTCGTCAACGCTAGGGTTATGAACCTGCAGCAGGCCTGTGGGATTATCTATGGTGCTAACGTGGGCACTACCTCAGATGCAATCGCCATTGCCCTGCTGATGAGTGTAGAGAAGCTGAACCTGCAGATGGTGGCATTGGGGATGATGGCACTAGGCTTTGGGATGATGCTGTTCTCCAAGCGGCGTAAGTTCACCAGCTCAGGCAAGGCCATCTTCGGATTCGGCATGGTCTTCCTGGCTCTCAAGCTGCTCAGCTCCGGGGCGACCCACCTGAAGGAAAGTGAAACCGCGGTCCAGCTCCTTGCCAGTCTGGGCCAAAGGCCGCTGCTGGGTGTGCTGGTAGGGGTCATTTCTACTTTTCTGGTTCACTCCAGTAGCACGACGGTAGCCATGAACCTGGCCTTAGCCCAGGCGGGCATACTGAATATAGAAGCATCTCTGGCCCTGATTCTGGGTGACAACATTGGCACTTGCCTCACTGCCCAAATTGCCTCGGTAGGCACCTCCGTGCCAGCGCGCCGCACGGCGTGGGCTCATACTCTTCACAATGTAATCGGTGTAATTATCGCCCTGATTTTCTTCCCGCTGCTCGTCAAATTTGCTCTGTGGATCTCTCCCGTCGCGGTGCGGCGAGTTGCCTTCACTCATGCCCTTTTCAATGTGGGGTGTGCCGCACTGTTTCTTCCCCTCACTAAACAGTTTGTGGCCCTGCTGCACCGACTGGTGCCCGGCGAGGTGGTTACCGTTGAGACCGGCCCTCGGTTCCTGGATAAGCTGCTGCTGGACCGGCCCGATGTGGCCATCGGCCAGGTTCGCCGGGAGATTATTTCAATGGGGAATATGGCGCTGGAAATAGTGGACGACGCGATGGAGATGTTCCGCAGCAATGATACTCGACGGATGGGTGCTGTTGAGCAGCGAGAATCAGCCGTAGATGGGTTAGAGGAGGAATGTGTCAACTATATGGTGGGCCTCTCCCAGCGTCCCCTGGAACTGGAACAGTCCAACATGGTAGCCGGGCTGCTACACGCGGTGTCTGATATTGAGAGAATCAGTGACCATGCGCTGAATATCGCCCAAGCCGCCGAAGAAAAGGCCAATGAGCGCCTGCGCTGCTCGCCGGACGCAATGGACCAGCTCGAAGACTTGTACGGCACAGTACGCGAGAACGTGGTTTCGGCTATCCAGACACTGTCGGCTGATGATCCCCAAGAACTGAAGAGGATAGCTGACGAGATCTGGCAGCGGGAGGACGCCATTGACGATCTGGAATTGGCCGTGCGCCAGCGCCACATCCAACGGCTACGGGACGGCACGTGCGATCCGACAATGGGTATCCTGTACGTAACCGTACTGTCCAATTTCGAGCGTATTAGTGACCACTGCACCAACATTGCTGAGGGAATGCGGGGGCCATTAGCAGTGGGTGAAGAGCGACGTGACGCCCCCGGGTAGAGCCGACCCCCCCCATATACTATAGGCCGCGTCCAGTTATCTACGGAGGGAATTCCAGTGAAGGTCTATACCCTGGACAGTGATTTAGCAGTTAGATTAGCCGCTGCCGACTTAGCCCGCTGTCTGGGCGTGATGGCCGACACCGAAATATCGGTGTGCCCAGCGGAAAAGTTTGATGGGCAGTCGGGCATCTATTTGGGTACTACCCCATCCTTGGGTGAAGCCGCCAACCTGCCGGCAGTGCCTGACCCTAAGTGGGATGACGCTTTCTCACTTACCTCAGCCGGGGACGCCCTGGTAATTGCTGGCACTAACCCCCGCAGCGTGCTGATGGGTGCTTATCAGTACCTGCGCGAGCTGGGGGCTGAATGGCTATGGCCGGGTGAAGATGGCGAGATTTTACCCCCGGTTGACCAGATTCCCCTGACGGGATTCAACATTACTCAGGTGGCCGCCCACCGGCATCGGGGAGTTTGCATTGAAGGGGCGCCATCATTGGCCCATATTCAGGACATGGTACAGTGGATGCCCCGGGTGGGTCTTAATGCTTTCTTTTTGCAATTTCAGACTTCCAGCCATTTCTGGCGACGATGGTATTCCCACCAGCTCAATCCCACCTGGGAGGATCACTGGAATCTGACCGAAGAAGAATGTGCGGCTTTGGATGAAGGAGTCATCAAGGCGGTCAAGCAGCGAGACCTCATTCTCCATCGCGTGGGTCACGGCTGGACGGCAGCCGCCTTGGGGCTGCCCACCAATGGTTGCGATGACTACGAGGGGCAAGTAACCGATGAGCAGCGGAAGCTGATGGCTAAGGTGGATGGGGAGCGGGGCCTGTGGAAGAACGTTCCCAAAAACACCGAACTATGCTACAGCAATCCCGAGGCTCGCCGGAGACTGGTGGAAACGGTGCTGGAGTATGCCCAGGCCCATCCTGAAGTGGATGTGCTGCATTTGTGGCTGTCGGATGCTGCTAACAACCACTGCGAGTGCCGCCAGTGCCGCCAGATGACTCCCCCCGATTGGTATGCTACCCTGGTAAACCAGATAGCTCCGCGGCTCAAGGAGATCGCCCCCCGGATGAAGTTGGCGCTCATTATCTACCATGATCTGCTATGGCCGCCCGAACAGGTCAAGGTGGATTTCAGTAGGGGCAACCTGCTGGTCATGTTTGCTCCTATCTCCCGATGCTATGGTCATGGTTTGGCGGATGTGGAGTGTGGCAATGCTCGCCCGCTGACCCGCCCCTCATTTAATCAGTTCCCCTTGCCGGATAATAATATGGATCACCTAAAACTGTTGAAATTGTGGCAGTCGGCGTGCCCGGGAGAATACTTTTTGTTTGACTACCACTTTATGTGGCAGTGGTATCAGGACCTGATGTCGGTGCGGCTGGAGGAAGTGCTGGCCGCTGACATAGATAGTTACGCCCAACTGGGGCTGGATGGCCTGGTTAACTGTGGCGCGGAGCGGGTGTTCTATCCCACTGGCTGGCCCTATTACTTGATGGCTCGCCATCTGTGGGGCGAGTGCCAGGGACCAGCGCAGAAGGCCCGGTATTTTCAGCTTGCCTTTGGCGAGCAGGCGGAAGTCGCTCAACGATTCACCGACCAGTTTGCCCAGGTCACCGGCTCACCAATCCATGCCCAGCCCTGGTGGGAAGCAGCGGATATACAGCGAGCTAATCAAGTCGTGGAGTGGCTGGCGCAGCACCAACAGCCATTGGAGGCAGGTGCCCAGGCAGCGAAAAGCCCCACCCAGCAGCGGGCCTGGCGCGTGCTGTGCCACTATTACCGGCTGGCTGTTGATCTGTGGACTGCTGTGCAGGCCAAGCTGCGCGGCGAAAATGAACAGGCGCTTGAGCAGCTTGAGCAGACACAGAAATTCCTGCAGGAAGCCGAGAAGGACACCGCGTCGGCTATAGATACATTTCTACTGCTCGGCTGGTGGTACGTCGGGGCCATCCGCGATGCATTCCAGGAGCAGTGATGAGGCCATACTGGGCTGGCGGTCAAAAGCAACCTAAGAAGCCGCCCTCCGCCAGAAGGGGATAGTAAAGCGGCTCAGGGCCACGACCGCCGCTATTTTCAGGGCGTCGCCGGCCAGGAACGGGGCCACTCCGACCACTACCGCTGCCTTAAGGCTCATCCCGGTCAGGATCATCAATCCGGCCACGCCGGCGGCGTAAATGATAATAGTGGCCATCATAAGCGCGGGCAGTAGGGTGGTAAGGCGAAAGCCACCTCTGGTGACCAGACCTACTGCGGCTGCGGCGGGTATGAAGCCAATGATGTAGCCGGCTGTCGGCCCCAGCAGGGCGCCACTACCGGCGGCGAACACCGGCAGGCCGGCCAGCCCTGCCACGATATATACGACCTGGCTGGCTGCTCCACCGGCAGCACCTAATGTCACCCCGGCCAACATAACCAGCGCTGTCTGCAACGTGATCGGAACCGGTGAAAACGGCAGGGGAATGCGAAGGTGTGCAGCTACCGCGGTCGCAGCGGCGAATACGCCAACCCCGACGACCACCTTAACCGTAGCCGGACTTACCAACTCAATGGGGAACTTATCTGCCCACTGACGCGTCTTTAACATATAAGGACTACTCCTGTGTCAGTTCTCATCCCGTGGTCCTGCATTGTAACTCACTGGTAGTTCGCTGTCAACTATAGCCTAAGGAGGGCGCTATCATGAACCAGACCAGCATGCCCGGGGCCACAACAGGACTTATCATTGCCGCTTTGCTGCTGACCAGTTCGTTGGTCTTCGCTGATGGTACTTTATGGTATCAGGGACTGTTTGATGGCGAGGTGAAAGTACCCGACCAACTCTGGGGCTGGTACGAATACAGTCCCACCGGGACCTCAGCCCATCCGCTCTACACTCAGCGGCATTCGCTTGCGCGCCACCGCTATGGACGTCGCTACGGCCTGTGGACCTGTCCGGTCATCTACTTGCCCAAGCCTGATGCTACCGACAAAGACAGCGAGGATAAGGCCGAGCAGAAAAAGGTCCATACGCCCCGTCCCCTTCCCGGTCAGTACTGGTATGAGAGGCCCTCGTATTCCGGGTTCCGCACTCCCATAACCGTGGGCTGGCCGTACCTGAAGGATGACAAGTGGTAGTGAAGCATTTGCCAACGTCGGCCAGCCGGCTTTGGTACGCCCTTACTGAGCCGAGTTCTGCTCGACAGCTACCGTTCGAGTCTTGGATCATGTACGCTTAGGGTATCAATGCCTGGGCGGATTATCAGCGGGAAAGAACGGGTTACTCCACGCTTTACGGCCGGCCTCATCAATGCATTCGACCCGCACCGCCGCAGTGCGGGAGGGCAAGGGCAGGCAGATATGTTTGATAGGCGGGTCAATCTCCAGGCGGCGCGACGTACAGCCCTGGCCGGGCGCGGCCGCAATAATCGCGACTTCCCGGCAAGGTGAGCACTCCACCTGGACCTGGTCGCCCTCTATTTGGAGGTTGTGAATCTCGGGGCCATTGGATGAATAGAAAAGACCCTCACGCAAAGCGGCGTAGATGGCCTCTGGACTATTGTTCTGGGCTTTGACCATCACCCAGCCATGCATAGCATCATGCTCGTGGTGGATATCATCCACTGCCAGACCCCAGACCCGGCGGCCCTGAGCCAGGAGTAGATCCCACATCATCTCCGAAGGACCGCGGCCGATGCCATATTCGCACGTAGTGTTATAGACCTCCACCCCGATATATCCCTCTATGGGCAAAACGTCAGCGAACTGGAGCAGCGACCAGAAAGGGTGAGCAAGTATACATATCTGGCACCACTCGGCCAACGTCGGCAAGACTGCGGATGGGGCAGGACCGTGGGCATAATAACTCTGGGGAATAGCCTCAGCGCCCAGCATGACAATATGAATAGTCTGCCCGAAACTGGCGGGGCCGATGGTAACTTCGGCGCCGGGCAATACAGTTAGCCCCCGCCCCTGTAGACTGTCTACCTCAGTGACCTTATCGTGGTCGGTAATGGCCAGGAAGTCGTAACCCCCTGCAGCGTATACCTCAATGGTCTGCTCTGGGGTATAGCAACCATCAGAGTTGGTGGTGTGAGTGTGCAGGTTACCCCGTAGCCATAGCCCATCGGTATCAAATGGATTAGGTATCAGGAAACACCTCCTGGCTTGCCGCTCTAAGTTTTGCAGATTCGTTGCGTTGTCCTCTATTTGCTTATTGAAATCAGCCAGCTCCCGGCAAAGATTATCAAGGAAGCCAGGGCGCGCTGGCCCCCGTATTTCTCTTTGAGAAACACGGTCCCCATCCCCGCTCCGATGACGATGGATACTTGCCTCAGGGCCACCACATAGCTGACCGGGGCGAGCTGCATAGCGAACAGCACTGCCAGGTATCCGGTTAGATCCAGTAGCCCCATAAGGGCAAGAATACCTAATCGGCCCCGAACCTCGACCTTCATGGCGGCCGAGCCGGCGGTTATCCAAATGTACGGAGTGAGGAAAACAAAACTAACCACAAACATAACGTACAGGAAATTGAACGGCCCTAAACCAGGTGCTTCTACCGCGGCCTTGTCAATGACCGAGTAGACAGACATAAGTAGTCCCGTGATCAGCGCGAAGTAGATGCCCTTGTGTAATTGGTCCCTGGACGGCAGCCAAGATAGGTGCTGGCGGGAGTTGCGGTTAATTGAATAGATGCCCAACAGGATAAGTACAATGCCAACCCCTGCCGACAGGGCAATTCTCTCGTCCAGAAACAGAAAAGCCCACACCGGGATCAGCAATACGCCCGCCCGGGAGATGGGATAGCCCAGGGATAGGTCACAGTGCTGATAGGTAGCGCCGAGAGTCAGATAATAGGCGGCCTTGCCTAAACCTGAGCTGATTATCAAGATAATTAACAGCCGCGAGAGTATGACGTCCGAAGCTGTGTATATGAAGATAGGCAGGTAAATAACCAGAGCCGTAGCTAACATCCACCAGTAGGCTACGGCTGGCCGGTGGCTACGCTTAATGAAGAAATTCCACACAGCATGGCATACCGCAGAGAATACTACTAAGATAATGGCTATCAACTGCATGAAAGAGTCTTCTTTATCCAATGAATTATTATCGCGTAGCGCAGGTTCTCTAACCTGCGCTACGCGCAATAGTGATCACTCATCGTCTATCGCTGCCATTGCTCACAGCTATTTAATCTGAGCCGGCCTCGCTGCGTTTGGCACGGCCCCTCCTCACAGTAAGCGGGGCAATAGCGCCCTTCCTACGTTGACGCATTGTGCAAGTATACGTCCCAATCCAGGTAGTTACCTAAGGCTTCCTGCAGGGCGCTGGCCACAGTGGCATGAGTTATGGCTATATGATGCTCAAAGCCGCGTTGACAGATGTAGCGCAGGAGCCTTTGGAGATGGGGGATATGGGCTACTCCCACCCCACCGAAGGTATCCAGCGGATCATCGGTCAGTTCCCCTTCGCCCACATAAGCAGATATTTGCCCGGCCTGGTCATCAGTGCTGATCCGGGCAAAGGTAAAGGGACCGCTTTTGATACGGCCCACGCAAGTCCCATCCACGTTCTCGTCGCCCACGGTTCCCGCCAGTATATCCTGCTTGCTCATTCGCACATCGGCGAATATGTCTTGGGGCAAATTGCTACAGTGGAAGAAGACGCACTTATCCGGATCATCGCCATAGTTGTTATTCCAATCCAACAGGGCGCTGGGTTGCCCGGAGGCCAGCGTCAGGGCATACATCCCCACCGCTCCCGTCACATCTACCTCGCAGGCGCTGGGCAGCAGCCGGTTGCTCATCATGCTCATTACCGTGCAGGGCACAATCCCCAGCAGTTCTTCTATGGCCGTCCAGCACTGGACAGCACTGGCTACTAACTCATTCTCAGCCATCCACTCGTCCAGCACCACCCCCAGCTTGGCCATCTTGACCAGCGAGCTGGCGGCAATGCCCTCACAGTTGACGTAATCGCGAATCTCGGCGAGCTTATCCTGGACCGCGTCGGCTGCATCATCCAGCCGCTGTATTTTGCCCAGTATCTCCGAGAGGTCAATAACTTCCACCGCAATGCCGGCTCTCTCCAGGATTTTCTCACTGAACCGAACTGTATTAAACGGCCCCGGCCGAGCGCCAATCGCACCGATGCGGGCGGTGCGCACCCCCCTGACCACGCGACAGACAGCCCCAAACCACTGCAAGTCAGCCCGGAAAGCCGTCGAGGCAGGGGGCATAGTGTGCTGGCTGGTCAGCGAGTATTTGATGCCGTACTGGTGGAGGTTATTGCATGCCGACAGCTTACCGCAGAAGCTGTCCCGGCGATTCTCTATGGTCATTTTGCCGGGCTCGTCGGGAAAGGCATGAATTAGCACCGGTACGTCCAACTCCGCCCGGCGCAGTGTCTCGGCCACTCCTCGCTCGTCGCCGAAGTTAGGCAGAGTAACCAGTATACCATCAATCTCGTCGGCGTGCTGCTTGAATAGCTGGGCGCACTGGGCCGCCTCGGCGCGGGTCTCTACCGACCCAAATGGGGTAGCCTGGGGGTCAAGGGCTATTACGTCAAATCCCTCGTCAGCCAGCACATCCAGAATTTCCTGTCGGCCTTGCTCACAGAGATGGTCGGGGAAAAACCCCCGGTTGCCCACTATTAATCCTAAGGTCGTTTCGGTTTTCACTATGCTCTCCTCCTTAAGTGTTCGGCATTCAGCATCCAACATTCAGTAACGGCAAACAGCCGCAACAAACTGGCCCCCCCGTAGGCGAGGTTCTCTCCTTCGGCAGGCTCAGGACGGTGAGCTTGCCGAACCGTAACCTTGCCCCGCCCAGGTTGAGAACCTGGGCTACGCAGAGTGATGAAACCTCAGGGCTGATAGACCTGGGTCGCAGCAAGAATACTGCTCCTACCGGGCTTGCCCGTAGTAAGCGTCTTTGCCGTGCTTGCGCAGGAAGTGTTTGTCCAGTAGTTGGGAGTTTATGCTCCTGGCTTGAGGCTGGAGGCTCTCAGTTAGGGTCGCGGTCAACGCTACCTGTTCAAGGACGATAGCATTTTCTACGGCCTCGGCGGGCGAGCTTCCCCATGTGAAGGGGCCGTGGTTGACTACTAAGACACCCGGCACCTCGTGGGAGTCAATATCCTCAAATGCCGCCACGATAGCTTTACCAGTCTCCAGCTCATAATCTCCCGTCAGCGCCTCGGTGGTCAGGTCATCAGTTAGGGGCACCGGGCCGCGAAAGTAATCGGCATGGGTGGTACCGTAACCGGGCAGGGGGCGTCGGGCCTGAGCCCAGGCAGTGGCGTAGGTGGAGTGAGTATGAGTTACCCCGCCAATGCCGGCAAACTGACGGTACAGCTCCAGATGGGTCGGCGTATCCGATGAGGGCCGCAAGTCCCCCTCTACCACCACCCCATCCAGGTCCAGTACCACCATCTGCTCGGGCTGCAGCTCCTCATAGCTGACCCCACTGGGCTTAATAGCCACCAACTGCGCATCGGCATCCAGCCCACTAACGTTACCAAAGGTCAGCAGAACCAGCCCCGAGCGATGCAAGGTCATATTGGCGCGGTATACCTGCTGTTTAAGGTCGTCAAGCATCTTTTATCACCCGGTATTGTGCCCGCAGGGATTATTTATGATGACGCCTGCTGTTTGATATCCAGCAGCTTCTTCATCACATCATATAGCGACTCACTATGCCCTTCTACTCCGAAACTGTCGTGGAGCCGGCGGTAGAGCTTGTATAACTGCCTGTAGAC
>SDBT01019052.1_pt1 | contig 10765 bp, 25 predicted proteins | sample 2277101 | NCBI WGS metagenome assembly SDBT01 (sample SAMN10404973, study PRJNA504765) | marine sediment metagenome | isolation source: marine sediment core GS10_PC15, 103 cmbsf | place: Arctic Ocean: Southern Knipovich Ridge | collected 2010 | reverse complement strand
TTTCAAAAAGCAGAACTTGGATTGACACTTTTAGAAATAGAGCAAGAGCTTGCAAAGATGAGACGAGAAGAGCATTCAAAATCAAACAAACCTATAAGGTCAAATGAACTTGGAGGTCAATCCCGTGACATTGTAGCAAAGCAAATAGGAATGTCAGGTACTACCTTTGAGCGAGCCCGAAAAATAATTGAAAATGCACCTGAAGAAATTAAAAAGAAGCTTCGAAGTAATGATACTAATACTTCAATTAGTAAAGAATACAAAAATATTGTAAAGGCAGAAAAAAAAGAAAAACGACAAAATGAAATTAAAAAACTTCAGATAAATCTTCCAGAAAAGGTAACATTACACAATTCAGAATTTCAAAAAGTCTTCATAGAGGGTAATTCAGTCTCTCTAATTATCACTGATCCTCCTTACCATGAAAAGGATCTTCATTTGTATGATGACTTGGCTGTTCATGCATCACGGGTTCTTCGGGAAGGTGGGTCATTACTATGCTATGCAGGACAATTTGCAATACACAAAGTTATTGAAATGATGGAGGAGCATGGCCTAAAGTTTCAGTGGCCTATGATAATTTTGCACGGTGGTCCAACTACTGCAATGTGGGGCAAGAAAATTCTTGTAGGTTACATGCCAATGTTGTGGTTTGTCAAGGGAAAGTATGAAGGTGATATGGTACGAGATGTGATACAATCAGAATTTCAAGGAAAAGAGATGCACGAGTGGGCAAAAAGTACGATTGAATCAGACTATTTCATAAAACATATGACTATTGAAAATGAGATTGTCTATGATCCCTTTTTAGGTCAAGGAACATTTGGTGTTTCTGCTGTAAAACAAAACAGGCAGTTTATTGGATGTGAAATTAATCCTGAACATTTTGAGAATGCAAAGAGGATAATTTCAAATGCCAAATAAGAATTACCGCAAGGGGGCATCCTTTGAAAGTAGATTTATCTCCAATCTCTTAAAGTATGGAGATGCAATAAAGGCTGGAAGATTTTATGCAAGCAAGGGTGTAACTGATGTATGGTGGGTTGATGATAAAGGACATCATAATGAAGCTCAGTTAAAATTCTCATCTAAAAAAAATCCCTACATCTCTCCTGCTGAAATGGAAAAGTTAGAATTATTTGCAACTGATATGGATGGAAAAATTCTCGTCTGGCTTGTAAAAAAACAATCACGAAAACCAATCATAATGGAGCGAGTTTTCTAATGTATGAATATTTAATTAAAGATTGTGATGAACAGGGATTTCCTAAAGCATCAGAATGTCCCACTTGTCAGAAAATCATTCCAAGTACTATGATAAATCTCCATAATAGACAGTGTGCAAAAAAGAGGAGAAAAAATGCCTAAAGCTGGATTCAAGAGTATTACAGTTAATGAAATAATTTACGACAAGTTTTACCAGATATTTTTTGATCAGAAAGAAAAGCTTGCTATGAAGGGTGTCAATTCTTTTTCAGGATATGTGACTCATTGCCTGGAGGAGATGATGCGAAAAGATGAGACATTCTCAAAATTCATGCCAAAGATAGAAAAGATTTCAGTTGATGATACGCGAGTCATATTAAATGACATTGTAAAATCAAGAATAATTGAAGTCAAGTTTGTTGAAAACAGGCTTTGCTGTATGTTCTGTGATCAAGAGGAGTGTAAGCATGTAGGATTCTGTGAGTCAATGCCTGAAGTAATTGAGATTTTAGGAATGAGAATGCAACCTTGTAGAAAGAGGGGGAAGAAATGAACAGTATTTTATCTGATTTTCTTAATGGTGCTATTTACTCCCAATTCGAAGAGTTTCTAAAACTAAAATATCCTGAAGAAGAATTCTCAGAAAAAGAAAAACTAGACAAGTTTGAGAATATCTTTCTTATGGGGTTAAGGCTAGCCAAAGATTTTCTCAAGCAAAAAAAATCGTGTGATTTGTTATGGAATGGAAAGACCCCGCGTTCAGATATGGTAAAAAATCTGGGAAATATTCTTTGGGAGTTGCAAAAAATTTCCAGCTTTCCAATATTACCCCCATTGCGAATTACTGCTGCCATCAAAAAAACACTTAGCTCAAAAGATAAACGTACTCAAAAAATTTATCTAAATTGGATAATTCAATATTCAAATCACAAACGAGATTATAATTCCATTGATTTATCATATCTAGTAAATGCAATTGATGCAGACAAAATCCAACCGAGGGATTCCTGGTGATGTTGTTGTTGTTGTTGCACAGACTAGATTGGGTTTCTCCTCACTTTCTTTCATTCTTTACTTTCTCAGAAACTTTTAGAATTTTTCAGCTAAACAAACGTCACAACAACAACAACAACAATGGAGATGTATGTTATGTCTGATGAATGGTTTGAAGATGAAGAGTTTGAAGAATATATTACTGATGAAAATGATCCTCAATCAGTAGAGAAAATTACAAAAGAAGATTATACAATTCCTCTTGATGAACAGAAGATAGATTTTGATGAAGTCTTTGAAACAGTACGTGCCAAGATTACTGATTTAACAAACTATGATCATATGATGGAAAAAAAGGTATTGGATTTTTTGAGGAGGGGAAAACTGAGATGAGTGAAAGTGAATTAGAGATTTTTGATAGACCCATTGATATCATAAATTGGATTAACAAAATGAGCAATCTAGAATTTTTCAAAAATGTCTCAGTAATTCCTTTTGGAGATATGGCAGTTATTCATCCAAAAGAAATGGATAAAGATAAGGCAATTAAAATTTTAAAAAAATACTGGAGGGTTCATAGTGGCTGACTATGTAGTTACAGTTTCTGGAATTGACAAATATCTACAGCACAAAAATCATGTAATGTCAATTCAACTTCACAAAAAAAGAAAACAGGATTTAATTGATATTCTAATTAGATGGTTTGAAACAGACTTTGATGAAATAGTAAAATATACCAAAGGAAAAAAGGTACAGCACTGCTCTAACTGCGGTGTTCCATATGTTTTTGCACACCAAACATGTTCTAAAGGAGATAAATCATGACTGCATGTATCTGGTATCCATCTACTGCAAATACCACTGATTGGAATTTTACTGCAACTACTACATCATCTTACAATGATACATGGCATATCAGAATAACATTTGATGATGGTATTGATAATGATTTTGGGAATTGTGGAGGATATATTCCATGAGTCTTTTAAGAAAATCAGATTATTCTGAGGCATCAAAGAAAAATAATGTTGTCTCTCCACGTAGAGGAAGTCATGGAGGAATTGCCACATCAAAAAAGATTACCCTACCCACTCAGCATAGAACCGCTAATCACAAATGCTCTTTATGTACAAGAACTGATGCCAAAAAATATTATCTAACTGAAAAAGAAGTTAGATGGCTTTGTCCTGTATGTGTTATTAAAAATAAAAATAAAAATTCTAAAGAAGTTCCTAACTTTGTAAAGGCATCGAGGTTAACAGTAAAATGAATGAATCTCAAATAAAGGCTCGTAGAACCAGGATTGAAAATATTTTAAAACAAAAAGATCATCTGACCACCTATGAAAAACAGGCTATTAAAAAAAAGTCAGGATTTTACATTGATGATAGGACGAGGATTGATTAAATGAATAATTTGAAATGTATATTTTTTGGTCATAAAGACGATCATCTCTTATTTGAAAAAGACACTCTTACAATTACAAATCTGAATATTGAGATTGCCCGATTTACAATGTGTGATAGATGTAAGACTGTTTATCTGCGAACATTAGGAGGAAAAAAATGACTCCACTAATGCTAATGTGGATGAGATCTGCTTGCGAAAAATGTGGACCTCATTGGATGCAACAGATGCAGGAGGAGGCATGAAATTTTTCTCAAGAAAAAAGGTTCCAGTCTTTATCATTCTAAAACACCATGATGATCTAATTAGATTCTGGGTTGATAAAAATATGAAGCCCTACAAAATAGAAATGAGAACAAAAAATTATCAAGGATATCTTAATGTAGATGAATTTCTTAAGAGATTAATGATAAAATGAAACTAGCTATAGTTGGGACCACTACAAAGATGACTAACTATGAACAACATGTAATGAAACAAGAAATTACAATAGTTTTAAAAAAATATCCAATGGACACAATAATTATTACTGGTAGTGCAAAAGGAGTTGATACTATTGCTTTAGAAATTGCAAAAGATATTGGTTTTATAACGCAAGAATACAAACCAGAAAAAGAACAATGGGAATTTTATAAAAAAAGAAATCTACAAATTGCTAATACATGTGACGAACTTTATTGCTTTTCAGTAGGTGTAAAAAAAGTAAAATGTTATCATCATAATCCACCACAAAATCATGAGAAAACTGCTGGTTGTTGGACACTGGAGAAAGCAAATCAGATGAATAAGATATGTACACTAGTTGTACTTTCTAAATAATACCCTTAAAGAAGTTTGTAGATTCATTTTGTGGGCCAAGTAGACATTGAATCTCTTTTTAGAATTTATGAACAAGTAAAAAAAATAACAAAACATCATAATTTACAGTTTTCTTTCAAAGTAGATCATGGCTCCTTTGAAACTGCTATAGAGTTTAATGAAGAAAAATCATATCATCCTCCAATATCTAAAAACTGGGATTCACATCCTAATATTTTTTGTCCTGATTTACTTGACTGGCATAATAAAATTATAATAGAATATGATGAAGAAGTTGGTTCACGAAGAAAAGGAGCATTTCTTGCTAAAAAAGGTCATCATAGAGAAGGTGATATGGATAACAAACGTGATACAAAACGAGGTAATTTTTACAAGCAGGCAGGATTTCATATATTACGAATATGGGAATCTGATGAATTATGGAGGGAAAAACTAGAAAAATTTTTAGTGACTAAGAACAATAATTATTGTATGTAAATGTTAAATACCTATGTTATTATGAGAATTTATGAGCAAACGAGTAACCATCATGATAGATGATGATTTGGACAAAAAACTCAGACAACGACAAGCAAAAATGATTTCACAAGAACAAACATCCTACAGCTATTCCAAAGTTCTTAATGAAACAATTCGTAAAGTCTTAAAGTAATTAATGATTGGGATTCAATAATTACTTCACTCCATTTGACTAATTTTTTTTATTTAATACATATTCAAGTTTTATTGAGTATGTATAATCAAAATCTAGATTTTGATGATAATGTAAATATTTACTCAAACCAGCAAGAAAAACGTCTTACACATCTTGGTTCAGTTTTTCACAACAAAAAAAGCAGAGATATGTGGATTCTACTAAGTAACAATCCTGATAAAGAATACTATCTCAAAGAAATGGCAATAATTATTGAAAGGGAGAAAAATCCAAGATTGCCAATTTATGAGCATCACATTAAGAATTTGATAAACTCAGGAGTTGTTATTACAACTCAAAAAATGCATAACAAACACAAAACAACTTTTTATCGAGCAGCACCAATCACTGTAATCATTCCAGCAAAGCGTTATGAGAGTGCAAAAAATACACTTCTTAGAGATTCATTAAGACAACTCTACCATATGGGATAATTCTTTAGATCCTTTTGTCGTAGTCCTTCCTCGATAATTAGTCGGGTGGAAACTTTGTATGCTATACCACTATCCATATCAACTACTTTTTTAAATAACCCCTGTTCTTGCAGCATTTTAATAATAAATTTTTCATGACAATTTTCTCCACATGTAATCTTTTGATGACTCTCAATATCTGCATTACAGCACCCACTTTTAACATCCATAATTTCTACTGATATTGGATTACAAACAATTTTACAAACTTTGTTGCATTTGTTACAAATGTAATAGCTTGGTGATTCTAGACTAACTTTACATACAATACACAAATTGTCTTTGACATTTTTCCAATAAACGTCAGTCAATTTCTAATAACTGCTATATCCTTCTCTATTGTAGAGAGACTGACATCAAGTTTTTTGGCAATTTCTCCTTGCTTCATTTTTTGTTTGGTATATTTTTTAACGAGCTTTCGTCTGTTCAGTACCTTTTGTTTCATTAGAGTAGAAGTTCTAAAACTAAATATCTCCTCTTCATTCAAGTCTGCATTGCAATCCATACAGTAAATGGTTCCATCAGCACACAAGTCTCGCATCTTTTTGGGATGAATGCATTTATTTTGCATCATCTGTAAAATTTCAAAAGCCCCTCGTCCATACATCACATGTATTTTTTTAATCAATACAGCAGCTCGCGTAGCAATATCTTTTGGATCATTCCACTTGTCAATTAATCCCTGTAACTCTTGTGTTGAGCTATATGAGCTCATAATAGTGAGTTTGAGGAGATTTTCAGGAGATGGCTTTAACAAGTTTTTTCTCCTTTGCAGTAATTGGCTGTAATGCTTTAACAATTTGCTCTATACATTTTGCTACATCCCTATGGACTGAGGCTATCTCTAATCCTAAACTTTTAGTATCTATATTCCAATTTTTAACCAACTCTTCCATACCATCGGCATTTTTATAATGGGCAGCAATTAGATGATTTGCAATCATTATTGCTTTTGAAACATTTCTTTTCACTGGTATTGAAGATTCCTTAAAGTTTATCAATAATTACTTTGCTGGATTTGAGCTATTTCTTTTAATATAAAAAAATCAAAAATTTTCTAGTGTCAATTCTAAAATGCAAGTTTTGCGTTAAATTATTCTCCAGTGAAAAAAAACTCTTTGATCATTTTATTGATAAACATCTCTCAACACTAGATAAAATTCCCTGCATGTTTTGTGATAAAAAACTCGCAAACTTTGATGATATGCTACATCACATACTTCTTAATCATAAGGGAATCACATCAGAAATGCTATCTAATGCAACACTTGCAAGGGAGACAAAAAAACAGCTAGGCAATTATGTTGATGAATCTCAAGAAGGATCTTCAGTAGAATGTAACTTTTGCTTTGAGATGTTTCCTAGTATTGAAAAATTAGATGAACATGGTATAAAACAGCACGGCCAAATGATCAATCCAGAATTTATTGATAAAATGAAAAATACTATTGATAAAGCAGCAGAGAAAGAACAGCCAATATGTGAGCGGTGCAACAGAAAATTTCTGGGAGTAATATTTACCAAAATAGATTATAAAATTCAAAATGTCTGCTTTAACTGCTATGAGGATTATTTTGGTGCAAACGCGCTTGCCAGACTAACGATTGGAACCAATGATGATATGATTGCAAAGTTAAGGGAGCCATTATGAGTTTTATTGAAGAAGTTTCTGCATGGGGCAAAGAGTCACAAAAAGGATTGCTATGTGGAATATTTGGATGCAATGAGCCAGTCGAGGTGAGATGTTCCATATGTCGACATGGTTATTGTACTGTGCATAAAAATTCACACCTTCATCAGATATCAAAAATAAAATGAATAACACTAATTCATTAACTTAGTTGCATTAAAAATCATCAGTGCTTTTTCTTGCTCTAAAACAACAACATCTGCAAAGTTTGAATTGGTTCTAGTCATTGACTGTGACATTCGATCAGCCTCTTTGAGTGATGGTGGTATTGTATCTACAAGGAATGGACCATATTGATTTGTACTCCATATGTAGCCGTATTCGTCTTGCCATAAGTTATTTTTGTAATCAACTAGAGTAATTATTACGGTTCCGTATTTTTGTGGATAAAATACACCGCCTTGGCTTACTGCAACTTTTTGTGTTAAAGGATCATTCATTGATTCACCAACTATGATAATTCCATCATTGATGTAATGCATTACTGAGTTTCTTGCCAAATCTGCTGCTTCAATTACAATTACATTGTTTTTCTGCTGATCACGATAAACAAAGTCGATATCAAGAATATAGCATTCTGATGTAGCATATCCACACTCACCCATTGTTACATTGGCTCTTGTAATATCTACTAGTGTATGTTTTTCTACAGTATCGACACTGTCAATTGTTTTATCAAAGTTTAGATAAACAGTTGTTAGTGATTCTGCATCATTGAGTGGTGAACCGATTTGAGGTATTCCCCAACCAATTTGAATCCATTCTAGAGAATTATTTTCATATACTTTGAGTTTGAGATTGTATGTTTGATTTGTGTTTACAGTGATTAAGTCAAAAGGTGTGTGATAATTAATAACATCAGTTGCATTTCCATTAAATTCAAACCCGTTACTAACAACTTTTATGCCATTTTTATTTTTGTAAAATGTTGGAGGAGTGCAATCACCACCACAACCTCCCTTACTCTTTGAGGCTGTTTGAGAAGATTCTGATCCAACTTCAATTAATAGAGGAAATGATTCACTTGGATGAAAATTAGATGTTATATTACCTGGTTCTGGTTCCATTGAAATATCAACCCATTCATCATTTTCTATATACACATATTGATCACAGTTATCACCATTATTCCCATGAGCAATTAATGTACCACCAGAACCACTTGCATCAATGTATAATGTACTTCCTATCTGACCACCGCAACCATACTCTTGAGCTTCACCAGGTCCATCACCCCAAATGTTAATTGCACTAAACATTACAAAGACTTCATCAATTCTGTAAATAGCACCTGCGTTAAAATCTCCATTATCATCAACGTAAAATGTTAGAAATATCTGAAGGTCTGTATAAGCATTAACATTTTCAGAATGATTCATTATAGTATCAATATCAATTCTCATTTCACCAGTACAAGGAACTTCTTCTGCTAGTAGAGTATTATCCTCAAGAATTACAGGACTAGATAAAACAGCTGAATAAAATATTGGAATAAAACTTATACTAGCATCTTCGGCAGTCAAAGGATCATTCAGATCTTCGTCATAACGAACATCACCTTTCAATAAACATTTAGTATCAACAGGAAGTGTATCAAAATTCCAATTAACCTGAACTTGGTTTGTACTATTGTTATAACTAGCATATGCGTTTGGTTGTGTGGGTTCAAATTCTGAACCAGCACCTATTGTGGCAAATGCTGAAGGAACAAATGAAAATATTAAAGAGACACCCATAGCCAAAATTAGTAAAATTATTAGATATTTCATTTTCTTATTTTTTATAAGATGAAATCACATTTATATTTTAACTTTATTTAAACTAACTTAAAGTTTTTATATATTAAATATTACGATGAGGAAAGAAATAAAAACAAATTTCTCAAAACGAAACAGATCAAAGGATATAACATGGATTAATGACTTTATCAAAACTCATCGTGATGATGCAGATACCCCAATGCTCAAAGTAATGCAGTTGTTGCGAAATAGTATGGACCAAATAAAAGAACTTGAAGCAGAAATTAAAAAATTAAAGTTGTTTTATTGATATATTGAATAACTATTTAAACAACTTAATAATTTCATTTTTTATGACAAAAAGAGTAACCGTTGTGTTGGATAATGATTTAGTAAAAAAACTAATGCTTTTGCAATCTAAAATTATTGCACAAAATGCCAAAAATCCACCGTCAACTAAAACAAAAAAATTAGTATCCTTTTCTTATGTAGTAAATATTACTTTAAGAAAAGAATTCAAATGAAAAAATATTCCTCAAAGCGAAATAGATCAAAGGATTTTAGATGGATTAATGACTTTATCAAAACTCATCGTGATGATGCAGATACCCCAATGCTCAAAGTAATGCAGTTGTTGCGAAATAGTATGGACCAAATAAAAGAACTTGAAGCAGAAATTAAAAATTAAAACAAAAAAATTAACTAATTATGAGGATCACTAATATGATTATCAGTATAATTTCCAATTACTTGCCATGAATCATCAACAATTCCCCACAAGTTAAAATCAACAGAGTTCAAATCTCCTGCATGATTTAGTTCTGTTGAACTGAGTGCTCCTCTGTGAGTTGCAGCCACTTTTTTAATTTCAAACTTTACCAAGTGTGGCTTTATACTGTCAGCCTCAAGAATACTTTTTCCAACTATCCAAACCGTATCATATGCTGAAGATGCATGGATGCTAGGTGTATATCCTAATTCATCAGTCAATCTGTGTTCTAGTTCATCACGAATTGGATTGGATTCAGAAGTAAACCTGAGTGCAATAAAATTCACACTGTTTGCAAATTCAAGTGCTACATCATCCTCTGTAATCTTTTTGTTATCTACATTAGCCTCCGTTCCAATCCACTGAACTGAACTTAGATTATCAAACTTTGCAGATTCCTTTAAAAATTCAACTGTTTCCTCAAAACCAATTACAATAACTGCAATCTGATCTAAATTATAATTTTTTAAATGAGCATTTAGTGCCATTGATAAATTATTTGTTGTATCAAAGTATTTTGGATTGTTAGGATCATATTTTATTTCAATTTTTGGTGGATGAATTCCATCAATAAAATAATAGTTAGTAATACTTTTGCTCAAATCATTACCCCATGTGTCATCACGCGTAAGCATTACAATTGCTTTGATGTCTTTTTCCTCTAAGAGAGTAGTAATTAGATGTCCTTGATGTGAATTATCAGGAGCTAGCCTGAAAATATTATCATTTTTTGCAAGTGATGTTGCACTTGATGTTGGGCTAAATATTAGCAAACCGTTTTCATCAGCATATGGTTTTATCAATGAAAGCTCTGCACTTGTTTCGGGACCAATTATAATATCAATTCCTTGTTTGTGAAACTCTTTAACAATTTCGAGTGACTTTTCAGGACTGGCAGCAGACTCTATTTGAATTCCTACTAATTCCCAGGATGCTTTTTGGTTTTTTAAATATTGGTTAAAATCATCAATTGCC
>SDBT01019051.1_pt1 | contig 10765 bp, 13 predicted proteins | sample 2277101 | NCBI WGS metagenome assembly SDBT01 (sample SAMN10404973, study PRJNA504765) | marine sediment metagenome | isolation source: marine sediment core GS10_PC15, 103 cmbsf | place: Arctic Ocean: Southern Knipovich Ridge | collected 2010 | reverse complement strand
GATGTCAACGTGCGAGAATGGCTCGACAACGCTGTTGCAGCCGCCGCCTCTGGAGTTCCTAACGTAAACACCACTACGTTCTTGAATGTGGCTGTAGCTGCGGCCGAGGCTGGCGGCGAGGTCAATGTGAATGTGAGAGAGTGGTTAGGGGATGCAGTGGGCGCAGACACTGCAGGAACACCAAATGTCAATACGAAGCTAATAGCCAACCACGTAAGAGCCGCTGACACGCTGCAGGGATGGCTGAGAGAAGGCGATAAATGTACAGCAGACAGCGGGACCCAGACAACGATTGTCGATGCAACTTTGACTCAAGCGGACGATCATTGGAATGGGTATGGATTGGTATTTTTCACTGGGACTAATAAGGGGTATTGTGCAACTATTATAGACTTTGACGCGGCCTCTGATACAATCACATTTACGCCTGCTGTCCCCAGTAATGTAACAACGGAACAGTATGCTCTTGTGCCTGCTATTGGGTTTACAAACCTCCAGGCCATACTCAGTGATGCACAGTCCACCGCCGATCTCAAGGACTTCGCCGATGAAGGTTATGATCCTGCCACTGACAAGATCACCGGTTGCCTGCTTACAGACACCGTAACCAACCTAACCAATTTGCCCTCAATTCCCGCGAATTGGCTAACGGCTGCTGGTATTAACGCTGCCGCATTCACCGCTGCCAAGTTTGGTGCCGGGGCCATCGACGCGAACGCCTTGGCAACCGACGCGGTTAATGAGATTGCTCGTGCAATCCTGCCGCAGATAAACACTGCTTTCGATAATATCGAGTTTCTGTTTGTTGCGGCAAGCGACCACGTAACTCCGGTAACAGGTGCAACTGGAACCAGTGTCGAACGCTCGATTGATGGCGGAGCGTTTGGGTCTGGAACCGGCACGTTGGCCGAGGTTAGTGATGGCATGTATCAATACGATGCCAGCGCGGCTGATATGAATGGAGCAATCATCACTTTCCGGTTTATTGGAACTGGCGGTACACCTGGAGCACCTGATGATCGCTTCTTAACGATTGTGACAGCAGCATGATTATCTATCATCAAGACAACGTCGCAGCGTTTGCGGGTGCCCACACTTCCTATGTCGTGGCACAGCAACTGCTGTTGCAGATGCGGATTTCGATTACTTCTGATGTTATAGACGATCTTACAGCTAATGACACTGATTCGGGTATGCCTACAGTAGGTGCTCCAGTTGTAGGTCAAGAACATGTTTTAACTGCAAATGATACGGATAGTGATACACCTACAGTTGGAATACCCACGGTAGGCCAAGAACATGCTTTGATTTCAATTTCTGAGGTTATAGCTGGAGCACCTATTGTAGGAACCCCGACAATTGCTGTAATTCACAATCTAGCCGCAAATAACACAGACACTGATACACCTACAGTAGGTATGCCAGTCATTACTCAAGAGCATATATTAGCCGCAAACAACGTGGACAGTGGTGTTCCAACAGTCGGGGCACCTACATTAGGTATAGTAGGTGTTACACCAGGTGGTGGTTTATATAGACGAAGGAGACGGTGATGCCACAATATCTAATGGCTGGAATTTCCTTAGATGCTTATGGCGGAGCCCCAGGTCCTCCAGCTACCACTACCTATACGGCAGTGGACGCCGAAGACATCATAATAGACATAACTGCTCTAAATCTTCAAGGAGAAGACGAGGTGTGGTTGTTATGTGATTTTGAAACTGATACAGCAGGGGATGTCGCACTGATGTTCCCATCATTTGATGGAGGTGTTACGTATAACTCGGGAGGGGCAAATATACATGTACAGTGGCGTGCGTCGAAAGGTGATGTTGTTAGTGAGGATGCGAAATTATCTAGTGATAATTTCGAGTTATCTTTGAGCAATTTAATGTGGAATATAGGGAATCTGACTGATGAAAGATGTCGGACTCTGTGTGTGTTTTATGATCTTGCTAATACTGCAAGAAGCTCTCGCATGAAAACTGAGTTGGGTGGTTTCCAATGGGATGATAATCTCAGCGACGCTCTTTTTATGTTGAATGGAGAATGCACAAACACTAGTCTTATTACACATTTAAAAATGCAATTAAATTTGGGATTAGTGACTGGCAAAATTCATTTGAATGTTCGTCGTCCAAGTACAGGATGGGTTGGAAAAAGTCCAATAACTTATCTAGAAACTGCTACGTGGTTAAACCAACCAAATGATGAACCTGAATGGAATCTAACTAATTGGGGTTTAACTGAGGATGATATTTTAATTGCAGATTATGAAATACATCCACTTACAGATGAAAAATATATGGCGTTTCGACATGCTGAGGACACCTCACCGTTTACTTTTGGAGTGGCCAATTCTTCGGATTTTAGAGAATCCCTTTATGAGCATGGATCACTGTTTGCAGATGAAGGGAATACGACTACAGTATGGCCTCTTTCAAGTGTACTTGGCCCACATGAACCAACAAATACAGCAGGACTTATGATTGATGGCAGGGCATTTTTCTTTGACCTTACAAAAGCAACTCGTACATCTATGGTAGCCCATTCTACATACTTTGAGGCCGATGCTGATAATTTAGTCCAAGCAATTATGCGTACTTTTCAAGTTAATGCTGTTCCAATTACAGCATTAGCAATGTGGGGGAATGGTAATCATGATGGCGAGATACAGTTTTTTAAATATGGACCTGTAACATGACTGAAGCATTCTTTCCAGAACTAACTTTTACAAGTGCTGCAGACCAAGTTATTGACTTAGATACTTACAATTTAACTGTGGGGGCAAGACTTCGCCTTGATATTTATGTTGAAGCAGCGACTGATGATGCATGGATACGTCTTTTAGGATCTACTGATGGTGTGAGCTACCCTGGTGATTTATTCCGGGGCAACAAAATTGGGAGTTCGGGTTTTGGTACTTCTAGAAGTTATACTACTGGTGTACCAGCACCTTTAAATAATAATGCCGTGAATGAGGGCTTGTCAAATGCCAGTGGAGATGCTTTGCTTTCTACTGTCATTTGTCGTTATCTAGGGGAGGCGAAGAACTCAAAGATATGGATTGAGTCTATGTCTAGTAGACCAGACAAATTGTCTTCAATGCTGTGGGTTATGGACTCATACCAGATCGCCGCCGTAGCATTAACTCATTTAAAGCTTATAGCAGACTCTGGTAACATTACAGGAAGTGTACGTCCTTCTGTTCTTAAAGGCTCTTTTTGAATGATTACTGATGACCTCATAGAAGAACTCGCAAAGTTCTCGAAAGACCCATACGGTTTTGTGCTGTATGCATTTCCTTGGGGTGAGCCAGGGGAACTAGAAGACAAAAGTATTGAACCTTGGCAGGAGAAGATACTTAAAGCCCTTGGAGAGGGCCTTATTGATATTCGTACAGCCATTCGCCTCGCGATAGTTTCTGGTCATGGTATTGGTAAGTCAGCCTTAGTGGCTTGGATTATATTATGGTCCATGTCTACATTTGCAGACACTATGGGTGTTGTCACAGCTAATACAGAAACACAGTTAAGAACGAAGACTTGGGTTCAGCTTGCCAAATGGTATCGTATGTTTATTGGTCGTGAGTTATTTAAGATGACTGCGACCGCAATGTTTAGTGTTGATCCTGAGCATTCTCGGACGTGGCGCTTTGATATGGTGCCTTGGTCAGAGAGAAATACTGAAGCCTTCGCCGGCCTCCACAACCAAAGCAAACGTATTCTGTTAGTGTATGATGAATCTTCAGGTATTCCTGATATTATTTGGGAAGTCTCAGAAGGAGCACTTACGGATAAAGACACTGAAATCATTTGGGTAGCTGCTGGCAATCCAATTCGCAACAAGGGTAGGTTTAAAGATTGTTTTCCTGGCGGTAAATTCGCCCACAGATGGACTTCTATGGTTGTTGACTCCCGTGAAGTTTCGTTCACAGATAAGGAATTGTTCGATGAGTGGATCGAGGACTACGGTGAGGACTCAGATTTTGTTCGAGTACGTGTTCGTGGTGTCTTCCCAAGAGTTGACGCTGAGTCCTTTATTGGATACCAGGACGCATACGATGCAATGTTCCGAGATATCGAGCCTCAACTTGGTTCACCTGTAGTGATTGGTGTTGACGTAGCTCGCTTTGGTGATGATGCTTCAGTTGTCTATCCTCGTAAAGGTCGTGACGCTCGAACACTTGATATTGAGGTGTACTATGGAATTGACACTATGGAACTTGCAGCTAGAGCAGCTGCTGCTTATCTTAGGTATCACGCTTCTGTCTGTTTCGTTGATTCTGGTGGCGTTGGCGGTGGTGTTGTTGATCGACTCCGCCAATTAAACATTCCCGTTATTGATGTTGATTTTGGTTCTAAGGCTGACGGTATCAATCCAGATGATGATACGAAATACGCTAACAAGCGTGCTGAAATTTGGGGAGGTATGCGGAGCTGGCTTAAAGGTGGTGCGATCCCTGAGAAAGTTAGGGGAATGGAAAAAGACACTACGCTTGTAGATGAGTTGATTGGTCCTACGTATGGTCTTAATGTAAAAGAGGCTATTCAGCTTGAGAGTAAGAAAGAGATGCGGCGACGTGGAGTCCCTTCTCCAAACGTTGCTGATGCATTAGCCTGTACGTTCTGCTTTCCTGTGTTTGAACCAGAAGCTCGTCTTGATGATGAGTTAATGAAACCGATTATAGCTAAGGACTATGATCCATTTTCAAAGGAGTACATGCACCATGACATTTCTGTTTCCTAAACCACCAAAAACTCAGCCTGCTGCACAACCTCCACAGCGAGCGGATGCTTCTATTATTGGAGCTGGCCAACGGCAAACAAGGTCAACTCTTATAGGCAGGGGTATCTTTACGAGTTCACAAGGTTTACAAAGAAGACCAGAGCTAACAAGAAGAACATTAATTGGGGGCTGAGATGAAATTCTTTAGAAGGCTTGAGTTGAATATAGCAACGTGTTTCCTGTGGCTGAAATGGAAGTACATAAAAAGACAATCGGTTTCCTTTGTGTGGCTTCGTGTTGGTGTAGACCGTGACCGTTTGTGGTCAGCTCCTAGAAAAAAGCAGGAATGAGATATGCCAACATTGACGACTGAAAAATTTAATAGGGCTAAAGCCACTATTATAGGTATGGAACAAGAGAGACTTCCTTGGTGGAGGCTCTGGCGTGAGGTTGGTGATTATTACAACCCATATCGATATACATGGCTTCAGACTGATAAAGAACGCCGTATTAGAAATGCTCGCAACCCATTCATACTTGATGCAACTGGTACGACTGCCGCGAAGATATTGGCTTCAGGGATGATGAATGGTATTACATCTCCATCACGTCCTTGGTTTCGTTTGAGAATAGCTGGGTTTGAAGATAATTTAAATCACGCTGCGAGAGTCTGGCTTGATGAGGTTGTTCGTCGTATGCTTTTAGTAATGGCCGAATCTAATTTTTATAATGCGATGGCCGTTGTTTATCTCGATCTTGTAATATTTGGTGTAAATGCTACCATTATATATGAAGATTTTGAATCAGTCTTTAGATGTTATAATAGTCCTCTTGGTGAGTTTTATCTTGGACAATCTGACCGTCAATTGGTTGACAGGTTTGCCAGAGAATTTTGTTATAAAGTCCATCAAGTTGTTAGCCAATTTGGGATTGAGAATGTCAGTGAAGTTGTAAAAAGTCATTGGGAAAGGGAGGGTGGCAGTCGTTTTCATGACATTAAGATAAAGCATTTGATTGAGCCAAACACTGAAAGTGGTTATGATGTTCCAGAAAGTTTTGCATACAGAGAACTGTATTGGGAGGCTGGAAGTAACGAGGGCAAACTGCTTTCAGCGAAAGGATTTAATGAATTTCCTGTAGTTGCACCACGTTGGGGGCCAGCTGGTAATGATGTGTATAGTCCAAGTCCGGCAATTGAGGCCCTTGGAGATGTCATTCAACTTCAGCATGAGACTAAGAATAAGGCCCAAGCTATTGATAAGATGCATAAACCTCCTATGTTGGCTGACATCAGATTGCAGCATAAGCCTTTAGCATTGATGCCGAATGGAGTTACCTATGTGGCTGGTTTGAATACAGGGACTGTCGGTGCTAAGCCTGCGTTTGAAGTCAATCCACCTGTGGCTGAGATGACTCTTGATCTTCGGGACATTCGAATCCGTATACAAGAAATCTTTCACAATCCACTTTTCAATATGATCTCACAATTGGATACAGTCCGAACAGCGACTGAGATTGACGCACGGAAGGAAGAGAAACTTGTGTTGTTAGGACCGGTGCTTGAACGGTTTGAGAATGAAGCGCTTGATCCGGCTGTTAACAGGATTTTTGCGATTATGGGACGTGCTGGACTGTTGCCTGAAGCCCCGCCTGAGCTTGAAGAGCAAGACATAGAAATACAGTATGTCAGTATCCTCTCATCTGCCCAGGCTGCGGTTGGAGTTATTCCGACTGAGAGGTGGCTTGAGCTTATTGGTGGTGTCTCGGCTATTTATCCAAAGGCAATAAACCTTCCGAATTGGGATGAGATGCTTAGAGATTATGGTAAAGACCTTGGGGTTAAAGCAAAGCATATTAATCCATCGGCTGAAACTGCTGAGCTTAATGAAGCGGCGGATGAGTTGAATGCGGCTCGTGAAGCCGCGGTTGAAGGTCAGGCTCTTGTGGAAGGGGCAAAGACGTTGAGTGAGACTGATGTTGGTGGTGGGGCTAATGCATTGCAACAGATTGTGAGTGGATGAGACAAAGAAAGGAAAGTGAAAGTGGATAACACGACAACACAACTGAAGATTTTTGGGTTTCTGGCAATTTTGTGTTGGCTTTACGTCGCAGTGTGTCTCGTAGGTATGGGGTTTAGTTATCATCCTGTTTGTGGCACAGAAGATGATGTGTGAGCCCTGTCGTATGGCTCTTGCCATTGCCATTGAATTGAGGTAACGTACATGGAAGATGAAGATGTCAAAGCAAGGGCTCAACATAAGAAGGCTGTTAAGGAGCAAAAGGTTCAGGATGAGTCGATTGATTCAGTTCTTCGTGAGTTAACGAAATTGCCTGAAGGAAAAGCATTTATATGGTGGCTTTTACAGATTGGAAAGTTTGGAGAGGTTCCATTTACTGGAAATGCTTTGACGAGTTCTTTTATGGCTGGTGAGCTTAATGTTGGGATGCAGGTGTATGAGCGAGTAATGCGTGCTTCACCTGAAGGATTTCTTGAAATGATGAAGGACCATTTTTTAAAGGTCCAAGTTAAGGAAATGGAAGATGCTGAATAGATGGCAATTGAACAGGTTCGACGGGATTTGTCACTCCCCCGATGAGACTGGCGTTGGTGACCCTCCAGCCAAAGCGCCGCCCGTCGAACCTGTTGAGTCGCCGTCGGGGAATGGTCCCACTTCAGATGAAACAACTCTCCCGGTTGAATCTAAGACTACTGAAGAAGATGGTGACTCTTTAATTAAAGAACCTGAGAAAGAACCAATCGTTGAGCCATTAACGGCTGATAGTATTAAAATGCCTGAGGGTATGGAAATACTTGATGGTCAACGAGATGAGTTTTTAAATATTTTAAATAATTCTGAGCTTGATGGTACTGGTCGTGCCCAAGCTTTGATTGATCTTCAAGCGACTGTTATGAAGGAAGCAGCTGAAAAGCTTAGCGAGACACTCCAACAGCAGCATGATGATTGGCGCACTGAGACAGAGAAAGACCCAGAAGTTGGCGGTAATACTCTTGAAGAAAATCTTGGTAGTGTCAACAAGGTGCTCATTCAAGCTTTGCCTGATAAGGCAGAGCGAGATGAGTTCCTTGGGCTTCTTCATTCATCTGGCCTTGGTAATCACAGGTTGATGGTGAAAGCACTTCTCAACGTCGGTAAGATTACACTTGAAGGTGGCGGTCATTTAGGAACTGTGCCTATAGGTGATCAAAGTCAAGCCGACATATTATTTCCTAATCAAGGGAGTTAAGGATAATGGCAACTCTTAGTGCTACAAATCCCACTCTAATGGATCTCGCTAGGCGAACGGACCCGGATAACAGGATCGCTACGATCGTTGAAATCCTGAATGAGACTAACGAGATGAATATTGATATGACTTGGATGGAAGGTAATCTTCCAACAGGTCATAGAACTACCCTTCGTACAGGTATCCCCACGCCAACTTGGCGTAAACTGTATGGCGGTGTCCAACCAACGAAGTCAACCACTGCTCAAATCACTGACAATACTGGTATGCTTGAAGCGTATGCCGAGGTGGATAAGGCATTGGCTGATCTTAACGGTAACACTGCAGAATTCAGGCTTTCTGAAGACCGTGCTCATATTGAGGGTATGTCCCAAGAATTGGCAGACACATTGCTTTTTGGCAATGAAGACCTTGCACCTGAAGAGTTCACTGGTCTTACTCCACGATACAACAGTCTGACTGATGAAATTGGGTTGGACAATGTCCTCTCTGGTGGCGGAGCTGGTGCTGACAATACTAGCATTTGGTTGATTGTTTGGGGACCAAGTACTATTCATGGTATTGTGCCTAAAGGATCGACTGCTGGACTTCAAATGACTGATAAAGGTCAAGTGACTATCGAAGACGTTGATGGTTCTGGTGGTCGTATGGAAGCCTATCGAACACATTATCGAATGGATGCTGGTCTTGTCGTTCGAGATTGGCGTTATGCTGTTCGTATTTGCAACATCGACAAATCAGACCTGACTCTAGACGCTTCAGCAGGTGCGGACCTTATTGACTTGATGACACAGGCTGTTGAAATTCCACCAAATTTATCTCGTGGAAGGGCAGCATTTTACGTCAGTAAGACTATTCGGCAGTTCCTCCGACGCCAGATTGTTAACAAAGTCACTGGCTCGACATTGACAATGGATACTGTCGCTGGCAAGATGGTCATGATATTCGACGAAGTTCCTGTTCGTCGTGTTGACACACTAGCTGCTGATGAAGCAGTAGTCTCATAAAGAAAGGAGAAGATCATGATTTTGGATTCCAGACTTGAATTCGCTAGCAATGTTGCTGTCAATGCTGTGGCAGGTACTGCACTTATCGGTAATGTCATTGACACTGAAGTCGTTCGTGACATTGGTATGGGTCAGCCACTCTACTTGAATATCCAAACTACTGTGGAAATCATTACAGGTGGTGCGCCGGGAACGCTTTTGTTTCAACTTGCCTCAGACTCAGTAGCTGCGATTGACACTGGTGGTGCTGCATCCATCCATTTCCAGACTGTTGCGTTTGTCACAGACGATGCAGGGAATAATGCTGTGGAGTTTAATATTGGTGGCGTCATTGCTCAAGTGGCTTTGCCAATGGAAGGGGTTCCGTATGAACAGTTCATTGGTCTCTTGGCAGTGACAGCTACCACTACGACGACTGCCGGGTCTATCGATGCGTTCTTAACACTCGATCCGCATGGCTTCCGTGGGTATCCTGATGGAGACAAGTAATGGCTGATAAGCTAACAGCGGCTGAAAAGATCACTAGATCTAAGAAGCCGAAAGAGGAGCCAATGCTTGCTTTGAAGCTTCGAAGAGCATATATCTCCCCAGAAGGCTTTCGGTATCGTCGAGTGCCTGGGGGGTTGACTTTGATCCCCGCCAGGTATAGGGATAAATTGCCGAAATACTTGAAAGAGCAACTCGAAGCTGAGGAGTAGACTTTGTGGCAAAGAGCGAAACAGAGATTTATAATCTCGCACTTGATGCAGTTGGCACTCGTTCTAAAGTCTCTTTGCCGACAGAAGATTCGCGCGAAGCACAAACCTGTAATCGTTGGTTCGATAGAGTTCGTGATCAGGTGCTTCGCGCGGCACACTGGCCAACTGCTAAAGCGTATCAGCGATTAGCTCTTGTTGTTGAACGTGATGATACTGTTGATTGGGTTAATACTGACCCAGAGCCTGGTTATCGTTTTGCATATGGTTATCCAGTTGACATGCTTGCACCAAGGTATTTTTCGTCGTTCGAACCATTTGAAGTTGGTGTGTCTACAATTAATAAAAGACTTATTATGGCTAATGCTGAAACACCAGTATTGATTTATACAAAAAGACAGGTTAATATTGATGTATGGGATGAGGGACTTTATTGGGCGATTGTACACGCGCTTGCCGCTCATATAGCTTTACCTTTACATGGTAAAACTGTAAGGGCTCGTAAAGCCCAAGAGGACGCAAACGCAATTATAATGCAAGCTCGAGAGAATAGTTCTAATGTTGGGGAAAGAATGTTAGAATCAGTCCCTGATTGGATATCTGCTCGTGGTTATGCAGAACCTCAACAACGACAGAGATTTCTTCATCCGTTTGGTCCTTTAATCCAGCATGTTGGACCTTCGGCAAATGTCGAATGATCTCATACAATATGCATTTATTGCTGGAGAACTTTCCCCAAGATTTTTCGGTCGGACTGATTTAGAGAAGTATGATCTTGGGGTTGCACTTGCTTACAATTATTTTGTGGATTACCGAGGTGGGTTAAGTACTCGCCCTGGCTTAGAGTTTATCGGTCATATCCAACATGACGATAAAGATGTAAAGTTTGCACGATTTGAGTTTTCACCAAATATCACAAACACTTATGTTCTGTTGTTTGGTGATCTGTACGTCAGATTTATCCAAGACGGTGGGTATATTTTAGAAACGTCTCAGTCTATAACGAGTATTATTAAAGCATCCTCTGCAATAGTTGGTAAAGTGGCTCATGGTTACTCTGATGGTGATTGGGTATCTTTTAGTAATATA
>SDBT01019050.1_pt1 | contig 10765 bp, 8 predicted proteins | sample 2277101 | NCBI WGS metagenome assembly SDBT01 (sample SAMN10404973, study PRJNA504765) | marine sediment metagenome | isolation source: marine sediment core GS10_PC15, 103 cmbsf | place: Arctic Ocean: Southern Knipovich Ridge | collected 2010 | reverse complement strand
CCTCGACAACCTCCACCGGCTCCAGCAGCTTCCGGGCATCAAGGAGGTATCCATCGGCCAGGCGCTCGTCTCCCACGCCCTCTATGTGGGATTTTCCCAGGCAGTCAAAGACTTTCGAAGGGCTTGTGGGCAGGAAATATGAGCCGTAGAGAGATGCCTTGTGGTAGACTTGGGTTTGTTGACCAGGCAACATTAGAGCTGTGCTCAGAATTAGAGCTGTGCTCAGAGGATTAAGAATAAAGGTAAAGGGAGAAAATTGCGGGATCAGAGTATATCAGCGATTTGACACAAAAACTCCCAAGATATAGAAGACTGCACCCGTGATAAAGATAAGGTTTGTAGGAAGACCGAACTGCACAATACTCCATCCGATAAGAGGACCGAGAGCCGATCCAAAATCGAAGGCTGTTGCATAAGAGGCAACCGCTCGGGGCCCCTGTTGCCCAGCCAAGGCAGAGATGAGGGTCCCGAGTAGGGTGCCGCATAAAAACACAATCACAACACCGCTGATCATGCAGAAAAGGCCGAACGGAAAGCTTGCCAGACCCAAAGCCATTGAACCAACCATAAAAAGAACCGGCACGGAGCGCTCCCTTCCTATCCGGTCAGCTATGGCTCCAAGAACAGGGGACCCGACAATGCCAATACCCCAACGGATGGCAAGAACAATACCCGTTATGGATGCAACACCAATTGTATGATCGAAAAGGGTCATTGACATTCCTATATGTTTTTTCACGATCAACCCCAGGGTTGACATTATCAGGCCAAAGCCCACGATACCCACGGCAAAGCCACATAGCATGATCTTAAGGCGTGTCATAGTGATGCTGACCTTAAAATGAGGGAGTTGAATGTGATGGATACCTCTCTGCGATAAAAGACTGAGGGGAACCGAAAAAAGGGAAAATAAACTGAAAGCAATGAGCGTGAAAGTAAGGCCGAAAAAGTCAAACCCGAGACCCCCGAGCAGCATTCCGAAAAGCGAGCCTATTAAGCATATTCCCCTGTAAAGCCCCATCCATTTCCCTAGATGGATATCGCTTGAGACACCGACTACAGTCATTATCCCTGCCTGGCGGATAAAAGAAAAGCAAATCCCCCAGAGGACTCTTGCAACAAAAAGAATAACAAAGATTCTAAAATATCCATAGGTTGCTGTAACCAGGGAAGCGAGCAAGAAGGCCATCGCAAGCAACAACCTAACCGGTAAACCACGGTAACATCTTTCAGCCAAGTGGTTTGATACAAGACGAACCCATCGGTTCACAGAGAGAAGAATTCCGACCTGGAGGGGCGTCAGACCGATGTTGACATATTGGCTTGGGAGAACCGCGTATAAGGCCGCATCTCCTAAGAGGGATAGGGCAGTCGCAGAGGCGATACAAACTATAGGAAAATAGGGTATTGTCATCTATTTGTTTTCGTAGACGATTTCCCCTCCGATGATCGTTTTTTCCACAGTAATGTTTCTGATCTCCCATGGATCGACCTCGAGTGGGCTGTCAGACAATACCACCATATCTGCCAGCTTTCCAGGCTCAATGGACCCCTTAATATCTTCCTCAAAGGAGGCATAGGCCCCATTAATGGTATATACCCGCAAAGCCTCCATGGGTGTCAGTTTCTCTTGTGACCCGATATCCACTCCGCTTCGGGTTTTCCTGTTCACTGCGCACCACATTCCCCACAGGGGATTGGATGGCCACACCGGGTTGTTAGGTGTACAGACCGGGCAGTCTGAATGTGCGCATGAAATGATACCCATTTTCATAGCGGTTTTGACGGGGACCATCTTGTTGGCCCGTTCTTCCCCGATGAATTTATTTATGTGCTGGTCACCCCAAAACCATGGGTGGAAAAGGTAAAAGTTCGCAATTATGCCCAATCTCTTCATCCGCCTCAGGTCTTCCACGGTTGGACAAAGGGTATGCTCAATCCTGTGCCGCGGGTCAGGCCTGGGGTACTTTTCCATAGCATATTCTATGGCGTTTACTGCCACGGTTATTCCATAGTCACCCTGCGCATGGATTGCAACCTGATAACCGAGCCGGTGTGCCTCAGCCACAATTTCATTCAAACGCTCCTGTGTGTATCGCAGCCCCTCTAACCCCCTTGTCTCCTTGGTAACATACGGCTCATAGAAAGCACACGTAAAACACTGAATGGAACCATCAACCAGAAGCTTCACTGCACCCAATCTCAGCCTATTGTTACCAAAACTGGTACGCAGCCCAAGATCGTTCCTCCTGTAGAATTCCTCATGAATCATCAGGTAGGTCCTCGTCTTTAACCTACCCTCAGCAACTGCCTCCTGATAAGCCCTGTATGACTCGGGCCTTTCTGCGGCACCTGCATCGCCGGTGGAGGTCACACCCGTCTTCACATACTGCTCACTCGCCGCAGCAAGCCCATCCTTCAAGTCTTCCAAAGTCGCCTGAGGAACCACTGTTTTCATGAGAGGAACATCCCGTAAAACCCCTGTAGGTTCACCCGTTACAGGGTCCTTATCAATGATTCCTCCCTCTGGATTGGGGGTATCCCTGGTTATGCCAGCCAATTCGAGGGCCCTGCTATTGACAACGCTGGCGTGGTAACCTCGTATCATTATGATAAGAGGGTTTTCAGGGGCGGCAACATCAAGCTCATCTCTTGTGGGCCACCTTCCCTCCCTTATGCCCTCAGGATCAAAATTCCTTCCCCCAATCCAGTCACCCTTTGGTGTCTCCTTCACCTTCTCCCTAATCCTCTGCTGCGCATCGACAATTGAAGGATTCAGCTCTGCGGCCATATCTAGCAGCTTAAAATTGTAAAGAAATTCACCAATGAGCACATTGTGGGTATGTGAATCTATGAATCCCGGCACCATGGTCCTGCCTGCGAGGTCAATGGTCTTGGTCTCTTCTCCAATAAGAGGTTCTATGTCTCCATTCGTACCCACCCTTACAATAATGCCATTCCAGGCAGCGACTGCCTCCGCTACTGTGTCTTTTGCATCAACTGTTATAATCTTTCCATTCCTTACGACTAAATCGGCCGATATTCCCTTTATTCCCATTTTTTACTCCTTTCATGTACCCTGTATTCTGGAAACCCCATGTTTTGACCTTGTAAGCAGCTGAAATCACTACGTGCTGCCCACGAGTTTTAATGTGCCGCAATTCCCACAAATATTAAAAGATATCGCTATTTCAATGTATTACGGTTTTGGCTTCTGGAATACTGGATATATGTTTATATTTTGCTAAGAAATTATGGAAATCTTCCATTTATGATTGAAGATTTCAGTCCAGAAAAAAACAGGACACATAGTGTTCTTTTTCTACTTCCACAAGCTGCGGTTGTTTCTCTTTACATATTTCCTTCTTCTTTGGGCACCGGGAACAGAACCTGCAGCCTGGTGGCGGGTTGATTGGGCTCGTGGTCTCCCCAGTGAGAGAAAATGGTGGTTTGCTTTGCTCTATTTTTGGATCCGGCAGCGGTATTGCCGAAAGCAAACTCTTCGTGTATGGATGCTGATGGGATTCATATAAGACATCAGAGGCTGCCAACTCCACAACCTTCCCCAGATACAACACCGCTATCCGATCACTGATAAACTCTACCACACTCAAGTCATGGGCTATGAATAAACAGGTTAGATGGAACTCCTCCTGAAGTTCCTTAAAAAGATTTAGAACCTGGGACTGTACCGAGACATCCAGCGCCGATACCGGCTCATCCGCCACAATAAACTCTGGATCCACAGAAAGTGCCCGCGCTATTCCTATCCGCTGTAACTGACCCCCAGAGAACTCGTGGGGATAACGATTTATGTCCGAGGCACGCATTCCAACCCGCTCCAGTAAATAGATCGCCCTTTCCTTCCGTCTCCCCTCATAAAGACCCTGCACCTTCATCGGGAACGTGAGAATGTTCCCAACCGTCATTCGAGGATTCAGGGATGCATATGGATCTTGAAACACAATCTGCATCCTCCGACGCACCCTGCGCATCTTATCCTTTGATAACTCATGCACTTTCACACCGCCGAATACAACCTCACCGGATGTCAGGGGCAATAAATTCAAGATCAACCGACCGATTGTTGTTTTCCCACACCCGGATTCCCCAACAAGACCCAATACCTCACCTTTCCGAATCCCAAAATTTACCCCATCTACCGCCTTCAAAACCCTACCCCTGGAGACCGGAAAATACTTACAGAGTTCTGTAACCTCCATTAAGTTCCTATTCTCACTCATCTCTTCTCACTGCTGATTGGATAGTAACACCTCACCTCGTGACCCTCACCAAGCCGCAATAATCCTGGTGCTTGCTCTTTGCACCTCGAAACCGAATACTCACATCGGGGCTCAAACGGGCACCCAGACGGTAACCGATGCAACTGGGGAGGTTGACCATCGATCGAATCCAAACGATTCCTTTTTGCCCCTAAACGAGGTAACGATCTCAGAAGAGCCTCCGTGTACGGATGCGCCGGCTCACTAAACAGGGTAAAGACGTCCGTATACTCCACCACACGACCCGCATACATAACCGCCACCCGGTGACACATGTTTGCAATGACGCCCATGTCGTGGGTGATCAAGAGGACAGCCGTCTCTCGCTCATGGCAAAGCTCCTTCATCAACTTCAATACCTGTGCCTGTACCGTAACATCCAATGCGGTCGTGGGTTCATCTGCGATCAACAAAGCTGGCTCGCACGCAAGGGCCATTGCAATCATAGCTCGCTGTCGCATTCCCCCGCTCATCTCGTGAGGATAGTTCTTGACCCGCTCTTCAGGTGACGGAATCTCAGTTAACTTCAACATGCGTATCGACTCTTGTAAGCTCTTGATCCGATTTAGAGCCTTGTGAAACCGAAACACTTCCGATATCTGATAACCCACCTTCAATACCGGATTCAAACAGGTCAATGGATCCTGAAAGATCATTGAGATCTTCGAGCCACGAATCTTCCGGATCTCACGGTCAGTCAACATCAGCAAATCCTTGTCCATAAACTCAATCTTCCCATCAAGAATCCGGCCCGGCGGAGACGCCACCAGTCGAAGGACTGACAGGGCTGTGACGCTTTTGCCGCAACCAGACTCACCCACAAGGCCCAGAACCTCACCCTTCCTGACCTCAAAACTGACCCCGTCTACGGCCTTGGTGACTCCCTCACTGGTAAAGAAGTAGGTCTTCAAACCCGATACCTTGAGGATCGGTCTGCCGTTCTCTGTCTGACGCATAGGAATAACTCCATACCTCTCTTTCTACCGCTGCGAAAGCCGTGGATCCAGTGCGTCCCTTAGGGCGTCACCCATTAGATTAAAACCGAGAACTGCAAAAATGATTGCCAGTCCAGGGAAAACTGCCAACCAGGGAGCGAGTTCCATGAATCTTCTGCTATCGTTCAACATGAGTCCCCAGGAGGGTGTTGGAGGCTGGGTCCCCAGACCGAGAAAACTGAGGGCGGCTTCGACCATGATCGCGGTGGAAAGATTAAAGGTTGCCTGAACAATGATCGGGGAAAGAACATTGGGTAATATAAAAAACAGAATGATGCTAATATCCCTGGCCCCTACGGAGCGAATCCCCTCGATAAATTCCTTTTCTTTGATAGCAAGAACGGAGCCCCGAACGACCCGGGCGAAACGGGAATGATAAAGGAATCCAATAGTAATCAATAAATTCTTCAGGCTGGGTCCCAGGACGGCAACCAACATCAGGGCCAATAAAATTAGGGGAAAGGCAAACAGAATATCCAGCCAGCGCATGATAACATTGTCTAAAAGTCCTCCGTAGTATCCAGAGATGAGACCAACAACCACCCCGATGACAATGGCTATGGCTATCGCACCAAACGATATCAGCATTGATATTCTCGTTCCGTATATCAACCTGCTTAATTGATCTCTGCCAAAACGATCGGTTCCCAACCAGTATTTTGCACAAGGCGCGCGGAGAGAATCCTTTGGATTCATTACAAGGGGGTCATAGGGAGCAACAACATTGCTGAAAAGGGAAACCAGGATCAGGATTATTACCATAATGGAACCGACAATGCCCAATCTGTCTTTCTTAAACCCTATCCACGCTAATTTAGAAGGAGATAATACCTCGCCATTTTCTTTCTTTCCACCCATGTTGTTTTGCCCTTCCGTCTTTAATAGGTAATTCTTGGGTCCAAAAAGGCGTATAGAATATCAGCGATGAGATTGATTATCACAAAAACAAATGCGATAAAGAGAATGGATCCGGTAACGATCATAAAATCCCGTTGTTCAATGGCGAGTAAGATTAATCGCCCAACTCCGGGCAAAACGAATACTTCCTCAGTGAGCACCAGTCCACCAATGAGAACTCCAATCTGGATTCCCAAGACTGTTATAACCGGGATCAAAGAATTTTTTAGCACGTGAACGAAGAGAACAAGTTTTTCCGTTATCCCTTTTGCCCGGGCCGTTCTGACATAATCCTGTCTTAAGGTATCCAGGACCGAGGAGCGCGTCATTCTTACGATATACGAAAGGCTTGCCAGGGCTAAGACAAAACCAGGAATCACCATGCATTTGATGTTCTCCAGGGGATTCTCCGAAAAGGGGACATACTCCAGAACAGGTAACCATCGGAAGTAGAGGGAACCAAGGAGGACGATGATGGTTGCCAGCCAGAAATTGGGAATCGAATACCCCATGATGGTTGCCACTCTCACAATACCGTCAAAAAATGAAAACTGCTTGTAGGCCGAAAGCATTCCCATCGGGATTCCAACGAGAATCACGAACAGAATGGCAATGACCATCAATTCAATATTTACAGGGAGCCGATCAAGGATTATGTCCATTACCGGTTGGCCCGAGGTAAACGATTTGCCAAGATCACCCCGTACTGCATCCCGCAGCCAGTACAGGTACTGAATATAGACGGGTTTATCGAGATTCAGATCTTTCCTCAGCTCCATCAAGGCCTTCGGGTCCCCGGCTACTTCGTCACCCATCATGATATCCACCACATCCCCGGGAACCATATGAAATGTGGAGAATACCAGGATGGAAACTCCCAGCAAAATAGGGATCATGCTTAATATGCGGACAAAGATGTACCGGAGCATTGAAATTTTGTCTCCCCTGATAAAGTCAAAAGAAGTGCCCCATCAAAATCATTGTGATATCTGATTGAGATGGGGCACTTGTTTCAATCTCAATTTGTTATTTTCCTATCCAAGCTTCCCTCAAAAATGAGCGGGAATTGTTTGATAAGAACCTATAGCCCTTTACTCTTTCGTTTACTATCTCGAAACGAGCCGTCATAGCATAAGGCCAGATACAGGGTACGATTTCTGCCTGGTACCTTTGGAGTTCGTGCCACAGCTTGATTCTCTTCTCCAGATTTGCTTCGGTATGCTGGGCTTCAAAGAGCCTGTCCAGCTTTTCATCTTTAAACCCGAAGTAATTGCCACTCGCCTTGCTGTAAAAGTAGTTATAGGAGTAGCCCTCTGGATCGGGGTACCAGATTCCCGCAAATATCATCGAAATGAAATCACCGGCCCGCCAGGTTTTTAAGGTAATTCCCCAGTCTTTTTGAATAATGTTCATTTTGATCCCGACCTTGGCCAGCTGTCTCTGCATGATTTCGGCGAAGGGAACATAATCCGGGCTGTGGGGGGAGGTGATGCAGGTGAATTCAAAACCATCGGGATACCCTGCCTCTTTCAATAGTCTCTTTGAAAGCTCATAGTCCTGTTTATAAAAGGGAAGTTTGGCTAATTCACTCTGGGGCAGTGCATAGATGACCGCACCCGGAGGAACGGCTGCGGATAGCGTTCCCCTGCCCATCAATACCGTGTCAATAATTTCTTGCCGGTTTAGGGCGGAGGCTACAGCTTGCCTGAGCTTGACATTGTTAAATGGGGGTCTATCGAGTTTCATCCAGAATCTGTTTTGCCTGACAGGAGGGCCCATCAATATCTTCAGGTTCTTCTCCTTGGCCAACAAGTCCGCAAGCTGGGCTTCCTTGACCCAACCAATATCAACCGTGCCTTTCCGCAGGGCAGCCACACGGGAGGTCTCGTCTTTGATCACGATGAAATCGAACCCGTCGATATAGGGCTTGCCCCTGTCCCAGTAGTCATCGAACCGCTCATAGACCCCCTTGACTCCGTGCTGGTATTTTTTCAGTTTAAAAGGTCCGGTTCCTACTGGATTGGCTTGAAGCGACCCGTATTTTTCCACAGCCACCTTGGAAACTATGGCCCCATACCATGGCGTTGCAATGGTGTTCAAGAATGGCGGATAGGGTTGCGACATGACGATCTTAACCGTGTATTTATCAGGCGTTTCTATTTTGCTTATTGTTTTGAAATATGTGGCCCTTGGGGCCTTTGTCTTAGGATCGAGGAGCCTCTCAAAAGTGAATTTAACGACATCTGCCGTTAGTTCACTACCGTCGTGGAACTTTACCCCTTTTCGAAGATGAAAAATATAGGTGAGGTCATCCGGCTGCTCCCACGAGGTCGCCAGACACGGTTCCAGGTCCATTTTTTCATTATACCGGATCAAGGTCTCATATACGTGCTCGAAAAAGGTATAAGAGGCAAAAGCCAGGACCAAGTGGGGATCAAGTCCCACGGCAGTTGAGTCGGTGGCAACCTTTAACCATCCACCCCGTTTAGGAGCCTGGGCCGCTTGAACAGGCTCGGGCGAAATAACGATAAAACATGACACAAAAGCGAAAATCACAGAAACAATAACAAATGTCTTCAAAAAAGTTTTCATTTTACCATCCTCCTTTTCTTTGAAACAATTAATTTTCTTAGCTAACTACCTGAGTTTCATGCCTATTCTGCCTTAAATTTTCACCTCCTTTCTGTCTATTATACCAAACAAACATATAGTTGGGCCAGATCTACCCATAAAATCACTGAGGTCATTCTATTTACACCACTCATAGATGGCCAGTGCCAGGACCTTGACCGATGGGATCATCGAATCGATAGGGATGAATTCATCCGGCTTGTGAACCTGATCCCCCCATCCTGGACCGAACACGGTGGTTGGAATCTTCCCCTGGTTGATCAGGTGCCTCATGTCGCAGGCAGCGGTTCCCCTGTATACCGGAGGTCTTTCACCGGTTACGCTCTCAGCAGCTGAGCATAAGGTTTGAACGATCGGCTCTTTCTCTTCAATGTCCGAGGGATCATCATGATGAAGGAAAAAAACTTCCGAGGGAACCTCTGCAAGCCACTGATCTTTTCTATTCGCTTCGGAAATGGCGCCTTTGATATAATCCATAACCTCAGCCACCGATCCCACTTCAGATCCGAAATAAGTACTTCCATTCAGGGTGCATTCAGATGCCGTCACCGTATCGTAATGGCCACCATGCACCCTTCCCATCACCAGGGAAAACGAATTCTGATCCGGTAGATGAGGATGCCGGGAGTCGCTATTTAATTTTCGTTCCATATCCAACAAACTGTCGATCACCCGAGGGAGTTTTTCGATGGCGCTGATTCCGTCCTGTTCTCTCCCCTTCCATCTTGCTCCGGTTGGTTTCGACCTTCCCTTTGCTTTAACACCCCAGTAAACTCCTCCGGCATTTCCGAGTCTTACAGTATTTTTCGTCGGCTCCGTAATAATGGCAGCATCCGCAGTGATTCCTCGGGCCACACAGGCAAGGGTTCCATTCCCAGCATGTTCCTCATTGACAACACTCTCAAATATCACACCTCCCCTCAGTTTTACTCCCAGTTCAATCAAACATTCCATGGCGACCATGGCCGCAACGATTCCACTTTTCATATCAGAAGCGCCTCGGCCGTACATTTTGCCATCCTCGATTTCTGCTCCAAAGGGATCATGGGTCCATTCATCTCTTGGTTCGACGGTTACCGTATCAATATGTCCGTTGAGAATGAGGGATCTTCCGCCTTCCCCCGATCCCTTCCAGGTTCCCACGACATTCGGCCTGTTCTTGTAGTTCAAGACATCCATCTCCCCTGACTTGACCAGATCACTGTAGCTGGGGAGATCCTGATACGGCAAAATGAGATCGTGCTGCCAGTGAGAAGGGTACTGGGCCACATCGGGATACTTATCGAATAACTCTTTTATGTTCGGTTCCCAGAGATCAACCTTCAATCCTAGATTTTTTAAATACCCGGCCACAAATTCCTGAGCATCCCGTTCTTCTCCGGTCAGACTTGGGATTTTTAACAATGTCGCCAGGAGTTCAATAATCTTTTCCCGTTTTTCTTCAACCTTGTCTATAATTCTTGTTTCAATCATAAGATGCCCTCCTGCACAAGAATATTAGTAAAAGCCTAAGCACAAAATGTCAAGGAAAATTCTTCAGGGCACATCCCCCTTTCTCTTGTCTGATGCTCCCAAGAGAACGTTCTGGCCATGATCGAGATGGGTAGATTGCCTCCTCCAACCTCAATAAATCTCTTTCAACACCTTCCGGGCCGTGGAGTGGATCATATCAAGTTCCTCATCCCCGTGAGCCGTGGAGAGATAAAACTTGGTGGACAGGGGGTTCAGAAAGATCCCGTTTTTAAAGAGCCCCAGCTTAAAAGCCCTTTCCCTTGCTCGATCCGATCGGAACGTGGTCCGGTAGTCAACAACCTTCTCCCCGGTAAAAGACAGTGCGCACAAAGGGCCATCACCCAGCACCTGGGCCGCGATACCCACCTCTGAGAGGATCGATTCGAATCCACTGCGAAGCCTCTCACCCAGGGCAAAGAGATGCTTGTAAGTGCCAGGCTTGCGAAG
>SDBT01019049.1_pt1 | contig 10766 bp, 22 predicted proteins | sample 2277101 | NCBI WGS metagenome assembly SDBT01 (sample SAMN10404973, study PRJNA504765) | marine sediment metagenome | isolation source: marine sediment core GS10_PC15, 103 cmbsf | place: Arctic Ocean: Southern Knipovich Ridge | collected 2010 | reverse complement strand
TTTGCGCCACTCGTCGTAGCCGCAGTTTGCCGGTACTATCACGGTGCGTTCAATGGTCATGACTCTCTCGCTTTCTGGATTGCTTTAGTGGTTCTTTTCTTGAAGTTCTTTAGGTCGACAAATCCCTTTATGTGTGCCCTCTCTAGTGTTTCCAACGCTTCCAGCAATTCAGGTGCAACCGCAATCAGGCGGGCGTCGTCCTCTGGATTTGGTCTGTCTCTCCAATGTCCTACCACTGCTATTGTGCGCTTGCCAGCCATGCCCGAATTTGCCCACCCCTGGCTAGATGATATGTAGCTTGCTGGTCTGCACTCACCAGCGTTTGTTCTCTCTATCAGTGTTTCAACCATCCACGGTCCTTTAGTGTGCGTCATTGTTCTATCCTTTCTTCCATGCTCGCCACCAGGGAGTCGAACTCCGCAACCGTGCCAGCGAGGTGTGGTGTTAGTCAACGTCTGCTAATAGCATCTTGTGGTACTTGCCAAGGTGGCGACGTGCAGCATCCTTAGCATTTGATGGTCGCGCGTGATATCCTGGCAACCTCCCGCACTTGTCGCATGTTAGCAGGCCGTCATCCACGGTGACATTTATGTCGTAGTCTAAGCCACTATCTTTACCTATCTTCTTCATCATTCCCTTCCTTTCATTGCGTTCACGACTTCGTCTACAGTCTTACCTGTCTATATCATAATATCCTCTCGGATACATTCGTGACATTTCCAGTATGTACCCTCAATCAAAACAGACGGTTGTTGCCCACAGATAGAACAGTGTTTCCCTTCGAGTTCTTTGTACTTCAATGCGGCGACAAGTAATAACCTGTTCGCATCTGCCAACTCCGCTTCGAGCAAGGCCACCTTATCTGCCCATCTATCTAATTCGCCAGTCTCATACTCTCGCATCTGTTCACTCAGTTTCATCATCCACCTCCTTGATGGCATCACCAAACGCTAAATCCTCGTATGACTTTATATACATTCCTGCTAGTTTCATCAATGATTTGTTCTTCTTTTCTAGTTGGATTATTTCTATGCCCCTCGAAATGTAGAGTTCTTCGCCAGCCACAAGCTTGTTCAGCAGGTCGTCTTTCTGCTCTTCGAGTTCTTTCCAGTCAGTCATCATTGACTCCTTTCGTGTTGTGTGTATGTGTAGGGTTGAATTTATTTTCAACCAAGCCTATATAGTCAATTTGTGTTGTGTAACTCAGACTATTTCGTCCAGTGCTTCATAGATGCAAGTGTAATTGTACCTTGCGCCGTCTGGGGTCTTTTCGCCTTCCATTGCTTGCGCCAAGTATCGGGCAGCTTTCTTGCGCCCCATTTCCCTAGTGGACTCTCTCGCCCAGTTATACAGCCCTTCGTCGTTGTTTATCCACAGTGCTACATTCCAGGCGTTCCAGCTTCTATGTCCTTGATACTCACTCATTTCAAGCCTCCTTCGGTTCTATTGTCTCATATTTGGCTAGGCGATGATAGTGCCGAATGTCATGCTTTCGCTATGTAATGCTGCGCAAATTCTCGTATCTCAACAAGGCGCCTATGGCTTGCCCTATTCTTTTCGTGTGTAATGTCTACGATATTGTGCAGGACAATGATTAGCTCTTGCTTGTCTTGTTCTAGCTCTTTGTTGGCCTTCGATAGTTCGCGTATCTTGTCTAGTGCTTTTTCATACATCAGTTCAACTCCTTCCATGGCTTCATCCACCATTCTTGCTTATGCGTGGTATCTTGCACGATATCGGCACACAAGTTCATGTGGTACCCCGCACCTCTCCATGCCGTGCAACCTCCTGGCTGGCAATGGGGAAGCGTATCCTTCCTTGCCCATATAAATCCAAGTAGCTTGTATTCGCTCCTGCGACCCCATAGGTAGAGTTTCCAAAGTGCAATGTTTTCCATAGCTCTATCATAGCGGATGGCGTTACGCAACACAAGGAAGAACGTCATGGTTTTGACTATGTAGAATGTCATAAGACGTATGTTCTATAGCACGCTTGTGCTTTTCCCTATTTAGGTGTATTATAGAGGCCATGAGCACATACGAGCTAGTCACCCTGGGCGATGGAACAGAAGCAAGACAGTATGCAGACGGCAGCATACGCGTGCCTAACGGCCACGGCGGGTGGCAGTATGCGAAGAGGCCACCGCAGGCAGCGCCGCTCATCACAACCGAGACGGCTTCTGCAATGGCTGTCCGTAGGCATGAGGTAGCAAGAGACAGAGCTTCCGAGGGGCTCATAAGAGGCGTAGAGAGCGGCTTGAGCTTGCAGGTTGCTGGCGCAGAGGACGCATGGGGCTATGTCATCGAGAAGCAGACAGAGCTTGCTACCAGTCCCGAGGAAGGGCACGCCAGCACGCAGGCTGCCAAGCTGGTTGGGACGGCGACCGGCATGATGGGCGATAGGGCTAGTGCGCCGACGATTGCCATTCAGGTGAACATATCAGATGACATTGCAGCCAGGTATCTAGGTGATGATGAGTGGACAGAGGAAGCGTAGGTCGCGAATGCCGATGTGGGCGGCAGCTCTGGCACACAGCCCGCACACACGCACACACATAACGCAAGCAGCTACCCCCACGTGGGGTTTGTGGTCGGTGGCTGTGGTTGGGGTACCTTGAGCGAGAAAGTGGTATACTTGAAATAGTTGGGTATCTACATAATTAGTGTAAGTTACACATTTATCTACACTAGCACAAGAAAGGCTAATTCCATGAGTTGCATTGAGCCACTGAAACAAGAAGTGGATAAGCGCGTGGCGGCAACGGATATGGAGTTTGCAGAGTCTATCGAATCAAAATGGCAAGTTGCGCCATTTAGCGATAGGCGAGTATTGGTTATGCTGCCCACGCGGCCCTCTCTGTGGTACAGGATTTGGATGCGCGTATTCTTTGGGTGGAAGTTCGAGAGGCTTACATAACTAGAGACGATAGTATCGCCAGAATAACGGAATACTGGCATATTTTTGATAGAAAGGAGCAAGCATGAGCAACCACAAGCATTGCCACACGCACACGTGGGCTTTTTGCGAGCATTGCCAAGGGTATTACTGTTCACAAGAGGGCTGTGACGAGGAATATAGGTGTATATATCCATATCAGCCTCAGCCGTCACCGTGGAAGCGGGTTTACGCACCGCCGTATACATGGGACACGTATGATACCTTTGTTAGTGGCGGAACGGCGAAGTTTGGCGACAGTGTGACTTTCTGTAGCCATGTTTGACAGCCCCTACGCCCGTCGCCTGCTGAAGTACGCTGTTGTCTTTAGCGTACTGGCTTTGGGGTTGGCTATTGTGACGAGTTGGATACCATAATGCCTTTAGATTCTTCTTTAGCCATTAAATGTTGGGTCATTCTTGGATTTACAATATGTGTCTTTTTTGTCGCTGGTATTGTATATTACATAAACGAGACAGTAAATAAAATAGTGGAGTTTCTCTCAGGCAGATGAGTATGTTTCCTACAGAAAGGACTGCATAATGGCTGAGTGTTACGATTGTGGTTTATCATATGGCGACGATGGGTTTGATGATTTGGAAATCCCAAATGATATATGGTGCCAAATCTCGCCCACGGGAGACGACGGCGGCATACTATGTGCAGTTTGTATGTGTCGCCGCCTGACACAAGGCGGATTTAGTAATATACCAGGTGCTTTTGTGTCTGGGCCTATTGATACCATTTCACCTCATCTAATGCAAGCCTATCGAGTAGCAGAAAACTGTTGGGAGCGAGTACAAAATATGCCCAAGGTATCCTGGTTCCACCCAGATGATGAGGAGGGCGATGCACCACGAGCATGACTGGGTTCTTCGCAGTTGCGGGGAAACATATTCCAGCAAATATCTTGTTAGGTTTCGTTGCTGTAGATGTAATATGTGGCGGGATGACTTCTATGTCAGTGTTTCCGAATCGTCTGTATTGGGACTAATTCGTAGAGAAAAGATTCTTGAGGAGCATTATTTCTAATGAGCCTATTCAAGCAACTCTCAGATAACGAGCCTACATTCTTCGACTGGAGAACTACGACATTACGGTTTGCGTGTTGTGACTGCGGGATGGTACATGACTTTGAATTTCAGCCCAATGGGGCGAAGAGTTCTGTAATATTCCTGAGCAAGCCCAAAAGCACGGCGCAGTTGAGGCGTTACGAATTCGGCTCCCTTCATAACGGCGAGGGGAAATGGTTCCTGGGGCGTATCTAATGAAACTATCAGAAGAAATGCGAGAAGTCGCGAAAGAGGCTGGCATGTACGGGCCAGTCATCGAGGGCTGGGCGCAGCGAGTGGAGATGCTGGAGCTTGGCTTCTTTGGCCGCTTGTGGCATGAGATAGTTTGCTATTGGGAAGACTTCTTGGAGATATTCTAATGACCTGGAACTACAGAATAGTTTTCAAAGACGACGGCTACGCCATTCACGAGGTCTACTACGACAGCGAAGGCGAGCCGACGGCGTGCACGGTGCAGGCTGTCAGCCCCTTCGGGGAAACGGTGATGGAACTGCGACAAGATGCTCGGGCTTATATGACCGCTCTTGGGCGTCCTGTTTTGAAGTACGACGAAATTGAGTGGAATGGGACGTAAGGCTTATGGTTCTGAGATTAGGTAAATATAAGTTCAATGGGCCTGAAATAGGTTCGTGTGGTGTGGCGAGACGCTAAGCGTTTCGGCGATACCAACAACGCGGGGGCAGTACCCGCCAGGTCCACTCGGCGTGAGCCGCTTTACAACCCGCCCGCATCGAGGGCACGTAAGTTGAAACAATGGCTATAGCGCGCAGTGGTGAGCGACCTGGACGGGCGGGACACAACATATATGTAGTAAGTTTTCGGAACTTTACTATACATGTGTAGTTGAAAATAAAAGCAGGTTCACCTATATAGGCATGTTCAACAAATGTTGAAACATAGCGCGGTAGAGTACTGGCAACTCAATAGGCTCATAACCTATGCCATGTGGGTTCAAATCCCACCCGCGCAACTGAGAGTCGTCACCGGATAGGCGGCTGTCCCCCACGTTTCGAGTGCTGTCGGGCATGAACAAGGCTACGTCAGGCAGCATAGGGCTGGTAAGCTGTAGCCTGCTACAGCCCTCGTGGGGATTACTTAAAGTGATAACCCCGGTGCTTTCTACACACCAGAAGTAGGCTGCACAGATTACTATGAATGTATGTAGTGAAGGTAACAAATCCAGATTAAAATAATCGTGCTGTATGCTGCCCACAACGGCGGTTTATCGGCAGAATAACGGCGAAGTGCGTATAAGAATCGGAGATATAGGCAGTTATGGCTACAACTGTAAATAGAATATGCAAATTGTCGCAAGATGAAAGAGATAGTATCCCAATTCGCCATGCCAACGGGGACAGGATCACAGATATGGCGAGAGAATACGGGGTTACTCTTGGCGCTATCAGATATCATCTTTACAGAGACGAAAGAAATGGAACGTGCAATGGCTGTGGCATAGAGATTACTGGCCCAGCATACTGGAGGAGCATGTGTTTGGATTGCTTCAGGCCAATAGGGCGATTTTCCAAATACGGAATGTCAGAAAGCGATTACGATATAGTGGTTGCGATGCAGAATGGCAGATGCGCTATTTGCAGCAGAACCAAGGAATTGATGGTAGACCACGATCACAAAACGGGACAAGTAAGAGGGCTGCTTTGTACAAGTTGTAATTCCGGCATAGGGTTACTTCAAGATGACCCAGACATAATTATAAACGCGATGGCTTATTTGGGGTTTTGATGACACTTATTGGACAGAAATGGCAAATTACTACTGTCGTTTATGGGGCGCATTAGAGCGTATTTGACCAACTAAGGTAGTCTAACGACAGCATTATGACTTCGAACAAGTACGCAGTCAAGATAGACCAGGCAGACAGGTGCGCACGCAAGCGATGTTCTTGCTCCTCTGTCTTTCAGGACGAACGCTACGGCAAGGGCATTCGGGTGCACAACCCGACGAGCAACGGAAGTACACCATGGCGGTGCACGGTTTGCTCTAAGACAAAATAATGAAACGCAAGGAGTTCTGGGGCGGCTGGCCCGAGATGCCGTGGAAGAAAGAGGAAGAAATGAATATTTGGCCTGACCCCGCCTTCGAGGGATGGGGAGAAGATACTGAAATTGATGCAACTTATCCTGAATGGATAGAAGAAGAAAAAATTGAGCGAACCTTCGCCCACGACGTATTTGAGGAAGTTCTTCCGTCAGATAGCGAAAACTAAAACCCTGACAGAAGAGTTAATTGAAGAGGGACGCAGCTGGATAAGGCAGGACAGTCCAGGCGGCTACCGTGTGTTCTATGAAACAGTTCGTAGCTGGCCGCTGCCGTACCACTGCTATGACTGGATTGAAGACCTGTATGCGGCTCCTCTGAATAGATATGGGATTGAGGCCTTTCGGGGCGCGACCAAGACGACGACTATCACAGAAACCTTTACAGCGTATCAGATTGGGTTATACCCCGAAAGGTCTAATCTATTCGTTCAGTACTCTGATAAGAAGGCTGCGAAGCACTCTAACAACGTTGCCCACATGATTGAGTACAACCCAATGTGGAAGATTTGGTTTCCCGACGTGGTATCTGACGCCACTAAGGGCTGGGGGCAAGATGGCTACTGGGTCAAGGACGATAGTGTAGATTATGGTCTATGGCAGCAAAGACGCCACGGCGACCCAACATTGCTTGGCGCAGGCTACGGTGCTGGCATTGTTGTTGGTTCGCACCCCAATGGAATATTAAACATTGATGATATTAATACTGACGAGAATACTGAGTCACTAAGGAAGAATGAAGAGGTAAATCGTATCGTTACAGATACTCTGATGCCCATGGCGGAGGATGTATCTTATAGTATCTTTGCCCAGACGCCGTGGAGTGACAAGGATGCTCTGGCTCTAGCCAAGGACATGGACGTTTATCTCTTCACTAAGACGCCCGTGTTCCGACCAGCGAAAGAAGGCGAAGGAGAGTTCATAGAAATTATAAAACACGATGTCCCCATTTACACAGCATGGGGGCATTTGACGTGGCCCGAGAGATTCACACCAGAACTCATTGCATTGAAATATAAAGAGTCGGGGGCAGTCGGGTTTGCTCGCATGTACTTGCTGGACCTGGAAGCAGCCAAGGGCAGTATACTCAAACGAGAGTGGATTGGTTCTTATCCGCACGAAGATATAGGGCACGATTGGCCTATGTTCATGGGGCTGGACTATGCCTCTACAAAAGACAAATTGAAGCACAAGGACAGGGATTACTTCGCTGTGGTTTGGGGGAGAATAACACCAGACAGAGTATTGGTAATCGAGGATGGCTACAGAGGCAAGATTTCGCAGGCTGAGGGCGAGAAGAAGATGATTAGTCTCGTCGGGCAAAATCCATATCTACAACAGATTGGGGCTGAGAGCATTGGCAAAGGAGAAGAGTTTGTAACACTATTGGAGAGGGCACCCATATTCATGCCCCTCTTGCCTATTCCGTCACACAAGGGAGAGGCGAGAACAAAGGGCGGACGCTTCGAGAAGGTATTGGCGAAGATGTTCCAGTTTGGGCGCATAAAGGTATCTACAAAGAGTACACCATTCATTGAGGCATTTATTGATGAGTGGATTTCATGGGATGGAAAACAACTTACAAACGACGACACGTTGGATGCAGTTTACATGATGGCAAAAGCAGCCGAGGGGTATATCGCTATTCCACAAGTACAGACTTCTTCTACAGGGCAGTCTCCGCTGTTTGAGAAGAAAGAGGAAGAGATAGACCCGTGGACTGTCTTGGGCCAATCGCGAGGATAGGATGAGCAAAGCAAGTATCAGAGTATATGCACGGAAGATGATAAAGGACAATAAGCAGCTTCGGGTTGCGCAGTATGCTTATGAGCGCATGTCGAGGTTGCAGTATTCGCTTCCGTCTCCGCTACATGAGTGGCAGTGGATAAGGCCAATCATCTCGACTGCACCGTATGATGCCTTGAGTGGTGCCAAAAGAGCACTGGTACAAGGCGAGGCAAAGGTAACGGTTTTGCCAGTTTCCGTAGTCAAAGAGGACGAGGAGCTTGGCGAAGGAAGCATGGAGCCAAAGGAACGAGCAAATCGCTGGGAGAAAGCACTGACTTATTCTGTCGAAAGCGCCATGGACAGGATACCAACTAGTGATGGCGATACCATGTGGTCGGGACTTGTATATGACGAGATTGTTGGACAGCTAATTCATATTCCCACGCAGAAGGAACTAGGGGCATTCAGTGAAGTACGCTTTGAAGCGGCCATGATGTATGGAGATTGGGCGGTAGAAATTGCCGATGTAAAAGAAGTCTACATTGAATACTCTAAGTATATGCCGGAACGCGTCTTGAAGGTGACAATAAAGACGGGTCAGGAAATTGTGGATTACTGGGGCGATGCCGCAAAGTCAGTGAAGACAAGAATAAGGGAAGACACAGAATTAGCTTCGCAGGAATGGATTGAATACGACTTCGTTGACTACGAAGAACGAGAGGTCTGGGTTGTTCCTGGCACAAATGAAGATGACGTAGATAGCAATGATAGCGTCACGATATTTGGACCAGAACCATGGCTGGAGATAGACGGCAAACCAGTTCCCTTCTTGCCATGGATATGCGTGGTTGGCGGAACGTCCATAGACAAAGCACCGCAATTCAGGCGCAAGCCGTTACTCTATCCAGTCTACATGGCAGAACAATGGGCTACAAGCAATATCATGCAGACGCTTGAGATGTCCCAGGCGTTAGCAGAAGCGGGAACGCCGAGGGATGTGCTTACTGGTTCTAATACGGAAAATGTTAATATCACACAGAAAGGTCCGCGGGCGCGCATTGACTTACACATGGGTCAAACATACGAGCGCATTCAGGCACTCGGGCTTGACCCGTCTCTAAGAGAGTCAATTGCCGCAATCGAAACGGCTATGAAGAAGGCCACGATTGCCGACGTTCTTATCACGGCACAACCCGTAAGTGGAGAACAAGCGTATGCTTCGTATCAGTTGCAAGTGCAACAAGCCGTCGCCTCGCTGGGACCATACAGAATGCTTGCAGAGAGATTCTATAAGCAACTCTTCAAAACGATGTTGCTGTGGACGCACTACACGGGTGGCGACATTCGAGCATTCGGTGACGAAATAGACGAGTGGGCTATCGACAGCCAGGAAATCAACCCGTCGCGCATCCAGATACACGTTGAGATTACACCAGACGTACCCGCAGACAGGGTACAGCGTATTACTGCTGCAACGAATATGTCAGAACGGCTTGAGTACCCGCGACGTCGTATCCTTGAGTTCCTTGGGGAGAATGACCCAGAGGGCGCAATCGAGGAATATCGACAGGAGGCACTGGAGCGTGCTGACTTCGAGGGTTGGCTGGATGCAGTTCGAGCGGACACTTCTGGGCAATTACAGCAGTTTGTGATGCAGATGGCTCAAGGATTGCACCAGCAGATGATGGCCGAGCAAGAAGCCGCAACGCCCACCGAGAGAGGCGAGATGGGTAATGCGCGTAATCTTGAGGGCGGGCAAGGAATACAGGGCGTGGAAGGACAAGGTTACAACACAGCAATGGGAGGGCAACCGCCAGTTACGGCAAGTCCCGCTGGAACGCAGAGGCCGCTGAGATGACCACGCTAAGAGAACGAGACATAAAGAAACTAGAGGTTCAAGAGAAACACAGGGAGCAAATCATAACCTACTATCTTGAACGTCGAGCGGGAAGGGTCGGGGAATACAGTGTATTGGAACAGTTTCTAGGAGTAGATAGGTATGTCGAAGAGGAGATTCCAGAAGGGGCGGTTCGGGAGCAGGGTCAAGGCTGAGAAAAAGCCCGAGGTTCCTAAAACTAAGGCTCCGAAGGTTCCAAGACCTACAGTTATATCTCGAAGGGAAGAGGCGAAGAAAGAGCGCCGCCCTACTATAAAGCCGAGCCGCCTCTCGCCAGAGGAAGCCTCATCGGGGCGACCAGCATATTCTCCTGGGTATTTCAGAGAAATGGAGAAGAGGGGTTTGAGTGTCTATTCCACGCCAGACGGTACGAGCAAGGGATGGTTCAGTAAACTAACCGCCCAGAGCCAGAGGGCAGTTAGTCAGACACCCACTTATGGCGAGGCGAATACTCCATGGCATTTGGCTATTCCAGCGGCATTGTCCAACTTCGCAGGTTATGGGGGATTTAGACTTCCTGCCGTTGGTACTCCTGGTGGACAGATTTATACAGCCGCGGGCGCAACAGAAGGCATGAGACAGCATGAGTATACCCATGTTTTGGGAAGTCCTTTACCGTGGAAAGGAAGGGATTTGCTAAATGCCATGACGCCGGAGCAACGAGCATCGGCAAAGGATTGGTATTTCAGAGGCAAGAAACCTGGCTTATTCAAGGGGACTAAATACTCTCTACAAGAAAGCAGCGAGATTATCCCAACGCTATTAGAAATGGCAGACTGGAATCCCGCCAACTTGCCCGAGAACTTGAAGCCCTTCTTTATAGAAATGGGCATGTTCCAACCAAGTGCATTTCAGCGTCCAGAGCCACGATACGGGAGAACAGCGACAGGGGCAGTGGCACTGCCTCCAAGGATAGACTAATGCCAAGACGATTTCAGACGGGTTCACTTGGTTCGCGATATACGACTAGGAAAAAGAAAACGGGGAGCACATACAAGCCACCCACAACCACCACGGTATCAAAGCCAAAGGCGGCACCAACGATAATATCCAGAAGGGATGAGGCAATAGCACCCG
>SDBT01019048.1_pt1 | contig 10766 bp, 22 predicted proteins | sample 2277101 | NCBI WGS metagenome assembly SDBT01 (sample SAMN10404973, study PRJNA504765) | marine sediment metagenome | isolation source: marine sediment core GS10_PC15, 103 cmbsf | place: Arctic Ocean: Southern Knipovich Ridge | collected 2010 | reverse complement strand
CCTTGCACGGGTGATTCGGTGGGGCGTTGTCGTCCAGACCCGTGGCGCTTGAACATCGACACGGCAGCTCGGAAGCTCTTGCCCAGGTAGACCAAGGTCCCCTCAGCTTGCCTTCTGTCGTTGTTCACCCGGTACTTGAACCGGACTCTAGATCCGATCTCCATGCCCTCACTATACGACGAGCTTGCACCGGATCAGAAGGTGGCCTAGCCTGAGGATCGGATTTTTCCGTGGGTACGGCCCACGGGTACAACATGACTCGGAGGTCACGATATGGGCGAGCATTCGTCTATCTTCACCGTGGATAGCGGTTGGCTAGGATACTACCCTTTCCGGAGCTACAAGCTCCCCAGGCTGGTATACGTCACAGAGCGAGAGGTTCTTGGGGAGGAGGCCGGTGGGGCCGACGTTGTCTATGGCAACGAGAAGCGGGTCAAGGTCCCCTTCATCAACAAGGCCGGGCACGTCATGTACACCCGGCAGCTCTACCGGTTGGAGTGGCCGGGTGAGATGAGCTTGGCGACCTTGAGCACCAAGCATGGGACTGACGTGATTCAGGAGGACTGGGAAGATCAGGTCCCGGCTTCGATCCTGAAGAACCTGCCTGGGTTCGAGCACACCAAACAGTGGGCTCGAACCCCAAAACCGGACGGGACTTGGTACTCGTTGATGATGATGCTGCACGTCAACGACGATAAGCTGCCCGAGCGGCTCCCGGTCGCGATGGCGTACCACCTCGCAGTCAACCGCGCTCTCTACCACCCCGAGGGCGCGACCAAGCGGAAGGTGTCCATCGAGGAGCTGGAGGCCATCCTCAGCAACGAGAACACCCCTTCGGTCGAGATGACCTCGGACGGTGCGCTTCGGAGGCTGACGACCTGGGCCAAGCACCCGGTCGGAGCCCTCTCGCCCTTCCGGGTCGATGAAGTCCTCAACGCTCGGTTCACTCCGGACGCGGAGTACTTGGCCGCGCTTCGGTACCTCAAGTGGGTAGCCGAGGGCCACTGGAAGCACCCGCTTCTGACCGGGTTCGACACGAGTGTCCGCGAGACGCTGATGGGGCTGAGTCATGAAGCGGCTTGGCTCTACTTCTACACGCTCTCGGACTGCATGTACGACACGGAGAAGCACTACTGGCTCCACGGGGAGATCAAGTTCCTCTGGTGTCGGCTGGCGACCTACCTGCACTACATCGGTCGGGTCGGTCGGGCCAACCCTATCAGTCTCTCCAAGATCGATCCGCCTGAAGGGGTCCGGTCGGATCTGGTGACCGAGGGCCTCCGGGACGTGATCGAGCTGGAGAAGGAGCTGCGGGACTCGGACTACGTGCGCCGGATCAGTCACGTCGACTACGACGGGGCCTTCGGATCAGGTGCGACCCAGGGCGAGGCCATCGGCTAGATCAGCCGAACCGCCTGCTTCGTCAGGCCGAACCTGCGGGCTGCGATGAACCCGTGGGGCGTCGTTGGATCTGGCACCACCACCCGGTACATTCGGGTGTGGTGCTGGATCTTGGTCTCGATGAGCTTGAATCCCTTGGGGATGGGGCAGCCGGGATCGATCACCAGTCCGTCCACGCCGACTGAGTTGCCCCAGAGGAAGAAGACTCCCCTGGCGGGATCGAGGTAGTCGCCAGAGATGGTGAGGACTGCCTTGGCGGCGGACTCTTGACGTTGGGCGTGCGTGGTCATCTCGGCTCCTCGGGTTGGGGCGGCGACCGTAACGTACTCTGGAGGTCCGTCCAGAAAATCACAAGAGGTCCCATGTTCACGCTCAAGGCTCTTGACCATGTTACAGCTCAGTACCCACCAGATGCAGGGCGACGGTTGGCCATGATCGTCCCTGTTGAGGCTGCTTGGGGTGGACTCAACAGGCCACGTCCAATCCGGATCGATCTGCGAGGGCTGACTCCTGCCATGCTCATTGGGGCCTTCTTCCACGCCTACCTTCAAAAGGCTGATGCCAGCGACTGGTTGGACATCGCGCGCCGGACCGAGTGGGTCACGGACCACGACTTCCAGGCCGAGTTTGCTCAGACCCGCTGTCAGGAGTTTTCTTGACGCAGAAGCGCGCAGCCTTGATCCACGTCGTATGGTACGCCAGACGCCACCGCAGGAGGAACGGCAATGTCGAAGGCAGCGAAGAACCGGGCATCCAAGAACCGGATCAAGAAGAGAGGTGCCCGCAACACGTCCCGCAACAAGGAGCGCAAGCGCCTCAGGGCCCTGGGCTGGCCTTCCAAGGGTGGCGGGTCCAGCTACGAGCTGACCGAGGAAGACCTCAAGGCCAAGGTGCTGGCGAGCATCGATGAGGAGATGGAGGCGGCCACGTCGCTCAAGGCCCTCAAGAACATCGCCAAGGAGGCCCAGGTCTCCAACCTCAAGAGCTACAAGGCGGCCGACCGCGAGAAGCTCAAGCAGGCGGTCCGAGACGCCGTGCTCCACGCCTGGGAAGCCAAGCAGATGGAGGATACTACGGAAGATCCTGAGCCTGAGCCGATCGAGCACCGAGGAGCCCGCCGATGAGCGCCAACGACGATCTCCGCACCTTCGGCACGGACTGGAAGTGCGTGAAGACCTTCTACGTGGCGGAAGACTCTATCGGGCACAACCCCCTCGATGAGATCCTCAAGAAGGCTCACGCTTACGCCAAGTCCCAACGTGACTTCGACAACGACTTCCGCGTCCGTCGCCGGATGGGTGGGTACGTGGACGTGATGCACCGGGACAAGCGCAAGAACCGTCCAGGCAAGACCACCCGTCGACAGGTGATCGTGACCACAGTCGGTGAGGGCTCGGAGACCATGCCGGGGTGAGCTTGACCCGCACGACCAAGACCTTCACTGACAAGGAGGTCACGTTCGACCCGTCCACGGGCTCGATGGCGTTCCCCAACTCCGTGCCTGAGGGCGTGACGATCAACGTCACCTACTGGCGCGACGAAGACGGCCACGTCGAGGACTACACCATCGCGGGCCTCAACTGGCCCCGCTGGTGGTACCGTGTCTACCTGTACTTCAAGCAGAAGGTGACCACATGGACATGAACGCCCAGCCCAGGCCAACCAACCTCAAGCTCCAGCTCTGCTCGATCTGCCACATGCTGGTTCCGTTTCCGTGTCAGGTGTTACGACCAGATACGGACCAGTCCAAGCGGCCCGAGCTGGTCCCGATCCCATGCGTTGAAGGTGTAGTCCAGCCGCTCGCGATCCGTCCGAGCTGCGACAACTGCATCTGGTTTGGTCATGCGACCTATAGCTGCCTGCGCATTCCTGGGAACTACCCACACAAGAAGCCTACGGACTGCTGTCCCCAGTACGACGCAGACCCCACGAGGACTTGATGCCCAAGCAAGTCGGATCAAACACTTACTGGTACATCGATGCGATCCCCAAGGCCATCTGGGCCGAGCTAGATCTGGAGCGGCGGTTCCCTATCGTTGGGTTGGCTCCTCGGTTCAACGTGCTCAAGCGGACCTCCAAGATCTGGACCTTGCTCTGGTACCCAGGGTTCTTGACCGAGTCCTTTCCGGTACTGCACTCGTCGGTGTCAGTCCCTCGGGACCTGACCCAGCCGCACAAGCGGCGCAGGATCCACTACCATCGGAACCCGCCGATCATCCACCGCAAGGAGCTGATGCTCAAGCCCACCCACCCTAAGTACGACGTGTTCGCCAGCCTCACCAAGGCGTGCGAGGAAGCTGGCCTGTTCAAGGACACCAAGCGGATCGGACGGCGGGACACCTGGGCCTCGATGATACGGAACGCGGGCTACTACGTCGAGGACTACAGGCTCAAGCCGATCGTGCTCTGATGGCTCACAAGGACGACCCATTCCCCCACGGGGCCAACTGCAATTGCGAGACCTGCGTCGAGGGGATCATCTGTGGTCGCTGCGGCCATCCGGACTGCGACTTCGACTGTCCAGACGAGATCTGCAAGACCTGCAACAACACGGGTCGGGTCGCGCCCAAGAACGAGAACGAGGCTGTGTTCTTGACGACCATGACCACTGGGATTGGCGACCCTTGCCCCGACTGCTCCGAGCCAGTCGTATAGTGGGATCGTGGTCGATCACTCCCGAGAACCCTGCGTGTCCTGTCCCTGGATTGACCCTTGCTCGGACAACCACCACGTAGAGACGAGGGGAGAGAACAAGGAAGGGCGGCTCACTGAGGTCCACACCTGCGTCGTATGTAACCAGAAGTCGATCGCGATCTGGGAGGGCATGGGCTGTACGGGAGGGCAGGTTCCCGACGACTGTCCACGATGGCACCCCACGTCCGGATCGGCTCTCCCAGGTGGCGCCTGCGCGACTGAGTTGGACGAGATCAAGAAACGCCACCCTTTCTACGAAGCGAAGATGGCCTCGATCATGAAAATGATGGACGGGGTGTTCTTGACCCTCAAAGGGCAGAAGGACGATCTGGCCTCTCGCCGGTTCGCCAGGGACTACACCAAGGCGGCCATTCCTGGGACGGTCATGCTCGCGGAAGAGCTGAGAGATGACCCCATGCTGGAGGTTCGGACCGAAGCGGTCTTCACCCGCCTATACGCTCACGCGGGTGTCGATCAGGATCTCATCGAGCTGGCCGCCAAGTTGGAGGAGGCCGAGTCTTGGAAGTGGCAGTGGGTGGTGGGGACGTTGATGGAGGCAGTCTTCTTGGCGATCCGTCACCACGGACCCAACGCCGAAGCCATCGCACGTGAGTACCGGCTCGCCTTCGCAGACTCACAGGCTCGCTGGGTCTGGCGTGACAAGCCGGTCGAAGAACGCCGTGAGATCTACTCCCGGTGGATAGAGCTGATCCAGGCCGGACTCGATGCCGTCGAGCCCGCCCCAACCCTCACGGTGGTCCAATGAGCATGACAGTCAGCAACGTTCTTGCCGCTCTCGATACCTTCGATCGCGACATGCCGGTACGCGTCGTCACGGCCGGGGGTGAGAAGCCGGTCTTCATCGACCACTTCACGGCCAGCCGGGGCCCGATCTTGTCGCTCGTGTCCCGCAAGGAGCTGTCCGGTCACGACCAGGAGCCAGACGAGTCGGTGGCCGGATCGACCACGCGAGGCATGCGCAACATTCGCAAGGCCCAGGAGATCGTGGACAAGATCCGGTTACGTCAGATCTCCCACAAGGATGGTGTGGGTGGGGTAGTCGCAGCTTGGATGGATACTTTGGGCAAGACAGCCAAGGCTGCGCTAAGTACAAACGATCTTGCCGTTCTCATCGATCTACTGTCTCAAGGAGAAGAGGGATGAACGAAGACGCCGTCACCGAGCGTAACCGCAGCGACAGTCACATCATCACGACCCGCGAGTTCAACCTGACTTGGGGTCAGCGGTTCGAGCTGCTCTTCACAGGCAAGCTGGTCGTCAAGGCCTCGACCACCGTTCGGCACACGAAGATGGCTGACTGTACCGCTGGGTGCGTGGACCGGCCCGTCCACCTGGGCGGTGGGATAGAGCTGCTGAACTTCTACAAGCCCGAGCGTCGGGTCGGTGGTGCGGTCACACAGATCAAGCAGACGTGAACGAGAACGTCCAGACCTTGGTCGAGGCGGCCAAGATGGCGTTGATCTACTGTGAGCCCAAGAGCGAGCAGGAGCGAGACGTACTCAGCAAGCTCAAGCAGGCGATCTGGCCCTTCGAGAAGAAGACCACGGTCACAGCGGGTCCGGTCGAGCCTGACGGCCGGATCTACATCGAAGTCATTGGGCTGGGGTACGACGACGATAAGCCCTTGGGTCTGGCCTTCGATCCCGATCCCAACGAGACCCCGCAGCAGGCTATAGCCAGCGCCACAAGGAAGGCCCTGGATATGGTCAACTCGAACGTGGCGCTCATGGATCAAGCCGTGGACCTCAGCAATGTGGTGGTGATCCACGGCGCGGTAGCGATGGGCTCCCGTCCCGGGTTCTCGGACGGGTTGTCACCCTTCGAGAGCAACACGTTGGATGACGGCGATCCGCTTCTTGATGTCGATCCGGGGCAGCTCTGGGATCAGGCTCCAGGCGAGGTCAACTACCGTGAGGTCGGCAGGAACGAGACGGTGATCGAGGACGACACGACCGGCGTGATCGACCACACCCCAGTAGAGTTCCCCTACGGGGCCCGGTACACGGCCAGACCTCATCTACCCGTCAACGGTGGGCACGTCTACCAGTGCAAGGGCTGCGCCCACGAGTTCGAGATCGAGCCGGGCATGATCGTTCCGCCCTGTACCATGATCGCTTTCAGCCCCAACGAACGGAAAGACAACCCCCAGACCGAGTGCGGTGGGGAGCACAGGAGGATCCGATGAAGCCAGACGTGACCATCAACAGCCTAGAAGATGCCCAGAAGCTCCGGCACGATCGCCTCCCGGTTGATGAGGGCAAGCTCAGTTGGCGTGAGTGCGACACGGTGACCAAGTTCCTGGCCTACCTCCAGCACGCCAAGGACATGGGGCACGAGACGATCGGATGTGACGATCCCAAGCTCAGGCGGCTCGGGTTCGTGGACCACACCATCGGGGTCTGGTTCTGGATGGCTATAACGACTGTCCACAAGGCCACCAAAGAAGAAAGGAAGGCTATCGACTGGAAGACTGGGTCAGGCCGGGATGAGGCGTTCGGGACGCTCGGGGACGTGCTCGGCTTCGAGGCTGATCCGGACATGCCTGACCTCCCTTCCCGGGAGGACTTCGACAACGTGGAAGACTTTCTGGCGGCGCGGCAGGCCTACGATGAGAAAGTCTTTCCAGACGGTCTCTGGGCTACCGAGGGGGAGGCTGAGCGAGTTGAGGTTGAGAACGTGGACGAGCAGCTCGCTCCCCACCCCTCGGACGGCCAGGGCGGGATTATCAAGCGCGAGAAGTTCCACTACCTCCAGTCCACGGCCGAGAGCCTGGGGGAGGACTCCGAGAGCAAGGTACGAAATGTAGATCCGGATCAGCTCGCTCAGAATCTACGTGAAGCCCAGGACTGGCGCATTCTGTCACTGGGCGCTCGCCTTTACATCATGTCCCCTCAGGGTGGAGTCAAGGACTACTCAGGTAAGCCCGTCACTACTGGCATCTCTCAAGAAGTGACCGTCGATCTCGACATTGCTCAGAAGCTCGTCGCCAGCTTGGACACCTCACAAGTGGTAGTCAAGGCAGTCAAGCCCACCAAGCCCAATCAAGTTCCTAGCATTCTGATAACTCCGATTTGGGCACCAAAAGAAGAGGACGATGACTGACAAGCGCAAGGGCATCTGTACGGACGACGACGCGATCGAGGGGCTCCGTTCCATCGAGATCCACTTCGCCATGCCGGTCACCATGAGTCAGGAGCAGCAGGCCCGGATCGCTCAGGTGTTCACCGAGCTGGTCCAGGCCGACTACAACCAGCCCGAGGTAGGTGCTCACTGGATCTCGTTCGTTGGTGGCCGCATGAACTACTCGGCAGTTGATAGAGCCTTCCTGGCTGGTTCCAGCCTTGGACTAGGAAGTTCTAGCAACGCGGCCCCACCTCCGGATGGGGCTGAGCCTGAGTGTGACGACTCGGCCTTCGTCATGGAGACAGCCGTCCACGACAGACCGCCCAGGGAGAAGAAGCGATGAGCCTCCGACTGGCCATCTTCAATGAGCAGTTACACGAGCTGCTCTCCTTGTTCAGCTACGAGCATCTGCCCGAGCACCTCCAGGCCGTGTCCAAGCCGTTCTATGATCTGGCGATGGAACAACTCCACATGGAGTTCTCAATCACCAACGGAGGTCACTACGGCCGCTACTTGAAACGGGATGTGGAGGGCTTCTACAGCTTCGAGCACAACTGGGAGCACCTACACTTCCTTCGGTGTCTGCTCGACGCCAAGGACGCGGCCGTTCGAGCCCACGTGATCGCGGATCTCAAGTCCAAGGCGTGTTTGGAAAGGGACGAGACGCGTTCAAGTGAGCGATAGCTTCGACAAGCAACGCAAGGCCGCCCTGGTTCGGGTCCACACCTTGGCCCTGATCAAGCTCGACAACGAGTACCGCAAGCTGCTGGCCTTCCGAGGACAGGAGACGCTCAACAAGGGGGCAGACCTGCTCGTGCTCTACTTCGAGAGGAAGGTCGCGGCAGGTCAGTCGTTGGAATTCGCCATCATCGAGCGCGGCCTGCGTATGCAGAAGCGCCGGAATCTGGATGAGTTCTTCTACATGGCTCACCTGATGCTGTTTCTGAGACGATGAACAACGCGGAAGCCAGAGACCGGATTCGAGTAGCCCTGGCGCGGTACCCGAACCGCCGTGACCAGATCCTCGATGCGATCCGGACTCTGATTCAACAGGTCGGGTTCGGCTATTCCGGGACAGCGCCCTACCTTCGGATTTGGTACGAGGAAGACCGAGGCGTGTTCGTGGTCCAGCTCCACGACACCTACGCCGGTCTTGAATCGATCCTTCGGTACCTGCTTGACCACAAGCTGATCTTGCCGGTCACTTCCGCCCTTGAGTTCAGCTACCTCATCACCAACCAGAGGCCGGTCGTGCTCGACCCTGCCCCACGCTACCCCACGGAATTCGACTGATGGACGATCTCGATCTGACCACACTGGACCCAGGCATCCGACGCACGGTGGCTTGGCTTCGTGAGCGCGGCTTCAACACGACCGACTCCGGTGACGGCGTCACCAAGCTCACGTACAAGCCAGACAGCTTCTACAGCCCTGAGGGCCTGGACGCGATGCCGTTTCCGAACGTCGCCATGACCGCAGACGCACTCACGCTGATCACGGATACGGACCGGCTCTACCGATCCCTGGTTGCGTGGGGCGCGAAGATGGAGCCTGCGGGCAACCTGATGGACGATCCGTCGCTCCAGGCCACGTACGACCGTGTCTCAGGGGTCCACACGATCATGCTGCTCAACGTGGACGACGCGCGCCTGTTCGGGCAGGTGACTGTCCCGATCCCAGAGCTTCCGGCTGGTCGCTACCGCAAGGACTGTACGAGCGGATCGGCCGAGGAGTTCCGGGACGACGTGTTGATCCCAACGATCGAGTCGTTCGGCACCGATGGCGAGGTCGTGGTCGATCTCAACAAGTGCGAAGGGATGCCGCCGAGCTTCACCGAGGAGGTCTTCGGTGGGCTGGTCCGCAAGCTCGGCCCTGGCATCGAGATCGGCCTCATCGGTCCTTCCCGGCGCGTCAACGAGGCTCGGGAGTTCATGGACGATGTGCGCAAAGACACGCCATGATCGATCTGGACCAGCCTGACCCAGTCGACCCGAGGGTCGCCAAGTTGTCCCTCGTGGAGATGACTCAAGAGGAGTTCGATGAGCTGGGCGAGTACAGCATGTCGATCCCTACCGGGACGACTCCTGGCACGCGCTGGAAGAAGAACCTCAATGTGATCGACCCGCTCCGGAACAGGCTCCCACCCGTCTGGATCATGGGGTCGTACTTCGATCTGGGTCCTGAGTCGGACAAGGTCGGAATCCGGTGGAACGCGATCCAGATCGTGGAGCCCCAGCCAGAGCCGGAGCCCCCACCGCCCTCAGCTCTCAAGCTGCTCATGCACCTGTGGGGTCAGGCCGCGTACGTCGACCAAGTGCTGAAGAAGATTCACAAGGAGATCACTCCTGACCCGGACGACGAAGACCCGCCTACCACGATTGAGATCAAGAACCTGCCCGATCTGATCCGGAGGGCTCCTGGCTCCAGGCACGGCAACCCGTACAATCAGGTCGTCTGGGCGGGACTGGAGATGGCGATCCTCAGGCTGGAACGTGACGCGATCCTCAGGCTGGAACGTGACGCGCAGGAACGTTGATAGCGCCAAGTCCCTGTTCGGGGACTGGGAAGCCCACGCGATGGGCGCCTGCGGGGTCAACTGCCCCCTCTGTGCTCGGGAAGTTGGTCGAGGGGGCAAGCGTCTGATCCCGGACGAGCTGACTGTGCTTGGCCTGGATCAGCTCTGTGAGACCGAGGGATGTGAGCAGGTCGCACTCTGTCAGATCAGCACGGGCTACCGGTTTGGGACGTACGCCTGCATGACTTGCGCTCTGAAGGCTCAGGGAGGCCCCCAGGAGGCCACAGGAGACGCCGCAGAGGGTTCAGAGGATGCGGAGGCCGTCTAGGACTGTTCGAGGCCGTCAGCACGCTCTAGCAGCTTGCGTCCGCCACGAGCTGCGTCTCCCATCCTGGCGAGCCGGATCGGGTATGGCTGATTGGACCACGCGTGTGTTCTGGCGGCGAAGAAGCTATCGATTCCATCGATGCACGCGGTCAGGCCTGCTCGTAGCTCTCGGGTCCGGCGTTTGACTTCGAGCTGCACGACCAAGCTGCCTTTGACCTCTTCGTCGTAGAAGGACGTGATGTGGTCGTCACTGGCGATCATGAGCCAGCCCGCCTGTCCGTACATGGCTGAGACTTCTCGCCACCAGTCGTGGGCTTGCTCGGAGGAGATCTCTTGCCCGGTGTGCTTGGACAAGACTCGGATGATCCGGTCGAGATCGGGCTGGCGGTCGTACTCTTGGACCTCTTCCATCATCCTCTCCCTAGCCGGATCTCGAAGTAGGGGACGCCCCCCTGTAGCTTGGGCCACGTCTCCCTTGGAATCTTGATCACTACCACACCCAGGGCGAGCCCGAGGGTGACGAGCTGATCGGACGCCACGCTCTGGGAGGTCGTCCAGCTCCCGACCTTGAGGTACCCAGCCTTGAGGTACGTGTCCCCAGGGGGAGCCCGAAACGAGTTGGGGAGCTGGCGCAAGGCCCACTCGATGTCGGGCCGGTGGTGCTCCATCTTGGCCGGGGAGTAGC
>SDBT01019047.1_pt1 | contig 10766 bp, 21 predicted proteins | sample 2277101 | NCBI WGS metagenome assembly SDBT01 (sample SAMN10404973, study PRJNA504765) | marine sediment metagenome | isolation source: marine sediment core GS10_PC15, 103 cmbsf | place: Arctic Ocean: Southern Knipovich Ridge | collected 2010 | reverse complement strand
GCGAGAATAGCGACCGGTTTAGATAGTCCTGCTGGTACTCCTGAATACGATCATGTTTGGGTTCGGTACCCTCCTGCGTAGACGCTGTCGCTTCGATGTTGTCACACGCCACCTTGATGAGAATACCTGTCATTTTTTTGACTCCTCAGCCTTGCGCTCATAATCAATCTTTTCCAAGTCAGCCTCCTTGCGATCCGCCAACTGCGTAACCAGCTTGGCTCGCAGGGTGTCGGTCTGCTTTGAGCCAATCATCTTGGCCAGATCAGCGGCATTGACACTAACCGAGTTGCCTATTTTGGCGAGCGCCCTGGTTCCGGCGACCACCAGCGCACTAAGTTGCTCTGCGGCATCATTCCGCAGCCGTGATCGTAGTGATGGTTTTTTAATTGTCATTTTTCGCTTGCTCCCGTTCGTGAAGTTCATCCTCGGCCGCGAATATGAAATCGCGCATGCGATCTGTCATTTTCTTGACCTCCTCAACCGTCTTGCCCTGCCGATCTATCGGCAACGGCGACGGATCCATCTTGTTCACCATCCAGCGCAGGTATCCGCCTGGAATCTCGGAAAGTTTCTTTCCCTCATGCTTGCCGAACCAGATTGTCGTGTCGCTCATAGAGTTCTCCAGATATACCTATGGGCCCTTGGCCTGATTGGAAACCAGTACCTCCGGCTCGCCCTTGTCCTGTTCGGATAGATGCCTATGGCCACCGAGGTCGCGGGACAGCCCGTGGTCCTCGCTCGGATTTTTCTCGGTCTAGGAGTTGCGGTCAGACCTCTCAAAAACACCGATCTGGTGGAGAAGCCTTGGCAGAGACACAACATCTTGTGGTAGAGTTGCTGCATCTGGTCGGTGCCTAAGCCTATTACCAGATTTGAAGCCTCGGCCCGTTTCGCAACGGTCGGGGCTTCATTCATTGAGAGTAGCGAAATCACTCGCCCTCCGCAACTATCCAGTTGATGTCCATGCCGAGGATGCGATTACCGAACTTTGCCTGGCAATAAATGTATTGCTTCGGCCAGTCAGCCTCGCGCAAATTCAGAGTAATTTTCTCATCTACAGGGCCACCGCAGCGACGAATATTCAGTTTGAGAGATAGGTATTTTTGCACCAATTCACCGATCAGCATGTCCATCTCACTGATCTCGTCAAAGTGGCGCTGCAGACGATCAAGGCTGAGTCGTGTTTTAGGCATCATGGAGACGGCCCCGCAAGCAGCTTGAATCCACCGGCCTCGAGCCGATCGAAAACAGTCTCGCCAGTATCAGGGTGCTGTGCGTAGGGCAGGAACACCTCGACCATTTGCGCCTGTTCGGTTTCCACGATCGCGAGTTGAGCGCGCAGCCAGTCCTTGATAATTCGCCACGCAACGCGCGCGGCCTGTTCGCGAGTACAAAATCGCGCCTGAATCTCGTCGTCGTTTTGCAGCACGATATAGAGCTTATCGATGTTCGCCGGCAAGCGGAATGACAGCGGCACATCGTTGTGCATCAGCCGAAATGAGATAGCCGAAACGTCGCCCTCATCGAACTCAAACATGACCGCAGACGCGCCGGCCCTGGCAAGCATCGCCTGAATTTCACCGACCGTCTTTTCGGCCTTTACTGACGTTGTGTAGTTAGCTATCGGCATTATTGTTTCCTTTTATCCCGCATGATGGTTTTCAGCGTCCAGTGCAGGTCGCCCTGCACCAGAGCGAACTTCATGCCCTGGTAGTAAACATCGCCATCGGCACCTACATCGCTGGATGCCAAGGCATCGACGCAGGTGCGTGTCAGCCAGGCATGCAGTCCCTCGTTCGCTGTTTTGCGATTATCCCGGTAGATTTTCCAGCAGCGCAAACTGGCGGTGTCGATAGCATGGCCGGATATTTCGATCGGCGTATCCACCAGCGCAATGCCACGCCGGTCAAGCTCGGCAATCGCGACATCGGCCTTGGAGTGGCCTGAATTCACCATCCAGCGCAGGTACGAGATCGGCGCCCGGGTGTACGGCTCTCCCTTGTGCTTACCGAAGTCAATCAGCATGCCGTGAGTGTCTATCGTCACTTCGGCGGCCCGAGAACAACCCGACCATCAAGCAAGTGACAGCGCACCCACCGATCCATAGGCGTGTGCGGGAAGTCCTCGCGGTAGCACATTTGAGGCGATTTTACCCTGCCGGTGACGGTGAAGATGTACTCAAGCATCGGATTACGGACATCTAACAGCAACCGTGAAATCTTGACCTCATTGCGCAGCTCGCGGTCACTCATCTTGTCCGGGTCCATCACTTCAGGAAGGCCCATGGAAGATTGTCAGCAAAGTCCTGCGCGCTCGGCAGGCAGCTCAGATGGCCAAGCTGAATAGCCATGCCGTAGCCCTCAGCTTTACGGCGGCCAAAGTGACGCACCAGCTTATCGTGATAGGTGATCGTGCCAGGTATGCAGGGTGGCGCTTTGAGCGACAGTTCCCTTGTGCGCCGAAAACGACCGCGGCTGACATGGCCATGGGCGCGCTTTTTTTTGCGCTGTGGAATGCCTCGCGAATCACGCAGCACTGGATCAGGGTAGTGGACCGACAGACCAACTGACCGCCTGATGGTATCGACCATGCGCCGGAACATGCCTCGCTTCTGCTTACTCATTGGATCGACACCTTGGGCAGAAACAGCCGCAGCAGGTTCGCATTCGATTTGCACCGATAGCGACTTGTGAATCCCTGACTCGAGGAGCCAACGATCTCACCATTAACACCCATGACGCGCCAGCGATACTTACCGCGCTTATCCTGATAAATGGTAAATGCTTTCATTGGATTGCCTCATGCAGCTTGGTTAGCCGCCTGCCGATACGGTAGCCAGGCTCTTTGATAAGACCGCTGCCGATTTTACCGATATGTTGCTTGGTGCAATTACATAGCCGTGAAATTTGAACATCAGTGTAGCTGGCCTCACGGAGCTCAATAACGATTTCTTGGAAGGATTTGTCCATAATTACAGTAAAACACACTTGCTTAATGTCGGTCAACTATAATATACTTCCTATACACACGCGAACAAAAAAGTTGCCGCCCAAACGAGGAAACACCATGTCAGACGAAAACGCAGAGCAGACCGAAGAACCCACCCGGAAGGTTATCAACCTCAACATAAACGAGGTTCACATCGCCACGGCCAAGGAGAAATTCAAGGACGTTGACGCTTACGTCGACCTGGATGCGGCCAAGGCTGCAAAGAAATTCCTGACCAAGATGCGCACCACGCTGGCCGAGGCCCACAAGCGCGAGAAAAAGCAGATTCTCATTGATGGCCGGCGCCTTGACGGTGAAAAGAATCGCCTGCTGGTGCTGATTGCCGAAGTCGAGGACCCCATCAGCGACCAGCTCACCGAGATCAAGGAGGCTGAGGAGAAAGCCGAGACCGAGCGGCTTAACAAGATCAACGCGGAAATCGAACGCATCAAGGCGTTCGCCAATGACCGTCACGACCTCACCCTGGCCGAACTCGAGGAGCGCCGCGGAACTCTCAACGCGATTGAGATTACCGAGGAGATTTTTCAGGAGTTCACCGACCAGGCTGGACTGTTCAAGCAGGAAGCCAACGCCAAGCTGCTGATTGCACACAAGAATGAGAACGACAGGCTGGCCGAGGAGAGCAAGCTGCAAGAGATTGCCGAGGAGCAGGCCGCCAAGCAGAAGGAACTCGACGAGCGACAGGCTGCGCTGGATGCCGAGGAGGAAAAGCGCAAGGAGGAGCAGGCTGAGCGTGACCACATCGCTCAGGAGGAGACCGACGCTATCAATGCGCAGCAGCGCAAGGAACAGCAGGAACAACAGGCCAAACTCGACCAGCAGGCAGAGGACCAAGCAGCCGAGCAAAAGAAAATCGACGACGAGAACGCTAGGCTCGCTCAGGAGGCTGCCGACAAGGAGGAGACCGAACGCAAGGAGCAGGAGCAGCGCGACGAGGCTGAGCGCAAGCTGCGCCTAGCACCCGATTCAGAAAAGCTCAATAACCTGGCTGATGACCTCGGGGCGTTCAGATTTTTGCCAGAAGTTGAATCCGACGAAGCCAACCGAGTGCTGGTACTGATACAGGAGAAGATGGCACCAGTGATCGAATACATCCGAACCGAAGCGAGGAAAATGAAATGAGTGAATTCTCACCAGAGTTAGCAGCGTTTATGAAGCGCACCGACGAGGGGCTGGCCAGCGTCAACGAATGGATTGACAGCACCGACAAGCAGCTTGAGACACTAAAGCCAGGGCCACCACAGCACGACAAGCTGTTCGCTGCGCTGGCCAAGGCTCAGGGTGATATTGCTGCCGCCGAGGCATCGCAGACCAATACGCACTTCGACTACACCTACGCGAACCTGCAGAACTGTCTTGATGCCTGTCGCAAGCCGCTGTCAGACAACGAACTGGCTGTGATCCAACGGCCTACCATCGACGATGGCGTGGTACACATGCACACCATCCTCGGGCATTCATCGGGTCAGTTTATTGAGGACACCATGCCAATGAAGCCCGAGAAGGATGGACCGCAAGCCATAGGCTCGGTCATCACCTACCTGCGACGCTACATGCTGTGCGCGATAGTAGGGATCGGTTCGCAGGACGACGATGCCAACCTGGCATCCGCTGACCAGGACGACTACGAGCGTATCAGCCCGGAGCAGATCGACGAAATTCTGGTGCTGGCTGACAAGCATTTCAAACAGGATGCCGATGCCAAGGTCAACAGGATGCTGGACAAGGCATTCCAGGTCACGGCAGTCGGTGACATTCCAGAATCGCACTTCGATTCTGCGATTAATCTGCTCAACAACCAGGCGAAGCGCGAGAAGGCTCAGGCCAAGAAGCCGCAGGAGAACGAGAAATGAGCGCGAGATTCGCAGACCTTGATGCCGAGTGGGAGGGCGCTGTTGTACAATTTCTGGGAGCAAGCAAGGAACAAATACAGTGGGGAAATAACGATGATCCCAACAAGGTTTTGACTGTAGGGCAGACCTACTCGGTTGAGTACGCTGATACGCACAGTTGGCACACCAAGATTAAACTCGTAGATATTGACGGAGTGTTCAATTCCGCCTCATTCGAGTTGGAGAAAGACGATTGACTGTCGCATCATCCAGGTGGAGCAGGGATCCGAGGAGTGGCTCGACCTGCGCCGCACCCGAATCACCGCATCAAGATTGGCAGACGTTTGCGCCAAGAAGAACACCAAGCGCTACAAGCAGTACCAGAGCGAGAAAATCAAAGAACTGTGTGGTTTCAAGGGTGTCGAGGAGTCACCTGAATGGGCGGAGCACGGCAAGGAAAACGAACCGCGCGCTCTCGCGGGCTACGAGTACAAGTACGATGTCGACGTTGAGCACAACCTGTTCTTGGTCTCCAAACAATACCCGTGGCTGGCCGCATCACCTGATCTGATGCACCTACCAGCCTACAACGATGGCGGTGAGATAAAATGTCGTGCCTTATACCGGAATTATCGGCAATTCCGACAGCTTGCGGTCGATTACGAAGGCATGACCCGAGCCTGTCCGGCATCGGATCGCCACCAGGTCCAGGGCGCAATGTGGCTTACCGGACACCAGTATTGGTATTACATAAATTATTATATCGGCTCCGACCTGGCGGGAGGCCTGACGCAGAGAATTCACCGCGTTGCCATCCCCAGAGACCAGGCATTCATCGACAAGATGGAGGTCAGGTGTTTGGAGTTTATGCACGAGGCCTATGAGGAGGCAGGACTGGCATGAAACGATCAGACTTTCTAATTATTGCAGGTATGGTTTTAGGTTATTGGTTTATCGAACAATTACCTCCGTGGCCTGATATTGAGGCAGACCAGCGTGAACTCACCGCCTATCGCCACTGTATGCAGTCAGCAGGAAAGACCAGATGCCAGATGACACCGCAGGATTTCGTGCGCTACTACGAACTGAAGTATCAACTGGAGATTGAGGAGCAAGCCAAGCACTGATAAGCTAGCCGTCCTTGAACGGCTCGGGGTACCCATAACCGAGACTGCAGAAGTGGGCGCCGGGATACCTGATGCACGATAGTTCGGCGTAAAGGTAAAGACAGGGAATGACCGGCCTATAATCTGGTCACTAAGGGCGCTACGGCGCCCTATTTATTCGGTGTCGCGCCCTGGTGGTGGACCCATCAAGGCCTCAAACGCAGCCTTTACGTTCTCGCGGTTGATGTCGATGTTTTCCTTGTTGTGCGCCACGCCACTGGTGTTGGTCGCAGTAGCCTTGTCCATGTCGATGATCTTGGAGTCTGTGGCCAAGTCCTCAGCCGCCAGCGCCGCCTTTACTGCGGCAGTCACGTTGACATCGACGCGCCACTCCATCAGGAAACCGCCAATCACGATCAGCACCGTAACCAAGGTAGCAAGTCCAGCGATCAATCCCTTGATTTCCTTGAGCTGCTCCCACTTACTCATCGTCATCATCCTCGATACCAAGGGCCAACCAGACAGCATTGAACTGCTCCTCGCTGTACCTTGGGGCCTGCTGCTGTACTGGCGCTGGCTCCGGTGGCTGCTCAAGCATTGCGGCCAGATCATCAAGCCTACCCACAATCGAGGCGTTTTCCTCTTTGAGGTAAACGATCTCCTCCTCCTGCTGCTGTGCCAGTTCGTAGTGTTCATCAAATTGCGCGGCGCGATCGTACAGGCCCTCGAGATTAGGCGTATTGTGAGGCGTGAAGTCATGCGCGACCTCGCACTCAGCTTCGTTGGCAAATTCCTTGAGCGTTGGCTTGTCATTGCAAAAATGCATCGCTGCGAGCTCGTACTTCTTGAGGGCCAAGAATCTGAAACCGAGGCAGATCTCGAGCGTCACCAACTTTTGCTTAAAGATCGTCAGCAAACCCCACTGGGTTGAACCCCAACAACCATTGATGTCCACATCGCCGGGGCCGCCAGCACCGATGCCCCATGACGAGTCACCCGTAATGACGCTCGAGGCATCACTGACAGCGCCGGCGCCGTTATCGTGGTGGGCTTGTCCGTGGCCGTGGTCGTCGTCGGCATGAGAATTATCCAGGACAAGCAGTACAGCAGCCAACGCTGGCAGCAATAGCCAGACCAGAGAGATTCGCTTTGGCTCACTCATAACGCCACCGCCGCTACGCCCAGGGCAATCGCTATCTGGTACTTGAGATTGTCAATGAAATGCTCGCGCTTCTCATCCTTGAGGTCCTCGGCGTGCATCTGGATCCAGACATTCTGGAACCTGGTGCACTCAATCAGGGCATTGACCTCATCGTTGCGGGCTTCCAGAGCGACGGCATTTTCCTCGGCGATCGTTCTATTTGCCAGCCCTGCTTCGCGTACACGCTGGAGTTGTAAGAGTCCCTCAAGATCGAACTCCGCACCCTCCTCAAACCTGCGTGTTTCTACGGGCATCTCAGGAACTGTGAGCGCATGCCCGACCTCTGCCATAGGTGCCGGGATCTCGCAATCCGGGATCGGATCCGGGGTGCTACTGCACCCGATCAGAACGCCAGCTATCCAAAATACTGCTAACCGTTTCACCTTGAGTACCTACCTTATCGACTGTGGTTTTGCCCACTCGCTCAGCCTCGACTGCATTGAGCTGCGCCTTGTCAGCTTGGATGCCTTTCTGGAACGCCTTAGCCTTCGCTCGGCCAGAACCATCGAGGATCAGATCATCGCGCTGCTTGGTCAGCTTCTTGACCTTGCGCTCAGGCCCCCCGAGAATGTAGAACGCCAAGATGGCCAAACCACCGGCCGCCCAGTACAACCATTTTTTCATGCAGTTCGCTCGACCATCTTGTACCGCGTCTCTGTGACCAACTTACCTACGATGCCGCTGGCCAGCGCCGTCGACCCTGAAATCAGGCCTGGAGTCGGGTTGAATGCTGTGAACGTACCGACCAGTTCCCAGACAATCGCGGCACCAACGCCTGCGAGAAACGCCCAGGTGATCGTAGTGGATGGTGCTTTCATACCAGCCTCCTTGCCGCTAGACAAATCTGCTCGGGTTCAGGTTGTTCTGGGAGCGCAGCGTTACCGCGGCGCCGGCCGTTTCCAGTGTCACCGCCGCATCGACGCCCAGTGCGCCGGCCGCCACCGTCTGCACTACGTCCTCGCCATCGTTGCTGGTCGAGCCTTGAGTCTGGACATGCTCGTCGACCTCAAAGCCAGCCAACCCGTTGTCCGAGTCGGTAATCTCATCCGGTGCTGGCACCGTGTCGAAGCCGATGGTGGTACCGGCCACTTGTTTATGCCGCCTGTCAGCTCGGTTGTCGGCGCCGCTGTTCTCGTAGCGGTTGCTGCGCCGATTGCGAGCCAGCAATGCGTTGTCAAATCCGGGTTTCTTTGTGGCCATGTTGTTCTCCTCAATTTGGCCGGGGTTCACCAGTGCTCGAGCGCTCCCTGTGTTCCCCGGCCTTCTGGGGGGTTGTTAGGTCAAGTGAGTCGCCTCACTCCGAGTAATCTGGGCGCAGGATACCTTGAAACTTTCACCGTGTCAGATTGATTGCCATTCATTAAGTCGAAATCTCAGGGTGCTTTTTCTGAAAATGACCCCAGTCCATGAGCTTTTGATCGGTCGTCAGGCCATCCATATCCCAGTCGCCGCCGTATACAATTGGTATTTCAAGCTGTTCACCAGCCGCGATCATCATACCGCCAAGCACAGCAAAAGCATGTGTATCGTCCCACGGGATTCCCATTTCCCCCAGTTTGGGTACAAAACACCATGGCGCGAAATCAATAGCCTGAGACCATGGCTTACCACCTTTAGTGACCTGATGATAACTGCCAGTTTTCTTCTTGCTGTTACCGGACAGAAAGGCATCCATTTGCTGCTGATCGGAGCGCCAGCCCCAGACAATCGTGAAATCATAAACACCCCACGACATGACCAAACGAGGAACTTCGACCAGCTCAGAATCAACCGTTGCCAGTTTTTTCTCGCTGGATGCGCCAAAGCTAAACACCGACATACTGACCTCGATTGTGCGCTGGCTCTAACAGCGCGCGCTCAACAGGCCAGCCACGCGATAGTCGCTGACGTAGAAACTTGGCCGGGATGCCAACCCTGCTTGCCCACCCAAAGGCAGAGTCCGTAATACCGTTATACGTTATCCAATGAGTGTTCCGAGAGTTTTTGGATTGCTTACTTTTATGCACCCATCGACAATTCTCTGGCTCGTAATCGCCGTCATTGTCTCTGCGGTCAATCGTATGCTCAGGTGACGGCTTTGGGCCCATGTCCAGTAGAAACTGATCGAATGATTCGATCCACTGGCGACATATTTTGATGCCTCGGCCACCGTAGTATTTGTACTGCACAGCACTTGGCTGTAAGCAGCGCATTTTCATTGCTCGCCATGATGTGTATTCAGACATTTGTTGTCGATCACTCATAACCACCGACCTCCTCGATGCCAACGTACCGCTGCGCCAGATCAAAGGCGTGTTCTTTTGTGAAGTTCATCAAGTTATACTCACAGTTATGCCGCCTTCTGCTTTTGTTGTCATAGCTTTAGGGCCTTATTAGCCGTTCACCGTTCTGCCAAGCTCCACAAAATCTTTCGCAAGGCCATCGCCAACACATAACAACGTCAGCGTATCGTTTGCCGTAGACACCCAATTCACCGAACCATCAAGGCGGGCGTTTGTTCTGTCAAATGTGCTGGCGGTTGCGGAAGTGGCAAAAAGCGTCAGTATACAGCCTTGATGGGCACCAACTATGTCCGCGATCGTGTGTGTGCCGGACGGAGAAAGTTGGATATATATACGTCGTGCGCGACCAAGCGCTGTCACATCAATGCTTGTAGGCGTTCCGGTCTCGACCTGTATCGGAATGATGTCTGAATTTCCATAGGTTAACACGCCACCACCAACGTAAGGAGTCGTCGCTTCCTCAAAATCATTGTCTGCAATCAGGCTTCTGGCATTACCCGTCTTGTTTCTTAAGCCCTCAGCAGCAGCAGTGCCGCCTTTGGGCTCATGTGAGCAGCCTGTGACTTGCCACGATTCTGTGCCAGTGGCGGTATCAAGCCGAACACAAATGGTATTTGTGGCATCAGCGACCGCCCCGAACAAGATGTTATGTAATTTTCCGTTACTTCCAGCGGTATCGAATCCACGGCCCTTCCAGTTGAGAATAGTAATGTCGTGAATATCGGCATCTATGACGTTACCGGCTGCAATGCTGTTCGATGTCACCACATTATCGCCATAACCGTCCAGAACTCCATCGTGAACGATTGGCGCAAGTTCTTTGACAGTGGCTCCACCTGCCACATTAATACCGGCCCGATCAACGGCAGCAACACTTGGGGCCGATCCATCGCGCTTGGTGGTTGTTATGAAAAAATCGTGAATCTTGTTGTGAGAACCACCATAGGCAACCGCATCACCAGAGCTTGCCTTGATGGCCGCACCGTGACGGCAATTATAGATATTGAAATTGTAGAACTCACATTCATAGGCACCGTGGGCATCAGCACCCCGCCACAGCGGTACATCGTAAATAGTAAAATCGTGAACTTTGATATCCCAACAAAAAGGGTGCGTGGCGCTTTTGGTGCCAGGATTGGGGTTGGTATCATAATCAGTACTGTCATGCGTTAGCGAAAAGCCATAAGCATTACCACCCGTTCCCGGCGTAATGTCCCCACATTCAAAATCATAAATATCTCCGTGAGCACAAGACAGACAATGGAAGCCAGCTAAGGCATTGGAGTGAGAATCGAACCCTCTGGCCTTGATATTATCGACGAACTGCAGCACCCAA
>SDBT01019046.1_pt1 | contig 10766 bp, 10 predicted proteins | sample 2277101 | NCBI WGS metagenome assembly SDBT01 (sample SAMN10404973, study PRJNA504765) | marine sediment metagenome | isolation source: marine sediment core GS10_PC15, 103 cmbsf | place: Arctic Ocean: Southern Knipovich Ridge | collected 2010 | reverse complement strand
CTTCGCCGCAGAGGGGACATCCGACTCGATCCGCGAAATCCTCGGCTATTCGGAACCTGCTCGTATCCTCGTCGTATGCCAACGTCGGCCCAGCTTCCCCTGTGTGTGTATTGCGGAACGGCCCGTCCCGCAGACCGATCCCAGTGTCCCAAGTGCGGTCGGCCATGGATCGATGTGCGGGTGGGCAGCCTGGCCCAATCGAAAGTCCATGCGCTGGTGGGGACATCGGTCACCGCGGAAACGCCGAATGTGTCTGCGGTCCCTGTCGTCCCCGACGCCGGTGTTGAGCCCGACACCGAAATCGCCGTGGACTTGCCAGATGAGGAATCGGTGCCGTCGGCGGCGAGATTCCGGCGTGCCATACCGATTGTGCTTGGGATCTCCGCGGTCACGGTGGTTGCCATGTTTGGCTTCGGCTTGCTCGACGGACAGCAGGCGGGCGATTCGGGCTCTGGGGAAGCAGCCCCGGTGCCCACAACCGTGCCGCCCACGACCGCAGCGCCGTTGATCACTGCGCCAGCGCCTGCGACGACGATCCCACCGGCCACGACGATCCCGACGACAACGATTCCCGGGCCCGCCAGTGTGGGCGTGTGGGGCAATCCGATTGATGCCTCGCGATTGACGTTGAAGGCCGATGCGATCGGACCCATAGAGGTCGGAACCCCGGCCGCCGAAGCGATCGGCCAGCTCGTCGCCAGCCTTGGCACACCAGAGGCGATTGCGATAGCCGGAAAAGGGTACGGCTTGTGCGCAGATCAGGACGGCCGCATCGTCCGCTGGGCCGAGTTGACCGTAATCGTCTCCGGCACGCTCGAGGACGGGACCTTCGTCGGATACCAGTATCAAGAGCCGACCATCCCGACGAGCCACATCGATCTTGCCACACCCTCGGGGATCCGCATTGGCGATGACATCGCCACCCTCAACGAGGTCTATGGCCGCTATACGCTCAGCTACGAAACCGTGAGCGGAAAGTCGACCTTCCATCTTTCCCAGGACGGGGAGCTCCTGCTGTGGGGCCCGATCTCGTCCTCGGAAGCGAACGGCAGAGTCCAGGGGATCTACTCGCCCCCTTCCTGCGACCTCTAGAGGGGGGTGCTGAGCACCCTCTAGTACACGCCTGCGGGCGATACGGTCTGCGCCTTGACGTAATATCGGTCGACCGTCGATACAGCAGGTTGTGATGTCCCGGAGGAGTCGAAGTATGTGGTCGCGCATTTCGGCAACCCAGAACGTCATCTCTGTGCTGGTCGGCCTGACCGTGTTCCTAATCGGTCTCCGCTTGTGGGATACCACCATCGGCGTTCTGGTCTCGGCGCTCGCCGGTGCCGTCGCCAGCAGCCTTGTGTGGCTGACCTGGTGGTATGTGAAGGGGCCCCCGGCCGCAGCAAAGATCCTTGGGACGACACACCTGGGGACCGTCCGGCATGGCAAGGTTGAAGCACCCACCCTGGTCGATCCCGATTCACAAGCCAGTATGGATTACCGCGACATGATCAAGGCGATCGAGGCTCACACCACCGGGCAGGTGTTCTTGGTGTCGCCGGTGGAGCTGGTCGAAGGTCCGCCGTCCACCATCACCCTGAACCTTGCCGTCGCAGCAACCCGGCTCGGGCGCCGTGCTGTGCTCATCGACGGTGGACTCAGCGGTACGGGGCCATCGCGGTTCTCGAGCAGCGGGGAGGAGGTGGGGCTCAGCGACCTGGCGACGGGCGATGCAAGCCTTGCCGACTCGTCTCAGGTATGGGCGGTCGGTGAGGAGTCATTGCTCCCGGTAGTCACCGCCGGCACCCACTCGGACGCCGATGACGTTCCCTTCGACGGCCTCGACCTCGCTGCCGCCTTCGATCTCATGGGAGAGCGAGCAGACATCATTCTCATCGACACCCCGCCCATCGTCGGACACCCGTCGACCGGCAAGCTGGCAGCGCACTCCGACGGGTCGATCCTCGTCGTTGGTCGAAACGCAACGACCGCCGCCATGGTGGAGGCGCGCGACCGGCTCGAGGAGGCTGGAGCACCCGTCATGGGGCTGATATCAGACGGGCCGGCGACCGGGTGGGCAGGGCTACCCCTGGGGAGGATGCTGAAACGGTCCGGGGCCTTCTTCTTGATCCTTACCCTGTTCTACCTGGCGTTCACCACCGGACAGCTGTGGAATTCCTGGAACGGAGTTGCCCGCGAGAGCCTCGACACGGGATCGGCGAGGGCGCTGGCGGCACCGCTGCCTCGAGCAGACCCTGGCTTGATCGACGATGGAGAGACACCCATCGAGGATGTCGTCATTGCCGAGCTCGCCCAAGAGGGCGCATACCGATCCTTTCTCCTCATCGGAAGCGACGAGGCGGCCGGCATCGCCGATGTTGTCCTCCTGACAGTGCTCCCGTCTGACGGATCCGAGCCGTTCATCGTCTCGCTCCCTCGCGACCTGTACGTCCACAACCGTTGCATCAACGGATACTCCCGTCTCAACGCAACGTTGCATGGTTGCGACGACATGAACGGCGTCACCTCGCTATCGCTGGCGGTAGAGGACTTCACGGGCATCGCCGTCGATCACTTCGCATTGTTCGACTTCGCGGGCTTCGCCGACATCGTCGACAAGGTCGGCGGTGTCGAGATATGCGTCGACCACGACCAGCGCGATTGGCGGGCAAGCCTTTCGATTCAGGCCGGCTGCACCATCGCCGATGGGACGTTGACCCTGGCCTGGGTGCGGTCGCGGCACCCCCAGGAATATGTCAACGGCCGCTGGCAGTCGGTCGAGGGCGCCAGTGACCTCCTCCGCAATCAGCATCAGCAGGAAGTGGTGCTCGCACTGCTCGACAAGCTAAAGACGTTCGACTCGCCCTCCGACCTCGCCAGGATTGTCGAGGACCTCGCAGAGGCGTTTACCCTGGACGATCGCCTCGGTGTTGGTGAGGCAATCGCCCTCGCCTGGAATCTGCGCAACCTCGAAATCGCCAACATCAACCGCCTCGAGGTGCCCGTCGTCTATGCAACGACCGAGCAAGGCCAGTCGGTGCTTCGCGCCATCAGGCCCTTCGACGAGGTCCTTGCCGAGCTCTATCCGAATCTCCTCGAGGTTGCCGGGGGCGCAGCGAGCCCCCAGAACTGAACTGGGCTACCCCGTAAGATACCGAAACCTTCAGAGGGGCCTTGAATGACCGAGCCGAAAGATCCATTCGACAACCCGCCCGGGTGGACCGATCCGTTCGGCGACCTGTCGGACCTCACCGGCGACGAGCCGATTCCGCCAATGGAGGACGCGGGAACACCGGCGGCCACACCTCCAGGATCGCCCCTGTTGACCGGCCTTGTCGTTGCGCTCCTCCTCGTTGCCCTGTCGGTCGCAGTCTTCCAGCTGCTCAGCGGCGACGACGACGATCCGGCGGCGGCCGCCGTCACGACAACGAGCGCCCCAGACGCCTCGACAACGTCGGCGCCACCGACCAGCACATCGACAACGATCGCTCTGCCTCCCTCTGAGCCGTATCCGCCGCTCGGTCCGCAAATTCCCGTTGGCAAGATGAAGCTGATGACCGATCGGATCCGCATCCAGGACGACAACATCACGGATCTCGTTTTCGGCGACTCGGCCGCAGACGCCGTCGGTGCGCTCACCGCCAGCTTCGGCGATCCCGACGAGGACACCGGATGGCAAGTCTCCACGGGCACGTGGGGTGTCTGCGTCGGTGATCTGGAGAGGGTCGTGCGTTTTGGTCCCTTCGCAGCCGTCATCTCTTTCGAGGACGACGGCGACACCTTCAACGGTTATCGCCAGGACGTGCAGTTTGGCGACCTTGGATCTCCTGCTTCGCAGCTGGCAACGCTGAGCGGGCTCAGGGCGGGCGACACGGTTGGCGACCTACAGTCGATCTATGCAGGTCAAACGGTTGAGCTGATCAGCGATTCGGACATCGGCCCGCTCTTCGAGCTCCGCGGCGCGGACAGCAACGACCTCATCCTATGGGGGCCTATCGCAGGCCAGGCGGCCACCGATCCGGTGCTCGGCATCTACGCCCCCGATATCTGCACCGAGCCCTAGGTACCAAGTGCAAAGGAGACTGATCCACTGATCGAAGGGCGGCTCGCGGTGTGCTCACCGGCGTGCTCAAAGCTCTAGTATCCGGCCCCGATGACCCGGCTCACCATTGCCCCATACGTCACCGGCGCGGTCGGCGGCCTCATAATCGCTATGGCACTGCTCGCCTTCTTCGGATCGTTCGTTGCGCTCGACACGGTGGAACTGGAGGACGGGGTTGCTTCATTCAGCGCCGGTGCGGCTTCATTGGGGCTTCTGGTATTCGTACTGGGGGCGGCCGGTGGGCTGACCATCGCCGCCTTCGCCTTTGTCGGTGGCAGAGCACGAGACCCCGACGCGCCCCGCTATGGGTTCGGCTGGCTGGCCATCGTCGGTGCAGTGCTTGGCGGAACGATGGCTTTCGCCACCGTCAGCCTCGGTGTGACCATCGCCGGCTCCCGGGTGTCGGGGTCGGTGATAATCCCGGTGACGGCGCTCGTCGTTGGCGTCGCGGCGGCAGGTTTGCTCGCTGGTGCCATAACCGCGCCGATCGTCGACGCTCTGGCACGCCCCGCCTACTTCGGAGAGGTAGGTGCGGCGACGCCCGTGTCCTCTGTCGAGTTTTGGGGGGACATGGTGCGCGCCATCGGGATCCCCACGCTGGCGATCGCTATCGGCGCCCTGCTGGCGGTAGGGCTTGCCGAACTGCTTCTCAGCGCCGGCAGTTCAACGGTGAGCGTCGCCGTATTCTCCATTGTCGGCGCCCTAATCCTTGGTGCGACCGCGCTGTTTGCCATGAGGCCGTGGGATCGAAGCACGGCAGATCAGTAGCTCAGTGTCTGCCTGGGCTACTTGGCGACTTCCGTAATTCGCTACTCAAATACCTTGAGTACACCGGCCCCGGCGACCGAATACCCTTCGATGAGGCTGCACAAGCACCCGCCTATACCGCGGTCCGCCCTGCCGATGGTGTGGCTCATGCGAGCCATCAGCGGTGTCGCCGCCATCATCGGTGGCTATCTCGCCGCACAGCTGGCATCCCGGGGAGAAACCCTTCTCGCTGTTCTCTACCTCACGATCGCAATCGCATACCTGCTCGCCACATGGACCAACCCGCTGTCACCGCTCCTCTGGGTAGGCATCGGCGCCATGATCGGCGTGTTCCTCTTCCTCGACACGGGTGTCATGTCGATAACCCTGGCGATCGCCGCAGCGGTCCTCTTCTGGATGCGAGGCAGAAAGCAGGGCTCCCCGGTGGACCCAGGGAGCCTCCGCCCCGTTTCGCCTGAATCGGTGATGGAGGGGGCGCATCCCTACGTCGCCGAGCTCATCGAGTCCGGCTGGCGCCAGGCCGGCGCCTACGCCTTCGACTCGCCGAAAGTTCCGGTGACCGTATCGGTCCTCGTCCACCCGAATCTCGATCGCCACGCCGAAATCACCGACATGGTGTTCAGCATCGAGAGCCGATTCCGCGAGTCGCGCATCCTCATATCCAACAGCAGCGGACTTGCCGGGCTACCCCCCAGCTACCTCACCAACGATGTGGCCGGGGCTTCCCCGGCGGAGCTCGCCGACGCCCACCAGAGCGCGCTCGATATTCTCGCCGGGCACGACCTGGCTCCTCTCCAGGTCCTCGAGCACACAATCGTCTCCGAAGCCATGGCCTCTGAGAGATGGAGACCATCGAGTGGAGCCAGCAGAACCCCTCTGGAGGGCTCTTCAACTTCGGTGGCGGCGCCGGTGCACTCGACGACTCCGCGGGATCGCGGGCACGCATCGAGGCGTGGCTGGTCGCCAGTACCGATTATCGAGTATCCAGTAACGAGTAGCTCAATAGCTGCCTGCGCTACTTAGCTACGAGATATGGGCCCGGCTCGTACTTCTGCTCTTCGGCATGCCAGGAGAAGAAGATCCAGGCGATGAACCCCCACAGGATCAATCCGCCGCCGACCTTCATGAGCAGCCCGGCGAGGATCTGGTCGGTCATCGCATCGATTCCCCACAGCCGGGGGAATGTTTCGTAGATCCCGTACAACGGGGTGGTGCCGAGTGTCATGAAGGAAGCCGGGATGGTCGGCACCAACGACTGGAGGAACAGATACCCCATCTTGCCAAACGGTGTGAGGCGCTGCGTGTCCGGGATCGGATCCATCACCGGCCACCACATGATGATGGCAGTCACAAACAGGATGCCGTGGGCAAGGAGGTGGAACAGCTCGCTGGTGACCATTAGCTCAACCACAGCAGGCGCATGGATGAACGCCAGCCATCCGTTGAACAGCACAAGCGCGATCAGCGGCTTAGTGACGAACTTGACGACAGGCATGATCGGGGCGACGAAGGCGCGCATCAGCCACCACGGCGTCCCTGCCAGCAACAACGGGGGGACGATGAGCGACAGCGCCGTGTGCTCGATCATGTGGAACAGGAACAGGCGCTGTTCCGCTATGTCGTGCACCGGCCACGTCGCCACCGCCACCATCACGATCACCCCGGCGTAGAAGAGCCCGCGTTGGGTCCGAGTGACCGGAACCTCATCTTCGGGGCAGTAGCGCTCTGCCAGGGTGCGGAGGCCGAGCTCGTAGGCCACGATCAAGGCCGCGGCGACTCCAAAGACATCGGGATGGAAGTGGAAGGGGATGTCCATCGCCGGCTAGAAGGGCGTTGAGGAATCCATCGGCGGGTTCCCCCGCCCAGAGAGACTCCCTGTTGAAGGTCGCAAAGCAGCGGGGCGGCCCGTGGCACGAGTCATTCCTCAACCCCTTCCTAGAACGCCTGCATCGCCGCCAGGACGACGGCGAACACCAGGAGCGCTCCGATCAACCCAAAGAGAAAGAGCACCCGGTAGCCGCGAATGTCATAACGCAGATGCATGAACACGGCGACCACGGTCACGAATTTGACCAATCCGAGGGTAACGAGCAGAACCCCTTGCACCGGTCCCAGGAACTCGACGTATGAGATGCCGATCTCGATCGCCGTCACCACCGCCAGCACGGCACCGACGATCCAATACGTCTTGATCGTTGGGTGATGAGTTTCGGTTGCAGTGGCCATGGTCAGATCTGCAGCAGGTAGACGACGGTGAAGATGACGATCCAGACGATGTCGACGAAGTGCCAGTACAGCGCGGTCAGCTCGACGTTCATGCCGTGGTCCGACGACAGCTTTCCCCGAAGAGAGAAGGCAATCAACAGCGAAAGCATCAGCACCCCGCCGGCCACGTGAGCACCGTGGAAACCGGTGAGCATGAAGAACGAGGAGCCGAATGGGCTCGTCGACAGCGTCAGGCCTTGTTCGTAGAACTCGGTGAACTCGAAGATCTGACCGGCGAGGAAGGTGAGCCCGAGGGCCGCGGTCCCGATGAGCCAGATCCTGCCCTGGCGCTGATCCTTCTTCTGGAAGGCGTTGTCGGCGAGCACCATCGTCACCGAGCTCATCAGCAGGATGAACGAGCTGGCCGAGGTGAACGGGATGTTGAAGAGCTCCGATCCCGGGCCACCGTTGGTGGTGTTCCTGTACAACAGGAACGTAGAGATCATCGCACCGAAGAAGAACGCTTCCGACCCGAGCCAGATCCACATCGCGGTCTTGCGGGTGCGGTGGACCGGGTCGCCGGTCGACTCGAAGTCGTGCTCCTCGAATACGTGCTCGGATGTGACCGCCATCAGTGAGCCTCTCTGCTGATTGGCTCGGCGGCCCAGCCGACAATGCCCCACATGAACACCGCGACCCCCGCCACGATTATGCCGACGCCGAGCACACCGGACGACCAGAACACGGCGCCGGCTCCCATCGTCACCAACCCGGCGGCGGCGATGATCGGGTAGAACGAGGGCGACGGCATGTGGATCCCGCCCGTCTCGGGCACGAAGGCGGGCTCCTCGACGTATCCCTCGGGAAGGGGCGCCGCCCGGCCCTCCTCGTCGACCCCGTACTTGCGGTGCCACCACTCGTCGAGGTGGCGAACGACCGGCACCCGATCGAAGTTGTGGATGGCGGGCGGCGATGCGGTCATCCACTCGAGGGTTCTCGCATCCCACGGATCGTTTCCTGCGGGAGCCCCGCTGCGTCGGGAGCTGAGAATGTTCCACACGAACAGGAGCATCGATATGCCAATGATGAAGGAGCCGAGAGTGGCCATGCCGTTCCAGAATTCCCAGCCGAGGCCTTCCGGGTACCGGTAGGTCCGCCGCGGCATCCCGTTGAGGCCGAGGATGTGCATTGGACCGAAGGTGAGGTTGAACCCGAGGAACATGAGCCAGAAGTGCCACTTGCCAAGCGTGTCGTTGAGGAGCTTCCCGGTCCACTTGGGGAACCAGTAGTAAGCACCCGCAATGAACCCGAAGGCGGCGCCACCGACCAGCACATAGTGGAAGTGGGCGACCACGTAATAGCTGTCGTGCTGCTGGGTGTCCGCGGGGATCACGGCGTGGGTCACCCCCGACAGCCCGCCGATGATGAACATGGCGATAAAGCCGATCGAAAAGAGCATCGGCGTGTTCAGGGTCAGCTTGCCGCCCCACATGGTGCCGATCCAGTTGAAGATCTTCACCCCGGTGGGGATGGCGATGAGCATCGTGGCCAACCCGAATCCGGCCTCGGCGACCGGGCCCAGGCCGGCGGTGAACATGTGGTGGGCCCACACCCCGAAACCGAGGAACCCGATGGCGATCCCGGAGAACACGACGAAGGCGTAACCGAACAGCGGCTTGCGGGAGAAAACGGGGAGGGTCTCGGAGACGATGCCCATCGCCGGCAGGACGAGCACGTAGACCTCGGGATGGCCGAATACCCAGAACAGGTGCTGCCAAAGCAATGGATCACCCGCAGCCTGGGCTTCGTAGAACAGGGTCCCGAAGTTTCGGTCGAAAAACATCTGCCACAGCCCGACGCCAATCACGGGAAGACTCAAGATGAGGAGGAACGAGGTGACGACACTCATCCAGGTGAATACCGGCATGCGCATCATTGTCATCCCGGGGGCTCGCATGGTGAAGATGGTGGCGATGAAGTTGGCCGCCGAACCGATCGAAGCGACCCCGAGCAGCTGGACTCCGATGGCGTAGTAGTCCATGCGCACGAACTCGGTGACCTGGGTCGACAGGTTGGCGTACCCGGTCCACGCTCCGTCCGGGGAGCCGCCGAGGAAGAACGACGACGACAGCATGATCACGGCGAACAGGAACAGCCAGAACGAAAAGGCGTTGAGCCGGGGAAAGGCGACGTCGCGGGCGCCGATCTGCAGCGGGATCATGTAGTTCTGGAAGGCGGCGGCGACGGGCATGATGACGGCGAAGACCATCGTGATGCCATGCATGGTGAACAACTGGTTGTAGGCGTCGGCACTCAGCAAGGTCCCGTTTGGACCAGCCAGCTGGGTGCGAATGAACAGAGCCTCGAGGCCGCCGACAAAGGCGAACACGAGCGCCGCCACCCCGTACATCAGGCCGATCCGCTTGTGATCGACGGTTGTCAGCCAGCTCCACACCCCATCGGTCGAGGGCTCATAGCCGAGGTCCTCGGTTGGTGCCGTTACCGCCATGTCGTGCTCCGGCGCCCCAGGTCCGTACTCACTTCCAGCCCTCCAGCAAAGCCACCAGCTCGGCGATCTCGTCTGCGTCCAGACCGTAGTCGGGCATGCCAAGGATTCGCCCGGTCTCGAAGTCGTTCAGCTCGGGGGCCATCGGCTTCACCGAGCTCGGATTGTCGATCCACTGGGTGAGGTGCTCCGCAGTATTGTCCAGAACCCGCGCACCCAGCGTCGTGCGCGAGCCGAAGTGGGTGAGGTCGGGCGCCAGCGGCTTGCCCACGAGCGAAACCGCCCCGTCCGGTTCGGCAACCATCGCCTCGTGACAGGCACTACAGATCCTCGTGAAGATCTCGAAACCGGAGGCAGCAGGGCCGTCTGCCGGAACGACAGCCGGCTGCAGCTGACCCTTGGCCCACGCGTCGAAGTCGGCCTCGGTCTCGAGAAACACCAACATGCGCATGTCGGCGTGCGACAGCCAGCAGAACTCGGCGCACTGCCCCGGAATCTCCTCACCTGCCCGGTCCAGATCGGGTGTGATCTTGATGAAGGTCTCGTGGCCGGGCACCACGTCACGCTTCCCGGCGAGAGGGGGTACCCAGAAGCTGTGGATCACGTCGGCCGAGGTCATCCTCAGCTCCGTGGTGACGCCAACCGGGATGTGGAGCTCGTTGGCGGTGGTGAGGGGACGACCAGCGGAGTCGACGAAGTCGGGATACTCGAACTCCCACCACCACTGATGGCCGGTGACGTTGACGTGGATTACGTTGCCCTCGGCCCGACTGCTGAGATCGAACAGCGTTTGCATGGTGGGAACGGTGATGACGACGAGGATCAGGGCGGGGATGATGGACCAGACGATCTCGAGGGTCGTGTTGCCGTGGGTTTGCTTTGGCTCGGGCTTGTCGTCGTCCTTGCGCCTCCTGAAGCGGAAAATGGCGACGACCAGAGCGACTTCAACCACGATGAATACCGCGATGGCGAGGTACAGCACCAGCCTCCACAGCTCATCGATCTGGAGGGCTTCGGCCGATTTGGGGTTGAGGGAAGACTGGGGCAGATCGCTTGCGCACGAGGCGAGGATCATGGGGACGCCCACCACGACCATGCGGACGAGCCACCTCCGGTGCCCACGATCCCGAGTCACTGCTGTGTCCACATAACTCCCGTACGACGGCCGGGTGGGACGATAGTCATCGAGCTATGAGC
>SDBT01019045.1_pt1 | contig 10767 bp, 9 predicted proteins | sample 2277101 | NCBI WGS metagenome assembly SDBT01 (sample SAMN10404973, study PRJNA504765) | marine sediment metagenome | isolation source: marine sediment core GS10_PC15, 103 cmbsf | place: Arctic Ocean: Southern Knipovich Ridge | collected 2010 | reverse complement strand
ACCTTAAAGGATACAACCAAAAAACAAGAATACGACCAAATAAAGAAGTTTGGAGGACAGAGCCCATTTGGAGGAAGCCCTTTTACTGGTGGTCACCCTGGAGCGGGAGCGGATTGGAAGATATATACAGACTTTGGTGGAGGTGGTGGCTTTGAGAATGCATTCTCATCCATATTTGGACAGCGACAACAACGACAAAATAAGAACGAAGATTTAACAGCAAGATATGATATCTCCCTTGAAGAAGCATTCGAAGGAATTGATGAAAACGTAACTTTCAAACATCAAGGACAGCCTAAAAATGTTCACATGAAAATTCCGGCTGGCATCATATCTGGAACTAGATTGAAGTTTGGAGGGAAAGGTGATAATTCTGATCCGCGCATAGCCCCAGGCGATTTAATTATCAATATTCGAATCAAACCTCATACTGTTTTCCAACGTAATAACAACAACTTATATTGTGCGGTTGACATACACGTAGTAGATGCTATACTTGGTATTGAGGTGGATGTTAAAACCATCGACAAAAAGACAGTACGAGTTAAAGTTCCACAGGGATCAAAACACGATGCAATTTTAAAAGTGCCTGGTTATGGAATGAATGTAAAAGGCAAACGTGGAATACTTTATGTACAAATAAAGCTCCAAGTGCCTAATAATATTACGTTAGAACAAAAAGATTTGTTACAAAAGTTTAAATCTCTGTAAAAAATACGATAAATAGCATTGCAACTACTTTGAAGGGAAAAATATGTCTACTCCTAACAATGAATTTCAAAAAGTTTTAGTGAACACTGTAAATTTGGCTAGATCAAAGCAGCACGAATATATTACATGCGAGCATTTACTTTGGGCGTTACTCGACGATGAATTTATTGATATTTTACTTAAACAATGCTTTGATGTTAACGTCGACGAGATTAGAGACCAACTAATTCAATACCTTGACGAAAACGTAGATCAGACTCCTTCAGCTGATATCCTGCCTAGGGAAACATCAACGTTACGAACTGTTTTCCAAAGGGCATCTGCACAAACATTAATCAACGATGGAATTTTACAACCACATGACCTTCTAGTTTCAATATTTGAGGAAGAGCAAAGTTGGGCTTGTCACTATTTGAAAGAGGCAGGACTAAATAGATTTGACACCATCGATGCCATTAAAGAACTTCAGGACGAAGAGGATGTTGAAATGGTTCAGGATGACAGCGACAAAAAAGAAATGGGTAAAGTAGTGGATAAAACGGGAAAGAAGATTTCCATTAAGAAGGCCAAGGCTGAGAAAGCACTTAAAGAGTTCACAACTAATTTGAACATACAAGTGCAGAAGGGAAAGATCGATCCATTAATTGGCCGATTGGACATTATCGAAGACATCACCAAAACCCTTGCACGACGCAATAAGAACAATGTTATCCTTGTTGGTGACCCAGGTGTTGGTAAGACTGCAATTGCCGAAGGGTTAGCTTACAAGATCGAAGAAGAATCAACATCACATACGCTGTTTAATTCTGTTATTTACATGCTTGACATTGGAGCATTAATGGCAGGAACAAGATATCGCGGTGACTTTGAGGAAAGGCTAAAAGCTGTACTTGATGCTTTTGAGATCCTTTCAGAAGACGACGAAGCAAAAGATCCAATCCTATTCATTGATGAAATTCATATGATCATGGGCGCAGGCGCTGGTGGTGAAGCAAAAGGAATGGACTTTGCAAACTTAATCAAGCCAGCACTATCCAAAGGAACATTGCGAGTAATTGGTAGCACAACATACGACGAGTATCGTAAGAACTTTGAGAAGGACGGCGCGTTGATGCGACGATTCCAAAAGAAGGTTGTTACGGAACCAACCATTGAGGAGACAAAACTAATCCTCAGAGGTGTAGCTCCATACTATGCAAAATTCCATAACGTAAAGTATTCAGATGAATCTCTTGATGCGGCTGTTGATCTTACATCCAAATACGTTCATGATAGGAAGCAACCAGACAAGGCAATTGATGTTCTTGATGCAATGGGTGCTCAATTCAGAATTCATACTCCAACTCCAAAGTCCACTATTACATTTAAAGTGAAAGATGTTGAATCTGAAGTTTCAAAACTTGCGAAGATTCCAGAGAAGACAATTAAAAAGGACGAGTCCTCAAAGCTAAAAGGTCTCATGAAAGACATCAGCAAGAGATTGTTTGGACAGCCTGGAGCAATTACAACATTGGTTGATACAATTCAAATCTCAAGAGCTGGATTGCGAGAAGGTAACAAGACAGTTGGAAACTATCTAATGGTTGGCCCAACTGGTGTTGGTAAAACTGAACTGGCAAAACAACTTGCTAAGAGCCTGGGTGTTCCACTAATTCGATTCGATATGTCAGAATACATGGAGAAACATTCAGTTGCAAAACTGATTGGCTCGCCAGCTGGCTATGTTGGATACGAAGAAGAAGGACTGCTTGTCAAACAAATTGAAGAATCTCCTCATTGTGTATTGCTACTGGACGAAATTGAAAAAGCACATCCAGATCTCTACAATATTCTACTGCAAGTTATGGACTATGGCGTATTACATTCGGCTAAGGGTAAAGAAGTTATCTTTAGAAATGTTGTATTGCTAATGTCGTCCAACGCTGGAGCGCAGAGTCTTGAGAAAGAACCAATTGGATTCGGTCGAGAAGTTGGATCCAATGATGCAAGTACTCTTGATGAAGCAGTCAAACAAATGTTTACTCCAGAATTTAGGAATAGGCTAGACGAAGTATTAGTATTCAATCGCCTTGAGCCAAAACATATCAAATTGATTGTTGGGAAGTTCATTGGTGAATTGAATGATATGGCTGCGGATCGTGACGTTGTAGTTACCATTACAAAGAAGGCAAAAGAATATCTTACAGAGATTGGCTACGATAGGAAGATGGGCGCAAGGCCAATGGCACGTAAGATTCATAAGTATATCAAAATTCCTCTGTCCAAAGAGATGTTGTTTGGCAAAATTAAAAAGGGCGGAACAGCATTGATTGATATGGTTGATGGTAAATTAGCAATCACTTACGCTAAGAGCGGCGAAGCCGCTAGCGAAAAATCAGATTAAAAGCTGTATTTAATTGTTGACAATCAATAGGTTATAGCGTATATTATAACTATGCAAACATTAAGAATTGCCACAGGAAACCCCATAGGGAAACCATATTGCCCAAAAGAAGGTGAGATATACATGTGGAGAACATATATTGAAGGGGGACCATCTGAATACAAATGGTTTAGATTCATTGGAAGACAGAATGGGAAATATATCTGGGAAGGTGTTAACTATTGAAAACTATTACAATTACAAAAACAGGAGCGGCTGTCGCAAATATTATATGGCCAACGGATCCAAATCCAGGAGACATGTTCTGTTACATTGATCCACTAAGTGGATGTCAATGGGTTAATTGGATATATGTCGACAGATCAAATGGAAAACATAATTGGGAATATACAGGAACAAATTAAGGAATAAATGGATAGTAATCTTTGTGAAACACTTGTCAAAAAGAAATTAATTTGTGAAGGAACTAAAATTCTAGCGACGATTAGAAAAGTTGGTATTGGTGGAGCCATGTCAACAAAGCAAACTAATTTAATTATTGAATCAATAGATGATTGGTTATTTACATGCATTGATCCTGAGACAAAACATAAACATGAAATTATCGATAGCCAAATTTTGGATGTCGATGGTATGGTGCCTGAACGATTAGGGAAGATCTTCAACATTAATCCGGACGGTACACTTCGCGCGCCAGGCAAAAAACGAGGACGGAAACCTAAAAAATAAATGGCTCAATCAATTCCGTTTTAGTGATTGCCGAACTAGACTTGGGTCCCCTTACGGGGGCCTTTTTTTTGATAAATATTGCTATGAGAATTAAAGATTTGTTACTTGAATTAAATGTTGCCAATGTAAAAAGCATAGAGAATTGGATCGATGCCTTTTTAAAGTCGACTGATGCTACTGTCTACAGGAATGAGATAAATCATCCAGTTATTCAATCGTGGTTTAAAAAACAAGTAAGAAATTATGTACTTAATAATGAAGAATTTGCAGAACCATATACATCAGCAGCAAGGACTGAATGGATGGTACAAGCAATAGAACGCGGTGAAGAAATTGTTAGAATTCGTATTCCAGTAGCATTCGAAGAGCAATTGGCCCACGTATATGATTGGTTCACATGGCTAACTCAACAAGATAATATTGAAGCACAACGTATATTGGAAAAGGTGCCCAAGTTAACAATCCCAATGGCAATAGAAAAAAGCGAGCAATGGACTGAATGGCTTAATAAACAAGCTTCGGGTATTGAAGATGAACAAGGTCTCGAATCTGTAATGACATTTAAGGATGGCTATCGTATTGTAAAATTGATATCTAAAGATTGCTATGATCGCGAAGGTAAATTAATGCAGCATTGCGTGGCTAGTTTTTATAATGCAAGAGCCGCCCGAATGGGAAGAATGAATCCGACGGTGGGTTCCCGACAAAGAGTTATTTATTCTTTAAGAGATCCAGAGAATGAACCACATGTTACTATGGAAATACGAGGCCAGGAAATAACTTCAATACAAGGAAAACAAAACAAAACACCAATTGCAAAATATCGTTCATATGTTCGTAAGTTCATAATTAAATTTGGATTGACAATGAAATGGGGTCTGGAAAAATATGGATTAATTGCTGGTTCAGATGGTTCCTTGCATGACTTATATAATTTGCCTGATGGTTTAAGTCTCCTTGGGAGTCTTGATCTTACTAAGATATCAATTGATAAGTTACCTGATAATTTAACAATTAATGGTAATCTTGTTGATTTCAAGCTGGATAGTCTACCAAACAATTTAACGGTCAAAGGTACCCTTTATGTAAAAGATACTGTTGATATACCAGCAGATTTAGTTAGTGGTGACATTGTTAAATTCCAACAAATAGATTTTGAATTGCCACTGGGTCCAGGCGAAAGCGAACATATATCTGGACTTGGATTAGTATTTACTTGGGATTCATATCAACGTTCATTAAAGGTTGGCAGTCAATACTCAGCATTTGCTGGTCGCACCAATTCAATAGCTCAAATTAATAATTGGCAGCAAGCTTGGTTTAGGAAAAGACAGGCTTTACAGTGGCCAAATAAACCCTGGAAGAAAGGGAAAAAGTTTCGTGAAATTAAATGGTTTGAGGTATTTAGAATAGGTGGCCAAAGGGATATGATGAATTTAACAATTGATTTCATTCATGGTAAAGATACCGTGGGTAATGACTATTGGGGTGAAATTGAATGGACACGCGATGGAACTTCAGTTGGAACACAATCTGGATTAATTCGATTAAATTTCAAAGCAGCAGATAAATATAATAAGTAGGAGTTTAACATGGCAAAAATTGAAGAACAATATATTATCGTAAAAATGAGCAAGCTTGTAAAGGATGATGCAGTCGCTCCATCATTTGTAGTTGGTGGAGAGGTTGTTGATAGTTTATCTACAATAGTTGACGAGATTATAGGCGACAAAAGCATTATAACTGAAGTGACCAGGGGAGAGTAATATGTCGGTAATGAGTGTACAATTAATGGGATCATCAGCAGGACAAGTAAATCTTACGGGTACTGCAATGAAAGCAGATGGGTTCTTTGGATTCACCGATGGTAAAGCAACTATTGGATGGTACCTTAGTGCTTATATTGGACGTATAGTTCTTGAAGCAGCTCTTGCAACTGATCCAGATGAAACCGATTGGTTTCCTGTTGCATTTGATGGCGAAGTAAATACATACGTTGAGTATTTGTCAGTTGCACCTCAAACTGGATTAACCGTGTTTACTATAACTGGAAATTTTGTATGGGTAAGAGCAGTTGTTGATAGAACAGCTATTAATCCCTTACCACCAATAGATCAAATCAACTCACTTGGTGTTGTGACTAAAGTATTAATGAACTTCTAATGAAAATTAAAGAACTATTAGTTGGTGAAGATCAAAGGGCAATGAAAACAAGGTTTAGACGTTCAGCAAAAACTACGGCACTGTTAGATGGCCAACCAGCTAATCCCAAGAAGATATTGAATATGATACAACAATCTCTTAATAAGGCAACGGGATACAATTTCAGACTGACACCAAAGTATATAGAAGACGAAGGATTTTGGGCACTTTATGAATATAACTTTGGTGAATATACAGTTGAGATTGAAGTTGAAATAAGTTGGTATGATGACCAAATGTATAGTGGTACCATTGAAAAACCAATGATCAGGATAGTTATTGAACGACCCATTCGCGATAGGAAAACGTTATCTCATTATAGGAAAGCGGTAACTACAGAGTGGATCAATACAATGTGGGATGATGAGTCCATAGATGATATACATATTGCAACGAACCCTTCAAAGAAATGGTCGGAATTCGGAGGTCACAGAACATGAGAGTAAACGAAGTAATGGTAGTTGAAGCTACTCCAGCTAGATTTAAAAAACAATCAAAGATTGCAATGTTTAATGGAAAGCCTGCCGATCCCAAGAAAGTAATGATGGCTTTTAAAAATTCTCTCAATTATGCTACGGAAATGAATTTCAGAATGACGCCCGTAGATATAAGTGAAAAAGGTTACATAAGTCAGTATCGTTATAATGAATGGCAAGATGAATCAGATCGTGGTGGCGGCTGGGACGGCGGCGGACGTAAAGAGCTTCTAATCACAGTAAAGGTTTCTTGGCGTAGGGATGGAAGCAGAGGCAAACCAGTAACTGAAGTTAATATATTTAATAGTCATGATGAAATGAATCTATTTAATTATCGAATTGAATTGGATGACGAAACAGTTTCAAATATGTGGTCACCAATGACAGTGAAAACTATACATGAATATATAGAGGAAGAAGAGAACTATTACACCGACGATGACGAAGATGACGACCCAGAGCCAGACGATTGGGATGAAGATGAAAATAGGGAAGAACGAGGAGGCTGGGTTAATGGTCAGTGGGATCCAAATCTGATAATTGAGACATCAGCTAGGTTTAAAGCTGGTTCCAATACTGCAATGCTTGATGGACGACCAGCTAATCCCAAGAAGATATTGGGGCTGATGCAAAAGTCTCTTAATAAGACAACTGGATTCAATTGGAAAATGACTCCAACAAAAATGCTTCCCAATAAATATGCTGGAGATTTTACATTTGAAGACACAACCATTACAGTTGAAGTAAGTTGGGATTCGGATTATGGTGCACGAGTATATAGCATTGATAGTCCAGCTGTCACAGCAGTTAATGATGCAGCGTTTGAGCGTAATATATTTTTCTATGCAATTCAAATGAATACAAAAAATATTGGACAAATATGGAAAAAAAGTGCTGATGATATAAGAGATCGTATTAATGGACGGCGCGCCGCACAAGATCGATTTGATCAGGATGCCAGACGTATTCCCATCGAATAAAGTTAAACATTCAAACTAAGTCGTTTAACAATGGGATAACTTTTCATTTTATAAAAATTTTTATATTGCCAATCAGCTCTTGTTATATTAAGTAAGTCTGGATATCCTGGACGAATAAACACTCCAGCAGCGACACTAAGATCTGAATCATTTAATCGTAACATCGTCCACATATCATCATGTATTAAATGCATTGCATCCATAAACCACAATTCATTTGGTAGGACTATTGCTCTCAATTCATTGTGTACTGATTTGTTTAAATGCTTTTGAATATGCTCATGACTGGCTGCCCGAACAATAATACCTGATCGAGTTTGAATAGTTGCTTCAAGAAGTTCTGATACTTTCATTTACGTATTTATCTATATAGCAGCGTAGCCCCAAAAATAAAAAAAAATTCAGAAAGATTTGTGGAGATGGTAAAGCTACAATGGGACACCAAAATTAAGTTTATTTACACAGTGTAACACCACCTTCTTTAACAGAATACAGATAAATAGCTGTATGGTTATTAACACAAATTATCCAACAATTGGAAAGAACCAACCGTCCCAAGGCTTTAGGGATAATTGGTCTGACATTGACTCCCAGTTCACACAGATTAGATCAAAGCAAATTCGATTCGTCGACGGTGACCTTGCTGGTATCTCACAGATCATTGGTTCAGGCGCAGGACAAATACTCTTTACAGGAGTAATAAGAGACGACCCACAGTTGTCTGGACTGAGTAACATGCGAATACCCCAGGGTGAAACACAACATCGTCCTGACGCTCCCCTCGTCGGCATGTTACGATTCAATAGAACAATTGATGCCTTCGAAGGATTCAACAATGGATCGTGGGTTACTCTTAGTGGAACAAGTGGCGCATTATCCGCTGAGGATGAAGGCACTGATCTTGGAGTAAGTGTTAACGTACTAAACTTTACTGGCACTGGTGTTGTAGCATCTGCTGCAGGTGGTGGTAGAGTTGATGTAAACATTACAGGTGGTGGTGGCGGAGGTGGCGATTCAGTATTGTTTGTTAATGATATTGCTGGACGTGATGCTCTTACTACAACAGGCGGTGAACAAGTACTTGTGTTAAATGATGCTATTACAGCAGACGGTATCCCAGGTGAAGGCGAATGGGCTATGTTCCTACGTAACCAAACTGACACAGCATGGCTTGAGACTTCAACAGAGAGACGTGGCGATGAGGAAGTTGAATCTATTACTATTGAATTCAACTTTGATGATGGAGCATTACAAAACATTGGAGTTGTACCTGTTGGACGTAGAGTAACTAGAGTTACTGTACTTGTATCAGTGTCATGGGATACTGCTTCAACATTAACAATTGGAACAGTTGCAACACCAAACTTACTTATGCTTGCAGAGGAAAATGATCTTGAGGGTATATTCATATACGAAGTATTCCCTGGGCTTGGTAACTTCCTTGTTAACACAGGGTTAAGAGCAACGTATTCAGAAGTTGGAAGTACAGTCAAAGGAACAGCAAAAGTTAAAATTGAATATGCGTGAGAAAAAAAAAAAAAAAAAAAATTGAAGGCTGATTTATAAAGGGCCGATGCATAGTTGCTTAATCTCAAAATTAAGTTTATCTGTGCTATGCTCCTACCACCTGGTTCTATATAGATAAATATTACTATTACTTGGAGAAGTAAAAGATGGCAGATTTAAAAAACTTTAGTCAAAGCGGAGTCGGACCTAACGTACAGTTTGGTAAAGGTGGCGACCGTATCCTATTCAATTCAGACCACTTAGAGGCACGTAATGCAGCGGACACGCTGTTCACTGACCTATACGTTAACCTTAACCCAGGCGATCCACAAGCGGCTACCTCTAAGTCCTATGTGGATGCTATTGCCACAGGGCTAACGGTAAGGGAAGCAGTACCAGCAGCAAGTACAGTTAACTTAGCTAACTGGGCGGTGGGTGTGTTCACTAACCAATCAGACACATTAGATGGTGTGGGCCTAAGTAATGACTTCAAGTTACTTATTAAAGATCAAACAAACCTTGAAGAGAATGGTATCTATGTTGTCTCCTCTCTTGGTAGTGGGTCCAATGGTACATGGACAAGAGATACTGACTATGATACTGGAGTTGAACTTGATGCTTCGTTCTTCTTTATTGAAGATGGAACAGCTAATGCAGCCTCTGGTTGGGTTATCAATGTTATAAAGTCTGGCTTCACAATTAACAGCTCTAACATTAGCGTTGTTCAGTTCTCACAAGCTGGCGCTTATACAGCAGGTGACGGTCTTCTTATTACAGCAGGACAAGAGTTCAGCGTAGATATCTTTGGTGAGAGCCCAGACACATCTGTTCTTGACAGTGACATCATCCTTATTGAGAATGGTGCAGGTGGTACACTTGCTAAGATAACACGAGCTGACTTGGTTGGCTCCTTAACTATTACAATGGAAGCAAGTCAACGTATACTTGCATCAACTGGAACAGAATTACTTCCTTCAATATCATTCCAAGGCGATCCAGACACAGGCTTTGCATCACTTGCTGATACACTAGCAGCATCAGTTGGTGGAACAACAAGATTTACATTACAAGATCCAAGTACAACTGACGCCGTTGCAATTTTTGGTGGAACAAGTGCCGTTACATTGACAGCAGGATTAGTATCACAACGTCCATCAGTGGGTGTTGCTGGTATGTTACGATTCAGTACTACATCAGATGAGATAGCACAAGTAAGATCAACTATAGAATGGTATGATGGAACAGTATGGATTCAATCCGCTGACCTCAACATAACAGGTAAAGCCAAGTATACAACAGTAGCAGAGATTGCAACGGTATCATATAACAATGGAACAGCTGGTGTTGGTGCAACATTAACAAACAATGATGGCGGCTTCCCTGCTTTGATAGTTGATGGTGCGACTCCAGTTATTGGCAATCGTATCCTTGTTAAAGATCAAAGCTCAGGCGAACACAATGGCATCTATGTACTAACTCAAAACGATGGTAGCAATACTCAAAACTTTATCCTAACTAGAGCAGTTGACAATGATACAGCCGATCAAGTTGATGCAACAACAGTAACGATTCAAGAAGGTGCAACCGAAAGTGGAACAGCATGGATAGCCAATCCAGTTGGTACAGTTACAATGGGTACCACAGCCATTCCATGGTCACAGTTTGGTGGAGGTGGTAATGCATTCGGTGTTATGACTGGCGACACTGGAACAGCAACAGCAGACGAAGCAGCTGATTCAGTATTATTTGCGGGTGCAACTAACGGTGGTATCACTACTAT
>SDBT01019044.1_pt1 | contig 10767 bp, 13 predicted proteins | sample 2277101 | NCBI WGS metagenome assembly SDBT01 (sample SAMN10404973, study PRJNA504765) | marine sediment metagenome | isolation source: marine sediment core GS10_PC15, 103 cmbsf | place: Arctic Ocean: Southern Knipovich Ridge | collected 2010 | reverse complement strand
CGGTAGGAAAGAGAAAGTTAGAAACTTTATTGAAGTAGAAGAAACTAAAGCGAATGTTTAGGTCCAAAATATACCAATGTTCGATGGATTAGTTACAAACATACAGGGCAAACCATTATCATCTCTTATGGATGCTATTTTAAATGGAACACAAAAAGCGTATCAAAATAATAGGCGCCCATTTGTTGTCATTCAGTTACCAGAAATTTCTGCGTATACTATTGGTCAGCTGTTGCAAATGAAGATGATTGAAATAATGTATCTTGGTTTTTTACTTGAAGTAAATCCGTTTGATCAGCCGCACGTTGAATTATACAAGAAAGAAACAAGAAAGATTTTGAGTCATGAATAATTGTACTATTGTTCTTTTTGGTGCAACGGGAGATCTTGCAAAACGCAAAATTATTCCCGCAATGTATCGCCTGGTGTTAGATAAGCAACTTGATAAATTTAATATTATTGGCGCCGCGCTCGATGACACGTCAATTGAAAATGTGCTTGGACCCGCAAAAGAATTCATTAAAGAATTTGATAAAAAAGCGTGGCAAAAATTTGTTGATAATGCATATTATCAACAGCTCAATTTTACCAAAGAAGCCGATTTTAAAAAACTAAATACACTAATTGCAGATTTAGAAAAACAAAAAAAAATTGCTGGTAATCGTTTGTTCTATTGTGCTGCTGCATCAGAATTTTTTTGTGCAATAACTGAGCATCTTGCATCCTCTGGGCTTGCACGCAGACTCGATAAAAAAGATACAACGTGGAATCGCATTGTGTACGAAAAACCATTTGGACACGATCTTGCCTCCGCGCATGAAATTAATGAATGTATAGCCAAGCATTTTAATGAAGAACAAATTTATCGTATTGATCATTATTTAAGCAAAGAGTTAGTTGCCAATATCGCATTGATGCGATTCACCAATATCGTTTTTGAACCTCTGTGGAATAATCGTTTTATTGATAATGTCCAAATTGAACTCAATGAAGATTTTGGTATTGGGGAGCGTGGTGCGTATTATGACAAGTATGGCGCGCTCAAAGACGTTGTACAAAACCACATGTTAGAATTGGTTGCTCTTATTGCCATGGAAACGCCAAAATTATTAACCGGCGATTATATTCGAGACAAACGAACTGATGTTTTAAAACATGTACGTATCACTGATGTATTACTTGGTCAGTATGATGGCTACAAAAAAGAAAAATACGTTGACCCAGCATCTAATACCGATACTTTTGTTGCTGCACAAGTATTTGTTGATACGCCTCGCTGGATCGGTGTACCATTTTATTTAAAAACGGGCAAAAGATTAAAAGCAAAAGAAACACTTATTAATATTAAATTCAAAAAAGTTGATTGCCTTTTACTTAAAGATTGTCCTACTGATTCTAATTATCTCACCTTTAAAATTGCACCAGAAGCGGTCTTTGAACTTGAAATCAATGCAAAAAAACATGGCGTACCAAATCAGGTAATGCAAATTAAAATGGAATTTTGTCACAGTTGCATAGTTGGTGTACGCAGCCCACAAGCGTATGAAACGTTGATCGAAGAAGTTATGAAAGGTGAACAATCAATTTCTGTTCGCTTTGATGAAATTGAATATGCATGGAAAGCTATTGATGCTGCACAGAAAGTTGCGTCGCCAGTTTATCCGTACAAACCCGGCGGTAGTGGGCCAACAGAATTAAAAGATTTTGAACAGAAACATGGCATGAGGTGGAAAACATGAAATTAGGCATCATTGGTTTGGGGCGGATGGGTGAGGCAATTGCATATCGCGTTACACGCACGGGCCACGAGGTTATTGGTTTTGATCTTAATCCAGAATCATGCAAAGCAGCAGAAAAAATAGGTGTTACTTGTATTGATAGTTTAGCAAAACTTGCACAACAAGCACGCATCATTTGGTTGATGGTACCAGCAGGAGATCCTGTCGATAAAACCATTGATGCACTCTTACCACATTTGCAACCTGACGACATTGTTATTGACGGGGGCAACAGCAATTATAAAAATTCAATGCGTCGTGCAAAAAAATTAAAAGAACAGGGTATTTATTTTCTTGATTGTGGAACATCTGGTGGTTTATTGGGGCGTGATATTGGATTTTCTTTAATGCTTGGCGGCGATAAAAAAGCATATGAAAAGGTAGAGCAACTTTTAAAAGCAATTGCTGCACCAAATGGCTATGGTTTAATGGGTCCATCGGGAATGGGACATTATGTAAAAATGGTGCACAACGGTATTGAGTATGCATTGTTACAAGCATATGCAGAAGGCTTTAATTTAATTAAGCATGGTACTTTTAAAGAAGTACCACCAGACTTAGAAAAAATTTCCCGCGTGTGGAGTAATGGTTCGGTTATTCGTTCATGGATTCTAGACTTAGCACATAATGTTTTTAAAGAAGATCAAGAACTCAAAGATATTTCTGGTGAAGTTGCAGAAAGTGGAACAGGCCGTTGGACTGTTCAAGAAGCGCAAGAACAGGATATTGAAGTTCCATTAATTGAAGGCTCGTTGCATGAGCGTAGACGCTCGCGCGAAACTGGTGGTAACTATATGACCAAAATTATTGCGATGTTGCGCAAGCAATTTGGTGGTCATGCGGTTAAGAAGATTTAAGGTGTTTGTTTTGTGTTTTCGTTCGTTTCCTTCAACTTCATTACGTTTCACTTCATTGCGATCAGGACGAACGGGGATAAAATTTTAAGATTGAATAATAATAAAATCCGTTCGTGCTGCTGCGTCCGTCGAAGCCTTGTGCGAAGACTGGAAGCGAAGTTTTTCTAAAAAACGTAGTTGAAGTATATCGAACTCATTATAAATTAAAAAGGAATAAGTATGAGAATTATTGATATTAGTTGGCCAATAAGCCCAGACATGACTACGTACAAAAATAATAAAGTTGTTACATTTGAGCGTACAAAAAATTTTGCTAAAGATAACGTGCGAGATTCTACTATAACTTTAGGTTCTCATTCAGGAACGCATGTTGATGCACCAGCGCACTTTTTAAATGATGGTAAAGGTGTTGATCAAATTAAGCTAGAAGATTTGATTGGACCTGCGCGCGTATTAGATTGTATTGCCGCAGGAGAATCGATAACACAAGATTTTTTAATGCAATACGATACGCAGATTAAAAAGCATGACATCATTTTGTTAAAAACGGTTAACAGTATACTTTCTCCCGTTGATACATTCAATACAACGTTTACGTATCTTGATGTTTCTGGTGCACGCTATTTAGCCAATAAAGAAGTAAAAGCTGTTGGGATTGACTATCTTGGCATTGAGCGTAACCAACCGGGGCACGAGACGCATTGCACATTAATGAAGAGTAACGTTGCGATTGTTGAAGGATTGCGTTTGGAACATGTAGAGCCCGGCGAATATCAAATGTATTGTTTGCCATTAAAAATTATGGGCCTAGAAGCGGCACCAGCTCGCGCAATATTAGTACGATAAAAAATGCGGTTTTTACACCGCGATTTTTATTTTTTATGCAGGACCTTTACCTTTTACTTATCCGACTGTTTGTGCACCCATCTGTTGTATCACCGCTCTAAGGTTGGCATAAACTGGCGTATTTGGAATCATGTCGAGTAATGTTCTACCATTACTGAAAACCTTGTTTAGAAATTCGGGCCTCATACGCAAAAGCCACTTAATCGGCTTCGAGACATCTTGGGGTTGCATATTATTTATAAGTAGCTGTGCACTTGTACCACTATCTTCTTCCAGCGAACGCACAAGAGGGATCACAGACTTTGTGTTATCGCTAAGACTCATAGCAGTTGGTGTTGCAGGATTTGCACCATTGTTGAGGAATAGCTCCACAACTGCGGGATATGCTACTGCGTGGTCCCAATATCTTTCAAGATTTTCTGAACTTAATGGTGTGCTATTTGGACGAGAACCTTCTAATACTTCTCTGAAAAATACTAAAATTTCTTTTTGCTGTGGTGTTATTTCTTGCATGGTTTGCAAGAGCGCATTGGCAAGTGCAAATTTTGCAGGATTGTTAAAGAATTTTGGGTTCAAAAGGAAGTTAAGCATGAGACCAAAAAGGAGATCGTTGCTTAATGTGAATTTGTTTCTTAATTCTGGAATAGCTTGATTCATTGCAGCTTGCATTTGTTGTACAGTAGCGTGTGAACTATAACCGCGCTCAATTAATTGTGACATAAAAAAATGGCGCGCTCTCGGATAGAAAAGATGTGCTTCTTCTGCCAAAGATACCTTTTCTGGTTCATGTTCCATGCTATACAATTGATAACCGCAGAATACCAAAATGCTTATTAAGAATAATTTTTTCTTCATAACTTATTCCTCAACAAAAGCGCGGCGTAAAAAACCGCGCTTTTATGTATTTTAGTTTGAAGTCTGAATGCGAACTCCACGACGTGTGCCAGTTACTTCAATGTAGTGACTAGTGGAATTAAAACTTCTATTGTTGATTCTAAACCTAAAATTATTGCCACGGCTCACTTGGCGAGTTTGACCTGGTTGAATATCAATGTCCGCAATATTAGTTGTTACATTAATTGGATTATTCGTATTATTGGTGATTTCCCAATAACGGAAACCAGCTCTATCTTTGAAGGTACTTGGAGCACCTTGTTCAACAACTACTGTACGGCCACCATAGTATGGGTCACCGTATGGACGTCCATAACCATAGTAAGGTCTTCCATAACCATAACCTCGGCTACCAAAACCTATTGAAAAACCAACACCACCATAGCCTCGTCTACGTCCCCAGCCACCATGACGGCGGTGGCCACCACGGTGTCCGCCACGATGTCCGCCATGTCCACGACGCGCAAACACTGATGTAGAGCCGCTTAAGGCCAATAATAATACGGCAAATAATGCCAGATTTTGTCTCTTCATCTCTTTCTCCCCTAATTGAGTTCTAATGAGTTATCCCTTTACAGATAGATTACCCAAAATGGGAGACAGAAATCAAGAGTTTTGACCTAAATAAGGGGGTTACTGCTTATCGAGCATGCTAATGATTTTGCTGCCAAACTCTTGTGCAGCCGACGGGCCCGTTGCCGTTACAATGTTTTTATCAACGATAACGTCTTCTGGTACGTAGTTTACGCCATATTCCTTGTAGATGCCGGGTAACTGATCATCTCCATTCCACCCCGTGGCTTTTTTGCCTTTCAAGACGCCTGATTTAGCTAATATTCGGGTTGCAACACAGATAGCCCCCACTATTTTGCTCGCTTCAGCTGCTTTTTGAGCAAGGGCATAGCTTACCTCATTGTCTAGGTGTTCTAGAGCCCCTGGGCCTCCAATAAAAATGATGCCATTGAACTTTGTTGGGTCTACATCTTTAACAAGCATATCAACTTGTGTTTGTGAGCCATCCTTGCCGGTAGCCGTTCCGGGCTTGTTGCTTGCAGTTATTACATGATGGCCCGTTTGTTCTAATAACTTTTTTGGTACTCCATATTCAATATGCTGGTATCCATTGTGTGCAATAACAAAGACTATTTGTTTTGTATTCATACGTACTTCCTTTTTTTAGTTCAATACATCAAAAAATAGCATCAGGTGATCTTGATAATCGTCGTTTTTTTTTGCATCGATGTTTCAATATTCGTGTTCTGTTTGCCGTGAATGTGAATTTCTACATGGGGATACTCATTATAAGCTTCATATGTTTTTGGTTGTTGGTCATGCTCGAGCAGCCCTCCTAATTTTTTTACCTGATTATTTTTTGCTTTACTGAGTGCGTAACAACAAGTCGTTAAACCAAGGAATATCAATGTTGGTGGATTTACAAGCAGATTAAAACTTTGCGATGCCATACTCAATATTCCATTGTCAGATGCTTCCCATAATTCACTTATTGTTTGTGAATTAACAAGATTTGCAAGACTCAGTGCGCCAAAAAAACCACTTGCATACCAATAGTTGTTACTCGATTGTTCGGTTTCTTTTTTGAGTTTTTGAATTTCCTCTTGTAACGGAAAAGCCTGTAGGCACAGATTGTGAATCATTAGTATTACAAAAAATAGATGCATTAAAAAAAACATAGGCTCCTTGTTTTTAGTTATCAAAAGCTTATGATTTTTTGCTCTTATTGCAAGCCGTTTCAATAGTGACTGATTGTTGATTTATGTTGGCATCAACTTTGATAGCATTAAATTTTTTATTGGATGTTTTGAGTGTCTGTTGTAATGATTCAATAGTAATCATATTATCTACATATAACTTTTTGTTACCAATTCGTTTTAACTGCGTTTCGTTTTCTTTGAGAGTAGTGTACAGGACTGCCCAATTACGTTTTTCGCCTGCGCTCATGTCGCCCGACCAATAGGGATAATAAATTGTTGTTACTTGTGTGGCAGAACATAATGAGGCAAGAGCTTCAAGAATAATAACGCCGGGTTTGAGGATAATAAGATGATCAATAGTTGTGGCGCCCGTTTGTTTTATTATTTCTGGTATCAACGTGTATTGAACCCAAGATGGAGCGGAAAGGCGTTGGCCAATAACGCCGGGATCAACAACAATAGTTTTATTATGTGCGCGAATAAGTGTAATTTCCCCCTTATTGCATGCAATAGTTGTTATCAGCGTTGTTGGCGTTTGTAGCCATTTTAAATAACCAATAGTTACAACCAATAAAAAAACTAAACAAAAAACACTTTGTTTTTGTGTTTTAATTTTTTTGTTCAATAAAATGCCAATAGTTAACAAGGGTAAACCAATTAAAAACCATAATGGAGGTTTTGTAAAACCGATCATCCAGCTTTTACTTTCGAAACTGATCATATAAAGCCATATATTTGTAACGAGTTCTAGAAACCAAATTAATAAACCATTTGGGAGAAATAATAATTCAGAAAAAAAGATTAAAGAACTGAGCAACAAAAATGCAGTCAGTAATGGCGTAAACAATAGGGTGGCGCCACCAGACATAATTGATATGGGAATGCCCCATGCCAAAAAAATTGGCAAAGACATGAGCGTGATAAAAAGTTGCAAATGAATGAACTTGAGTGATTTATTAATAAATGAATGTAGTTTCATAGTGTCCCTGGCAATTATAATAGTATATTTATGGTTTTTGCGCTACACCCACTTCAATTACATTCAGCACAGGCTTCGATACGATTGTCGTATAACTCGGGCTGTTACCAATAAATAATTAAATCCGTTCGTCCTGATCGTAGCGAAGCGTAGTTGAAGGAAACGAATTCCGAATAAGTTAAAAAAAATGAATTGAGTTCGAATACTTCAACTACGTTTTGTTTTACAAAACTTCGATCAGCACGAACGGGATTTTACGTTTTAGTTTATCCTGCTGAGTCCGCCATCATGTCCGTCGTAGCCTTGGCGTAGTCGAAAGCTATAAGCGACGGCTGGGATCGAAATGAGCATCGCGAAATGTAGTTGAAGCCTGGGCTGAGTGGCGTTGAAGTAGAAACGAACCCCTCATCCAAAACCCTTGTTTTTTGGTAATAAATTGTATTAGCCTTAAAAGCAGAAAAACATGTGATGGATCAAAGGGGTGGTAGTAATGAAGAAAAAACAAAGAATGCAGCCAGAGTTTCTTAAAGATCATGCACCAGGGGGTAAAATCGTCAATTATTGGAACGATGTAATGCGTTCTACTGCGTGTAGAATGTCGCGCGGGGCACAAAACATTGACAAGCTTATTACTTGGGCTCACAAAGATAATTGGCGCAGAAAACAAAAGGGCAAAAAGAAGTAAATCAAGAATGACTGGGTTACCAATTAATGTGATGTCAGGTATACTCTCACAGAATATATAAATCTCTATTGTGTGAGTCGTAATTATGAACATCGTAAAAAAATTTCTAGAAAACAAAGCATATAAAATGCGTATCTCCTCTTTGTTGATGACATCAATGGCCGGTTCTGGGCATCCAACGTCATCTTTGAGTGCAGCAGATTTAGTAGCAGCACTCTTTTTTTATGCCATGCGGTATGATCCCAATAATCCTAATAACCCAAATAATGATCGTTTTATTTTGTCTAAGGGGCATGCATCACCTATTTTATATGCGGTGTACAAAGAACTTGGTTTGTTAAGCCAAGATGATCTTTTAACGTATCGCAATTTTAATTCTGTTTTAGAAGGTCATCCGACCATGCGTTTTAAATATACGCAAGCAGCAACTGGTTCGCTTGGAATTGGTTTATCTATTGGTGCGGGGATGAGTAAAGTTGCAAAAATGGATGACTTAGATTTTTACACGTATGTACTAATGGGTGACAGTGAAATTACCGAAGGCTCAGTGTGGGAAGCGGCAGAAATTGCTGCATACTATAAACTCAATAATTTAATTGCAATTATTGATTGCAACCGTTTGGGACAAACTACAGAAACAATACATGGTTATCATACGCAACGCTACGCAGATAAGTTCGAAGCATTCGGTTGGAAAGCATTTGTAGTTGATGGTCACAATATGCAACAAATTATGGGCGCTCTCGACAAAGCGCACGAAGTTAAAGATCATCCAACGGTAATTATTGCAAAAACAGTCAAAGGTTACGGTGCGCAAGTTGCAGAAAATAAAGAGGGCTTCCACGGTAAAGCATTTAAAAAAGAAGAATTAAATGAAATTTTCCAAAGTATGGAAGAACGTTTTGCACAAGCAGTAAACTTTGATGCAAGTAGTTTTGATTGGCAACCGTCATTACCGCCAAAAGTAAAAAAGCCAATACCTACATGTGACTCGCCAGTAACAATGGACACACCTGCTTACGATAAAAGTAAAGATGTAGCAACGCGCAAAGCATATGGACAGGCGCTTAGAGATTTAGGTGGCGTGTGCAAAACGGTTGTGAGTTTAGATGCAGAAGTGAAAAATTCTACGTTTGCCGAAATTTTTGAAAAAAAATATCCAGATCGATTTGTACAATGTTTTATTGCTGAACAAAATATGGTTGGGATGGGCATTGGTATGGACCGTTGTGGTAAGATGCCATACCTTTCTACCTTTGCTTGTTTTTTTACGCGTGCGCATGATCAAATACGCATGGCCGCAGTTGGTAGTTCAACCATAAAATTAGTTGGTTCACATGTGGGTGTTTCTATTGGCCAAGATGGTCCGTCGCAAATGGGGCTAGAAGACATTGCCATGATGCGTGCAGTACCAAATTCAATTGTGTTGTACCCAAGCGATGCGGTGAGTACGCATTGGTTAGTCAACAGTATGGCAAACTATAATTTTGGTGTGAGTTACATGCGCACTACACGCATGGCAACACCAATTATATATGACAATAATGAGACATTTGAAATTGGAAACTGCAAAGTTTTGCGCTCCAGCGAGACGGATAAAGTATGCGTTATTGGCGCCGGCATTACCTTGCACGAAGCACTCAAAGCACATGCTGAATTGCAAAAACAAAATATCAATATTGCAGTCATTGATTTATATTCCATCAAACCACTTGATACAAAAACAATTTTAGAAACAGCACAAAAAGCAGGCAACAAAATTATTACTGCCGAAGATCATTATTTGCAAGGTGGTCTTGGCGAAGCAGTAACCTATGCAATGCGTAATAAAGATATACATATTGATTGTTTGGCAGTTAAACAATTGCCGCGTTCAGGCAAACCAGAAGAACTACTTGCTTGGGCTGGCATTGATGCGGCAGCAATTATACAACACGTGAAAAAATTGATTTAGGGAATTTATATGAAATATTTGTATGTAATTGGAATGTTATTATTTAATACATCTGTTTTTGGTATGGAAGCTTCTTCTGCGCAAGAGGGAGCAGAAGAACAACGCTATCACTCTCTGTTTCAAAAATATAAAGATGAACTACAAAGAGCATTAGCTGAAAAAAATAGAGGTGAAGCTATATTTTATCCACGAGACGCTTGCTTTGATGAAATGCGTGTTCGTTATAAAAAAGATCTAGCAGCAGAAAATTTTTCTTGGGGCAATGCAGAGATTCATTTTACTCATCGAAGTTTAGACAAAGTTAACTATGTTAAATATCTAACCATGAGTAAGTGGTCGTGGAGATATGAGTTTGCAGTTGGGTATGATGAAATTAAAAAGTCAGAATCAGAATTTTTAAAGATAGTTTCTACTAATTTTGCGCGCTTATTTTATCCTCGAGGTATAGTTTATAAACAAAAATATATGTATGAGCTTGCGTGTTTATCGGTAAAACTTGGTTCTCCATTTCTAACTAATTCTGTGGTACCGCAAGTAGTACGTAACTGGATAAATCCGTGGGGATTTTCTGTTAGTTTAGATACAGTTGTTGAATCTTATAATTCTGCGTTGTGCATTCAAGCGTATACCACTCATTTGTTAAATCTATATAGTCAAGAAGGAACAATTTTGGGGCCCATTGAAAGATTTTCTTGTTATAACACTAAGTTGAAATTGGATCCTGAAATTATACGGATGCATAATCTTGCCTTCACAACGCAAAAAATGTCTGATGGTGTAGTTATTCCCGTTTACGATAAAATTACGAGGTTATGAAGTTATATTTTTACTTTTTTATATTTTCGTTATTAGCTGCTCGCACTATGTTTGCAATGGAATCAATGCAGCCATGTATAACAAAAAAACAATTGTATTCTACATTTGCTTCTAAATTACAAGGTATTGTTGATGCCGCTACCCTAAAAAAATTGATGGGCGAGTATATGCGCACTTTCAGGCAAGAAGTTTCTTTTGATGATCATGATGCTCGTTATTTTACTCAAAAAGAACTTGAGTTATGAA
>SDBT01019043.1_pt1 | contig 10768 bp, 9 predicted proteins | sample 2277101 | NCBI WGS metagenome assembly SDBT01 (sample SAMN10404973, study PRJNA504765) | marine sediment metagenome | isolation source: marine sediment core GS10_PC15, 103 cmbsf | place: Arctic Ocean: Southern Knipovich Ridge | collected 2010 | reverse complement strand
CTTTCTAACTCAGTAATTAGAATACGACCTTTTCATTATTAATATAGAGTCAAGGGTACTTCTTATTATTTCTTCTTCTTATATTTCTTATTGAATAAGAAGGAGCGTTATAGTCTCTCTATATTCGTTCAACGTGCCATTGATTACTCATTTTGTATGAGTAATACTCTCTCTTTCCACCATGGAATATAAAGAAGATGAAGGTATCTAATACCATCTCTGATTCACATTAATGAAAATCTCATTAATAACTGATAGTTAAAAATGCATTGTATGATCTCTCCAGTATGTATCTGATTTTTGTCAGTGTGAATAATTAGAAGCATTATCCTCCTTCTAATATGACCACAATCAATATCGAGGAACCATATTTCTCACTCGTTTATATGAAATGAGAATTGTAACTTGCTGTTGTAATATTCGATAGTTAATCTTACAATACAAGATCGTCACTTATAAAATTGACCATTTTATAAGTGTTTGTGTCATAAACAATATGGCTGAGTGCGATCTTGCTACATTTTTGGGAAGTTGTGATCTTTCTGCTGATGAAGATATCGGTTTTACTCTAAATGAAGATGAAATTCTTGGACACAGTACTGTGTCCAAGAATAAAAACAGTACAGAAAACAAATCCTCAGAAGACATTAAATATTCGGGGAAATCAACTGTTACCTTTGGAAAGCACAAAAATAAAACATATGAGAAGGTGCTAGAGGATCAAAACTATTGCGAATGGATTATCAGTTCATCATTTGAACCGAAATATAATACATCCGCCAGTCTCAAGAAGTGGATTAAGAAAAACTATGTTAAAAAGGCTTACTCAGGAGAGAAGAATACTTTGGTAGGGTTTGGTAAGCATAAAAACAGAACATATGAAGAATTAATGACATTATTTCCGAAATATTGTGTTTGGATAACGAGTCCAAAGTTTACTCCAACATACGGAAAAGCATTATCTTTAAAAATCTTTCTCAAAGACAACATGTAACAACATGTTGCGATACACAACATGTTGTGTATCGCTTAAGTTTCAACTAAATATAAAACTAATATGAATAGGTTAAAAATGCCAGAAATGATGGCAACTCATGAATTAACAGAGTCAGAGATAATGCGAAAATCGAGAGATCTGTACAGAAAAGAAACAAAAATAAAAGTACTTGTATCAGACAACTTAATTAAAATTAATGTTCCTAGACAAACCTCAAGAGTTACAATAAAGATACCGATGGACTCCATCAAGTTCAAAGATGGACCAAAATTAGACTTTTCAAAATTTGGTATTAAGATTCGAACACCGATAAGTATTCTCATGTATCATAACTCTGATTTTCTCAGAGTTATCCCGCTGTGTTTATCAGTAATAAGTAACGTTATGATATGCGACATAGACACTCGCGGATATTTTTCAGAAAAGGAGGGATATATAGTGATATCTCCGCGGGGAATGAGCTCAGATTCTTCATTTACCGTTGTGGATAATGTAGGTGTGTTGTTGTATATAAATCAAACCGCCCATTATGATATTAATTGACATTTGCAATGAGGGGTTTGTCCAAAAATGGAGGGAATGCTTAAAAATCTTTCCAATGTTTACACTATGATTCTCAGTCAATCCGGTATAGCCACAAGTCCTGAAGAAACTTACAATGATTTTATTTATAACTCCATCAGGAGAACTATAAAAGCTGCGCCCTTTGAAATGAATGGATGTATCTATGAATTTTCGAATCCGATTTTTTCACTTCCATACATCAATGATGGAAAAAACAAAATCAGGCAATTGCCGAGCGCGACAAAACTAAGAGGCGGTAATTATATGGCCCGACTGTCTATTACTATGAGTTGTAGAACTGATTCAAAATCCGGCATAATTTTGGATGTTGGAAGCATACCAATAATGGTTGGCAGTGTCTGTGATCATCTTCTTGGAATGACAAAACAAGAAAGAAAAGACAACAATGAGAACGAGATAGACATAGGAGGTTACTTTATAATAGGAGGAACGAGTAAGCTACTTTTAATGCAAGAAAAGTTAAAGTATAACTATCCCTTACTTTACAGTAAAAAAGGCATGATTATTATGAGGTTTACTTCAGGTGAACCTGGAACAGACATTGGAACAACTGTGATTCATATCAAAAGTTTTTTGAAATCGATAAAAATCTCATTTACTGGAATAAGACTTGATTCTCATTACATAAATGTTTACAATCTTTTCTATGTTTTATTGTATGCCTCCAAGATCGAGGAAGCGTATGAACTAAAGGAGGAAGTGGATAAAAAAAGAGTAATGGATGAATTGTTTCCCCTTGTGAAAAAACGCATTTCCATGTATATTCAACCGGATCCTTCTGGAAAAGCCATGGCTTTATTTTCAGCCACCACGAGTGAGTTTAAAATGCAAATTCAGCTACAACAACCTCTTAAACATTTTGTTAATAATATAGCAACCATGCGTAAATATGACGGAGAAGAGATTTCGATGGTTGAAGACATTACCGGTGGGATTTTTAAGAATATCACTATAGCCTCTTCTAGGTCATACGAACAAGTCGTTGAACATAAATTTAATGCGTTGGCACACATGGTCGCTAAATTCCTCGATTATCAAGTTGGAAAGCGAAAAATAGAGGACATAGATAATTGGGGAAATAAAAGAATAGTAAGTGCTGGAGAACACATGAAAGAACATTTCAATATAACCTGGAAAGAGATACAGGCTGGAATTAAGGACAGGATGAAGAGTCATAAAATTATGTTTGGTAAATCTCACCCTCAATTCAAAGTAAACCTCAAAAATACATTTCTCACTAGTTTCACGTCCAGCACATGGAATAAACGAAGGAATACATCATCAAAAGAATCCAATGTTGTCGTGGAGCTTGAGGATTCTAATATACTAGCATTACTTTCTCACAAATCCAGAATCAATACACCGATACTGAGAAAATCCAAATTAAAAGAGAAAAGACTGCTCCATGCGAGTCAGTGGGGTTTTGGATGTCCTTTTACTACACCGGACGGGAAAGCATGTGGACTAGCAAAAGATCATACAATACTTGCTAAAATTACAGTTTATCGAGATCCAGGTCTCATATATGATAAGATTTTCAATTTTATCAGCCAGGAACCAGATGGAAAGAAACGTTCACCTTGTTTTGTGAATGGAACACCGGTGGGTTTTTGCGACGGAAAAGATATGAAATTATATCTACTGTCTCTCAAAAGATCGTTGCAAATATCATTTGATACTTCCATAATTCTTAATGAGTACAACGAATTGTACATTTCCACGATGTCTGGTCGGCTTATTAGGCCCGTGTTGGTGATAGAAAATGGGGAATTAGTTATCGCGAATAAAAAACTATTTGACAAGGATCTAAACACATTATTACAAGAAGGATGTATCGAGTATATAGATGCGGACGAACAACTTTATCATTATGTGTATATTAATTACCGAAAACTAGAAGAAGATAGGGAAACTGGGAGAAATATAACTGGCACTCACATGGAACTTGATGGAGGCGTTATCCTGGGAATAGTTCCTAGTACAATGCCTTATATAGGGCACAATCAAGGACCTCGTATTTCCTATCATGCCGCAATGGGAAAGAAGGCGATAGGGACCGATATAATGAATATGAAAAACAGAATAGACTCTCGAAGAATCACTATTCTCAAAGAAGGAGGAGCCCCGATAGTATACACAAATGTCGGAGAAGAAATAGGAATGTCAATACATCCAGTGGGAAAAAACATCATATGTGCCGTTATGACCTATGGTGGGAATAACCAAGAAGATGCTATCATAGTTAATCAGCGAGCTATAGATAGAGGACTTTTTAAGCTCTATATATATTACGGTTATTCTATTCAGGTTTTTAATCAGGCTGGACATCGGGAACTGATTGGTATTCCTCCAGGATGTAAAGATAACCCTGAATGTAAACATTTGGACAGTAAAGGAGTGGTTAAATTAGGATCAATAGTTAAAGAGGGAGACTATTTAGTTGGAAAAATCCTGATTGCCAGAGGAATAAAGAAAGATATGTCATTAAGAGTTACACATGGTAAAGGCGGACGGGTTGATCAAATCACTCGTCCTGTGTATAAATCTCTTGACATAATCAAAATCAGAGTTGTCCAGGAACACAAATCTGAAACAGGCGATAAATACTCAAGTCGTTACGCTCAAAAAGGAACGATAGGAGAAGTGATCCCATATAATAGAATGCCCAGGATTGTAAGTGATGATCCGAGATTTAACGATGTTGTTCCGAGTATACTTTTTAATCCTCATGGGATGCCTTCAAGGATGACAATAGGAATGCCAATCGAAATGGGATACGGTTTATTAGGATTATTAGATGGTAAAAGAGTAGACGCGAGTCCGTTTCTTCAAGTGAGCAAACAAGATCTTCTCGGCAAACTGAAAGACGCTAAAATACCAAACGCAACTTTCAAAATGATAAACGGGAACACCGGGGAACTGATACTGAAAAAGATAGCGGTTGGACCCATATATTATCAAGCTCTTCCTCATCTTGTTTTCAGTAAGATACGAGCGAGAGGAAAGGGTCCAATGGATCCTACAACTGGCCAACCCGTTAAAGGAAGGAGAGTTCACGGTGGATTACGAGTTGGTGAGATGGAAAGGGATTGTATGATATCTCACGGGGCTGTTCATGTGTTAAGGGATAGATTTATGTTTTCATCCGACAAACTAACAACCATTATATGCGCATGTGGATCATTTATCAAAACGTCCGGAGGTGCACCTTCGCAAATACAATGTCCTAGATGTGGCCCAGATGAAACGATCTCCGGAAGAATAACAATTCCTCATATATTCAAGACTTTGTCTCAAGATCTTATGGGAGCGGGGATAGGAATGAGAGCGATAATTGAACGTTAAATATGAGAAATGCTCATAAAATGAGTATCATCAAATGTATAGGATGTCTCTCAGATTTTAAATTACAAGACATGATAAAATACGTGGAAAAAAACACTGGAGTTGACTTCATAAATGTGTTCGATGAATTCAAAGTTGTTAAAATATGTTGTAGAGCATCTGTCATGGAGAACATAGTACTGCTCAGTACTATTTCTACCAGAAAATTTGAGATGGCTAGAAGTAAGTTACTTGAAAAGGGGATTTCTATAGATACCTTTAAGAGAAAAATTTTGATGAAATCAGTTTCCCCCAAGGATAGAAGCAACTTCTTTGGAATAAAAGAACTGAAAAGGAGCGATGTTGTGAGTACCGGAAAAGATTATATTTTGGATCCTAAAGACATAGAAGCGTGGACTCCTGTTCCTCAATATATAAACTTGCAAGTTCCAGATAGTGCGAAAGGAAACATGTATGAAGGAAATCCACATGAAAATTGTGAAATTGAAGAATAATTTCACACGAGATTATACATATTACCAAATAATATTTGGTAATGAAAAGAAGTGATGGAAAAGATGAATGTTTATGTGATGTCCAACTCCAATTCAGAAGTGATATCCCCTGCGCTTGAAGCAATTTTTACATTGCAGGAGTCCACCATGTTCAGTGTACATTTCCAAAAAGGCCCTGTTTCTCCAGAAAACAAAGATTGGTACAAAGCAACAAAAAATATGAGTAGATCTGAAAGTATCGAGTTATACAATCATGTGCGATTATGGTACAAAGTATTCAAAGAACACAAGCCAATGATAATTTTATACAACAGAGCTATACCTGTTCAAACTCCAAGTGTTATGATTGATTTATTGAAAGGAGCGGATTTTCTTAAACACGAAATACACGAGGACATTGTCTATTATGGAAAATACATGGACATATGCAAGAAATATGTAAAGGTACACTCCGTAATATCTGGGGGAGAAAGATATCCCTTATATCGAACACATAGTCCTCAAGGAAGTTTTGCATACTACATATCTCCTGCTGGGGCTCGAAAACTACTCGCAGGGTTACCCCTCTTGCAGACCAAAGTGGATAAATACATAAATCACTGGATAGAACACGGGATAATCAATGCACTAACTTACCATCCGAGTATTTTCAGATACGGAGATGATATCGACAGCGTGGCAGATGATTTTACAAGGATTGAATGTAGAGATGAGATAGATTTTGGGCGAAGATGGACACTTGGCAGCGGAGTGGGTACAATAGTGGTTACTATAATTATGGCTATGATAATAGGGCTTCTTTTATATGTGGTGTATATAAATCTTTATAGGGGTCCGACTCGGACAATGTTTAGCGGAGCTGGAAAAATACGCACTCTGAAATCCAGGGTAAGCGTACCTGCTATCTAAATTACCTATTTTTAATCAGTGTTTTGCGTGGAAAATTGAAAATTTCAGATCACGTTATCTAAAAAAACTAGTCTAATATTTCGAACAATGATTTTCCATAAGTTTCATTCTATCGAAAATTGTAGGAAGGGTGTTGTAAGATCCATACTGACTCATCCTGTGTCCGATACCAAGTGGATCGTGATGGAAAAAGCTCACGGTACAAATATAAACGTTACAATGGACGGGGAGAATATAAAATTCGGGAAAAGAACGACGTTCTACGAACGAGAATCGATGAAAAGTTTTTTCAGATATGAACGATTCTGGAACAAATACAGACAGAAGTGTGCAGATGTCTGGAATAATTGCAAGTATAAAACTGTCACGATCTATGGAGAACTTATAGGAGGAGATTATCCCCATTCAAAGGTCGAAAAAGTTGAGATTCCGAGAATTCAAGGAGGTGTTTACTATCATCCAGGACACGATTTTTATGCATTTGATATAAGAGCCGACGGCGAGTATCTTCCGTATGCTAAGGTATTATTTCGCGGTTCTTTCAAAGATGTTCTGAACTACTCAGCAAAAACAAAAGCAGATCCAACTACCATCCCATCTATGTTCGGTCTTGAAGAAATCGAAGACAATGTAAGAGAAGGCAACGTTTTAAAACCAGTTGTTACAACTTACATCAAATCAAAACGTGTTATTCTCAAGGACAAAAATGACAAATTCTCCGAAAAGAAACGAACCTGCGATTCTGAAAAAGTGCTTGATTGTCCGGACTATGTTAAAAAAAACAGCACAACAAGCTTTAAAATACGTGACCATCCAACGATACAATAATGTTGTGAGTAAAATTGGATCAGTTACAAGAAAGGATATCTCAACTCAAATTCACTTCAGATATATCTCAACTCAAATTCACTTCAGATATATCTCAACTCAAATATAGATATTTCACCAACAAATATCTATATTTGTTGTATAATTTTATAATCAAAGCCCGATAAATCCTTGCCCATTTTCGCAAAAACCACATAGAAATCGGAGATAAACACATTATGTGGGTTATACTATCCGAAGATAGTTGAATATATTTACCCCCAAAACTTATTATATTGGAAAACTAATAGGGCTATTGTCCAAAGATGCTCTCACAGAATGGAAGAAAGAGCACAAATGCACACTGAAGAAAAGAATCTCAAAATTGTCAACAAGTTTGTATCTGGACAAGCTAGAAAAATCGTACTGGATCAATTATTTGGATTAGTCTGATTTTTTTTGGTATAAATACTGTAGAAATCTACAGTATTTCATCTCTGGCCTCGAATACTTAGTTTTCGGTTCTGTGACTTATGGGAAATATTGCCCATAAATTTGCTTATCAAAATTTTGACAAACGTTAATAAAAATCCCAATGACACACGTGTACATAATTACTTCCGCAGCAAAACGAAAAGACGGACTATACAAGGTAGGAATACATACTGGTGATCTTCCCAAACTCATTAAGAGATATACAACTCCATTACCAGATTTAGAGATCATACTCTTCTATCCAATATTACATGCTAGAAATGTAGAAGGAGAGATTCTTAGAACATTACATGATAAAAGACGGAAAACAATGAACGGTAGATTGTCGGAATGGGTGAATATACCATTGATTGATCTTATTAGAGTGGTTATACATTATATCGAATGGGCTGATAAAATATGTATCCGAGGTAAAGAACAAAGAAAACAAGAACGAAAAGTTCAATCAAAGGAACCGGCGAGAAAACAAGAGAAACCCCCAAAAGGTTCCTTGAGAAAACCACCGGCACCTCCTATAAGATCTAGTAAAAACTTCCTAGCTAGAACACTAGGTTCGTTATTCGGCGGAAAACAAAGTACTTTGTTCACAGAAGAAATGGCTGATAGTATTAAACAAATTATAAAAGATTGCAAGGATACAGATCAGGAACCTACCGGATTAAGAACAGAACGAATAAGAAAAGCTATTAAGACTGCTTCCTCGGAAAAACTCGGAAAAGAACTTACTATTGCTAACTTAAGAGTTATAGGAACAGTGTTTGGAGTAAAACTGAAAAAGAGGAAAAAAGTCGAGATTATAACAGAATTGCAAGTGTCTCTCTGATTAGATTGCTGTTGAAACTAATAGCAATCCCATTAAAACCACAATTTATGAGTTGGATAGTCAGAAAGACCGGTCCACCAAGTTAATCTTGTTTTTGTCTGAGTGAACACATGAACAATATATCCAACAAGGATAAAAAGAAGAATCCCTCCTATTGTATATTTACATGGGCTAGAATATGTGGCGATTTTTAAGCGAAAAGCGGTGATTTTCCAAAGACCATATGCCAACAATAACACTCCGATAAACACGAATAAATGAGCAATTTGCAATGTGCGTTTCATTTTAGTTCAAGATTTTTTAAACGATGGTGTTTGATTTTTTTTTGTGAAAGATTTTTTAAACGAAGGTGTTTGATTTTTTTTGTGAAAGATTTTTAAAGCGAAGATCTTTGATTTTTAAAGCGAAAATCAAAGATTTTTTACAATGAAGAAATGAGTATTTTTGATAGAGCGAGGCGCTACTTAACATTTATTTCTCGAATTACTACATCTGCTGGCGATAACGTTTTAAAATCTACACCGATTTCTCCGAACATAGATGGTAAGAATTATAACCTTTTAAAAACGACAACTGGGTCTTATCAGACTGCTCTTAAACTTTACGAATTTGATGCCAGTAAAATATCTTCTTCCATATTTCTTCATCAATTTATAAGTGGATCATATACAGTTTTTTGGTTTGTAAATGTTGACACAGGCGAAACATCGGTCTCAATGAAGAACAAAATACTAAATGCAAAAGAATTTCCACCTCTGGATATAAATAAGAAAACGGTGTTAATTCGATTAACTATAGCTGTAACTAATGTGATTATCTCCTCGAATCCATTTCAAAACTCCACGGACTCGAACACGATAATAACGTACATGACATTTAATTCTGGAGGTGTCAGTATCACAACTGAAAATTTAGACGATGCATGGATTTTTACATTCGGAACAGATAATTTTAGTAGATATGATGGCAGTAATATGTACACCTTACACAAGGTTGGAGGCTCTGGTGGCATCTCCAATCAACAAATATATCTGGCCACCTCTATAACAGATATAAACACATTCAGAGCAAATCCAGCCGGGGATTGTGGGACAAGGTGTCAAGTTCATAAAATATGCTTTCATAATAGAATAACTTCTAGTTTCAGTTGTGAGGATGAAACTAAACGAATAGTGGGAAGGAGAAGCTATCTAGCATACGTTGACAAAGCAGATCCAACTACTGCTCAAGCAGCTTCCATATCTGAACATCAGAGCGGAAACTCGTTCTTATTTGGACAACCTCCCATTAAGTTTTACGAGCCTGTTCAAAACGTCGGAAATTACACTATTTACTGGTTCATTAATCTGACTCCTGAAATGACTTTGAGTACAATTCTCACATATGTGGCAGAAAATGCGCAGTTCCCGCCTCTATATGAGAATAAAGATACAGTCTGTTTGTTCGTTAAAATAAATACGATTCCCATTAGTGATAACGCATTACAGAATTTACATCGTCCTGGTTCGAGTACTGAGTTTCATTTTATGAGTTTTGGAAAAAACAGTTTAGATTTACAGGGAAATGATATCAAAAATGCATATGTGTTTAGATTGACTAAAATTGGTGTAAGCGAATATGTGGCAACAAAAGTAAGCGGGACTGGAGAAAGTAAGAAAAATATACTTCTGGCAGAAACAACAGATGAAATATTTAATTTCCACTCCAAGTTTTGTACAGACAGTGGTTCTTGCAATTCAGATGAGAAGTGCCATAGTTCTCAGTGCGTGGATGCTGATCTGTGTTTCGACTGTAAAACCATTGAGATGTGCGATAAAGGAAATTGTATTCCCATACCCTCTGGAGACACTGGACCTGGAGACACTGGACCTGGAGACACTGGACCTCCTTCGACCTGTACTACAAATGACGATTGTAAATCTGGTGAAATATGTACTGACGGGTCCTGTGTGAAAAAAAGTTTGTTAAAAACTTGGTGGTTTTGGGCAATAATAGGCGTAGGCGTTGTTATACTTGCTCTTATTATATTCTTTGTTGTAAGAAGTCGAAAAAAGAGAAAAGTATGATTATATTAAATGACAACAGTGGAGCGCAAAACAGGATTTTTAACATATACAAATGAAACCAACGATTTTGCAATATTAAGAGATTTTAAAGTGCCTAACGATATGTTTTTAAACCAAATAGTATTCCCTTTGGATTCTGAAGAGATCCCTGGTATTACATCTCCAGCGCTTCCTTTAGGTTCTATCTTTTTCCATAATCAGACATACAAGATAATTTGGTTTATCAATTTGACTCAAGGAATAACTG
>SDBT01019042.1_pt1 | contig 10768 bp, 11 predicted proteins | sample 2277101 | NCBI WGS metagenome assembly SDBT01 (sample SAMN10404973, study PRJNA504765) | marine sediment metagenome | isolation source: marine sediment core GS10_PC15, 103 cmbsf | place: Arctic Ocean: Southern Knipovich Ridge | collected 2010 | reverse complement strand
CCGCCGGAGATAGTAGAGCAGACCGCCCAGCGATACCGGTACATCCAGGAGGTCCTGCTGGAGAAATAGGCAATCTCGTTTGAGGGGCGACACTCCTATCGCCCTCTGATCCCCGCCCTTCCGGGGATGCGGCCTCAAGCGGTGTAAGGGCAACAGGAGACAGTATTGCGGTTACGGAGAGGACCAAGCGGGAAGTACCTGCTTGTGGTAAACCCCATGTCCCGCATGGGCAAGGGCCTGCGGATAGCGCTCTGGATCATTGCCCGGTTTGTGGTCCGCCGGATCGACTTCGACGCGGTCGTCACCCGGAAGCCGGGGCACGCCGAGAGGATCGTGGCGGAGTACGAGGGCAATATCGACGTCGTGGTCGCCATCGGGGGCGACGGCACCATCCAGGAGATCATCAACGGCATCATGAAGCGGGAGAAGAAGCCCGCCCTCGCGGTTGTTCCCGCCGGCAGGGGCAACGACTTCTGCACCCTGGTAGGAATAGGCCGGAGCAAGAGGAAGGCGCTCAAGTACATGCTGTCCGACGACACCTCCGAGGTGGACTTGCTGAGGTTCAACGGGCGGTACGCCGGCAACGTGGTGGGCATCGGCCTTGATGCGCTGGTCCAGGAGAAATCGTCACGCTACAGACACTGGCCCGTCATCCGATACCTTATTAACACGGTTCTGCTCATCTTGAAAGGCCTCGAGCCGATACCGATGAAGATTCGGTACGCGGATGGAACCCTGGATGGCAGCTACGTGATAGCGGTGGTCGGCCACACCGGGAAATACGCCCGCCAGATACGCCTCTTCCCCGGCCTGCGCATTGACGGAGGTGTCATGAAGCTGGCGGTGGCCCGTCCCGCCGGCAGGCTGGTAACACTGATCGTTCTTTTCTCCGCCGGGATGGCGTTCGCGAACATCTACCCGCAAGTAACGATCGTTGAGTCCCACTGGTTCGAGATCGAGGTGGGAAAGACGGCGAAAGCCCAGAGCGACGGGGATCTTTTCTATCTGGGCAAGGACGAAAAGCTCCGGGTTGAGCTGGTGCGACGCGCCATCGAGGTCAAGACCCCGTTCGGGAGTTCTTCTGCCTAAGTTGTCTCAGGTTGCTACCCGTCCGTAGCCCCCTCCCCCATCTTGGGGGCAGATGCCGGCAAGATGCTGGCGCTACGGGAATGCCGGTCGGGGTTGTTCCCTCACGGAGGCGGGTGGAAAGCCAGGAGGGGGGGCCATTGCCCCCCCTCAAGGAATATCCGCCTGTGGATTTCTTTTACTTTATCGTCTCGAAATACTTACAGGCGTGGATCGATGCCGGCCGCGGCTCGTCGGCCCACACCGCCCGCACCCGCATCCCGACCCCGATGTTCTTCTCGTCGGCCTCGTTGCTGAAGTGCATCATCCGCGTGTCGGCGCCATCCAGCGTGACCCAGACGGCGGTGTAGGGGACCTTCATCAGCTCCCCGATGTTAGGGTCGATATAGGGGAAGCGAACGACGGTGAAACCCTGGAGTTCACCCTCATTACCTAACTCCACCCACTCATTCATCTCCGCGAAGCACTTTCCGCAGACCGCCCGCGGCGGGTTGAACACCCTCTCGCACTTGGGGCACTTTATCCCCATGAACCGTGCATTGTCCCTCATCTCGGCCAGATACTTGCTCCAGTACGGTCCCTGGTGCCATCCAAAATCGTACTCCAAGTGACCGGACTCGTGCGTAAGCAGCTCGTATCCGTCAGGAGTATGGGTCACCTTCCTGTGGTCCGTATACAATCCCATCCTAGACAACCTCCTTCTCGGAACTACGGCAGGTCCGCGCCAAGTATCATCACATCCGACCAGCTACAGCCTCCGAACCCGGTAACAAGCGCCTTTTTCACGTTCGGCACCTGGCGGTCGTTGCACCTACCCATTACCTGCCAGGCCGCCTCGCCAATACGAAGAAGCCCCGTCGCCCCTATCGGGTTGGTCGCTATGACGCCCCCCGACGGGTTGACCGGCAGCTGTCCGTCCATCTCGAGGACCCCTTTGCGGATGAGTTCCGGCGCGCCACCCTTTTCGCAGAACCACAGTGAGTCCATCCACTTCACCCCACAGGTGGAGGCGGGGATGTACAGCTCAGCCACATCGAACTCGTCCAGCGGGTCCGTTATCCCCGCGAGCTTGTACGCCTCCTTCGACGCCCTCTCCAGGGTCGGCATCCACTGCCACTCCAGGTCCCCGAAGTGGGTGTAGTCGTGGCGCACTACCGACGTGTGTATCCACGCGGGCCTGGGGCAGAGCTTCTTCGCTTTCTCCTCGGCGGCGAAGATTACCGCGCAGGCGCCGTCGGAGCGGGGGCACATATCCAAGAACTTGATGGGGAACGACAGCATCGGGGAGTTCATTACGTCCTCCACCGTGACCTTCATCCGGTTATGGGCGTAAGGATTGTTAAGCGCGTTGTTCCTGTCCCTGACCGCCACTATCGCCGCGTCCTCCTGGGTTGCTCCGTACACATTCATATACATTGAGTACTCGGTCGCCAGCGGCCCGATGGCGCCGGCGAACGGGTCCCTCTCCAGGATCGGGTTGGCACAGGTGGCTATTGCCGCCTGGGTATCCGATTCTGAGTTCTTCTCCCAGCCAACAACCATGACGGTGTCGAAAAGCCCCGACCCGACGTGGTAGTACCCACAGGCCCCCAGCGTGGTCCCGGTTGTTCCACCGGTTGTCACCTTGAACACCGGCTTCATGCAGGCCCCCAGCCCATCGACCGCCCAGTTGTCCACGTAGTTGATGTTCTCGAAGTGGTCCATGTTGCCAATGACGATGGCGTCTATCTGGTCCATGGTCAGCTCGGCGTCATCCAGGGCGCGAGAAACGGCCTCGCTGATAAGCTCGTTTCCTGACGTGTCGAGACGTTTGGACGCATGGTGAGTCTGACCGACCCCTATTATTCCAACTCGATTTCCCATATCACATTCCCCCTACTTGCCCATTATCCAGACGCAATGAGACTGCCCGCACATACCATTGATGCCGTGAGCAAGGGCCGTCTTTACTCCTTCAACCTGGTGCTCTCCCGCTTCTCCCCTGAGCTGCAGGGCACACTCCGCCATGCAGGTCAGGCCGGCTACCTGCACCGGATTTGACGACAGGCGGCCACCTGACGGGTTCACCGGAAGCCTCCCGCCCATGTCGAAGACCCCACGCCCCAGGTACTCGGCGCCCATGCCGTCATCGCAGAAGCCCATGCCCTCCAGCCACATCAGCTCCATGTATGCGAACGCGTCGTAGACCTCGGCAAGGTCGATGTCGGATGGCTCCAGGCCCGCCATAGCGTACGCGGCCGTTGCCGCCTTCTTCAATGCGCGGGTGTCGGAGAGGTCACGGTCCCCCAGGTGGAACGCGTCGCTGCAGTGGCCAACGCCTTTGAGCCACACCCTCTTCTTGCTGGTACTCAGTTGCTTGGCCTCATGCGGCGCCGCCAGTATCAGGGCGCACGCCCCATCGGTGGGAGCGGAGCAATCGAGCTTCTTCAGCGGGGTGGAGATCATCGGGGAGTTCATGACGTCCTCCACGGTGATGTCCATCGGCAGCATCGCCAGGGGGTTTCGCTTCGCGTTTCCGTGGTTCTTGACCGAAACCGGCGCGATCTGCTCCTCGAGTATCCCCCACCGGTCCATGTACCTCCGGGCCTGCAGGCCCGCGGAGGTGACCGCGTCCAGCCCCAGCCTTCTTTCCACCAGTGGATCGAAGGACGTGTTGGTAATGCCGCTCATGCTGCTCTCGGTCCCCTTGTGGTGCGCGACGACGATGCCCACGCCGAAGCTACCGGAGAGGAGGCGCATAGCCCCGTACAACACCCCGAAGGTGCCATCGCCCTCGACCGTTGTGATGTCCTTGCCGAACGCCCCCGCGGCGTCCTGGATGGCCATGCTGGAGATCGTCCTTCCGTCCCAGAAATCGCTGGAGACGGACACTATGTTATCAACCTCGTCGATCGTGATGCCGGCGTCCTCGAGCGCCTTGGTTACTACCTCGTAGACAAGCTCGGAGAACGTCTCCCCCTGGCCTTTCTCGTGCTTTGTCTGGCCTACTCCTATAACAGCCACTCTATCAAATCATCTCACCGCCGTTCCTTATCTCGCGTGGCGACCCTAATCGACCGGACGGAAACACTCGATGTCCATGAGGTTGCCCTCGCGCTCCTTGGACATCACCGCCTTCACCTCAATGCCTGACTTCACCTTGCCGGGCTCGACCCCCTCGATGAAGTGGACCAGGCCCGTGTCGGCGCCGTCCATCTTGATGATGCCGTAGATGAATGGCGTCTCCTTGGGGTAAACACCGGGCTCGGGATGCTCCACTACCGTGTACGTCTCCAGGATGCCGGTGCCGGGCAGTCTCACCCACTCGTTCATATCCTCGTAGCAGTAGATGCACTTCTTCCTGGGGGGAACGAACACCATCTCGCAAGACGGGCAACGGTTTGCCCAGATCTCGGCATCGTCTCTCATGATGCCGTACCACTTGCTCAAGGTGCTGCCAACCGTCCACGAGTACGGCACACATATCTTGCCGTCGAAGACGATCTCCTCCACCTCGTCCTTCCAATCAGCCAACTGCCTCACCTCTTTTCCCCAGACCGAACCAACTTACGTTCCCTGGCAGGTAATCGGTTCCCCGTCCTTACCTCGCCCCGTGCCTCGGTAGCACAAAGCAAAAACATTCTATATCGTTTGCGCTCACATTAAAACAAGGACAGGCCGGTTTATTCAGGATTCAAGGCCGGACCACAATCACTACGGTGGGGGAACCTCATCCCCGAACACCTCATCACCGTATACTGCGCGGTACCGGCCCCCGTGGAGGGCCTCAATCAGTTCTCTCTCGTCCCCGACATGCTCCTCGAAAACCGTAAGAGCCCGTCCAATATGGCTCACGTGGTGAGCGTCGCTCCCGCCCGTGCCGAAAAGGCCGTACTTTTTCCTCAGGCGCTCCGCCTGGTCGTTGCTCTTGCGGGTAACGGCGCCGTTGTGGGTCTCCATGGCGACTATCGCCTTTCTGAGTTCCTCGTCCAGCGTGTGCCGGTAGCGGTGGCGCGCATCGGATATCCCCCTGCACGGATGGGCGGGAATGATCACCCCGTCGCGCTTCTCGACCTCCTCCCGAAGCTCGGCAAAGGGGAAAAGGTAGTACTTCACCTTCTCCAGCCAGCCAAACACCAGCATGTCTCCCAACTCTGTGTAGACCTCCATCCCTCTGAAGACCTTGAAACCCCGCTCCAGGGCGTACTCGTAGTTGACCTGCGCCCCGACCCCGGTAGAGTGCTCGGTAACACACACCGCGTCCAGCCCCAGCTCTTCTGACCTGTCCACAAGTTGCTGCGGGGTTACCGACGAGCATCTGGATGATACGTTGGTATGAATATGCAGGTCAACGAGCATCAAACAACTCCCGCCGTTTCTCTCCCTCCGGGTTCGCGCTATCCACACGCGAAACGCTCAATAGTCCGACCCGCGGTATTGTACACCATCGGTACGCGTGGCTCCTCAATACCACCCCTTGCCGCGCACGATAGTTGCCTTTATCATAGGTCGACGTATCACAAGTGAATGCCGTAACGGACAGGAGGGAAGCCCGATGGGGAACGAGCGAAAGCGCGTACTTGTTGTCGATGACGATACTGAGCTTATCAATGTCATGCGAATCTACTTTCAGAGGTCCGGCTTCGACACGGAAATCGCGGACTCCGGGCAAAAGGCACTGAAGTTATTCAACGGCTTCAAGCCGGACGTCATGATCCTCGATATCCTTATGCCAAGGATGGATGGTGTTAAGGTCTGCAAGGCGATCCGTGTCGACAAGGGAAACCTGACAATGCCCATAATCGCGCTGACCGGTTTCCATAAAGAAAAGACCAAGAGGGAGATCCTTGACGCGGGGGCGAACCTCTACCTCACCAAGCCAATAGACATCTCCAGTCTTGTCAAGCACATCAAGGGCCTGCTGCCGCCCGACGAATAGGCAGGGCCCCAGTCACGTCTATCCACCTGTGGAGGCGCGACTTCCCACCAAGGCGTTCAGCCGTGGTCCCTGAGGGCGACTGAGAGTCGCCCCTCACGTGGGGAGGTCGGTCCCGGATGCGGACTGAAAGCCGCAATCGGAGAAAGTGAAGGTGTTTAACCATCAGGCGACTTACTATAGGATGAGCAGTAGCCGTTTGATAAGGAGAAATGACGATTTCGATGGTAGGTGAGAGAAGGCGCAAGACAACGGTTCCACTAGAATCCAGGTTCGTTTGATGTCATCCGAGGGGGGCACACGCTGTACTTTGGCCGGCGGCGTTAGCTCCAGGGCAGGCAAGCGTTAGCCATGCTGCAAGAGGTCATCCCAAAAGACCCCAACTTCATAGCCATGGCGATCGGGGCCGCCCTCCTGTTAGGGTGGATCGCCGGCTTGGCCTGCAAGAAGATAAAGATCCCGATGGTGGTAGGGTGGCTCCTCGTAGGCATAGTCTTCGGGAAATCGCTGTTCGCCGTCTTCAACGAAACCAACCTGGAGGGGCTGGTCATCTTCACCTACCTTGCCCTTGCCGTCATCGGCTTCGACATCGGCGGGGAACTCGCCTTCAGGAAAATCCGGGCCCTGGGCAAATCAATCCTGTGGATATCCCTTCTGGAAACGCTGGGAGCCAGCGTTGGCGTTACCATCGCCGTATACCTTTACACCCGGAAGTTGTACGTCGCCCTGGTGTTCGGGGCACTGGCCGCGGCGACCGCCCCCGCGGCTACAGTGGACGTGCTCAGGGAGTACCAGGCGTCGGGCCCCTTGACTACCACCACGTTCGCGGTAGTGGGAATAGACGACGCCTACGCGGTCATCCTCTACTCTTTCTCGATCTTTTTCACCAAGATGCTGCTGACCCAGAAAGACGTGCGCGTAGCCGAGATCATATTCAAGCCGTCGCTGGAGATCCTCGGTTCTATGGCGCTGGGCATCGCGGTGGGGGTGTTGTTCCTCTTCGCGATAAGAAATTACACCGCCAGGAGGGGACTGCTCGTTCTCACCTGGGGGGTCATTGTCTTTGTCACCGGGCTCGCCAACTACCTGGGCCTCTCCCTGATACTTGCCAACATGGCGCTGGGAATGACCATGGTCAACTTCCCGAAGTGGAAACGCGACGACCTCTTCGATATCATGAGAGGAACTACTCAACCGGTCTTCGTTATATTCTTTGTCCTGGTCGGCGCCCAGCTCGACGCCGCCAAGCTCGCGAGCCTCGGTGTGATCGGGCTGCTGTATATTGTCTTCAGGACCGGTGGCAAGATGTCCGGTGCCTACCTGGGAGGGGTCATCTCTCAATCACCCGAACCCGTTCGGAAGTACCTGGGACTCTGCCTCTTGTCCCAGGCGGGCGTCGCCATCGGGCTGGCGACCCAGACGATGATAACTTTTGGCAGGGGTGGGTTCGGTCCCGCGGGGGTCGAGCTGGGGACGATGGCAATAAGCATTATCGCCGCTACCTGTCTGGTCTTCCAGCTGGCCGGTCCGCCGTTGACGCGCTACGCCGTCTTCAAGTCCGGCGAAGCGAACATCTAGGAGGGGTGAACGAACATGGAAGACGAATCGTACCCGTACCTCGGGGGCAAGGTGGAGGACGTCATGACCCCGGATCCCCTGGTGGTCCTGGAGGACGAGTCCCTGGCCAGGCTGATAGAGGTCTTCGCCAAGTCCAAGTTCCACGGCCTGCCGGTTGTCAACTCCAAGTATGACCTGGTCGGCGTTGTCCGCGATACGGACCTCATGTCCATCTTCGCCCGCAAGGAACCCGCCAGCGTGCGGTTCAGGGCCGTTAAGGACGTCATGCAGAAGCCGCCCTACGTCATAGCCCCCGACGCGACGGTCCAGGGGGCCATCATGAAGATGTTCTCCGACGGCACGCGCTTTATGGTGGTGTTGGACAAGGACAAATGCATCCAGGGGGTGGTGACCAGTATCGACCTGGTAAGGGGCATCCGCTGGAAGAAGCATTAGACGGGGGGGAGAGCAACATGGAAGAGAGGATCTGGTTCAAGTCGTACGCTCCGGGCGTCCCGAGGGACGTTGATTACGAAGAGGTTACCATCTCTCAAAGGTTAACCGGGACGACGAAGCGGTTCCCCGATAACGTAGCCCTGAACTACATGGGAAAGCGAATCACGTACAAGGAGCTGGACGGCCTGGTGAACCGGTTCGCGAGAGCGCTCTCGGGGCTGGGGGTGAAGAAGGGCGACAAGGTTGCCATGATACTGCCCAACATCCCCCAGTTGGTCATAGCCAACCTGGCGACCTGGAGGATTGGTGCGGTTACGGTCCTCAATAACCCCCTCTACACCGAGCGGGAGCTCGCCTACCAGCTGGACGACTCGGACTCCACGGTGGTGATAACCCTCTCGCTCCTGGTCGGTCGGGTCCAGAGCGTCATGCCCGAAACCAAGGTGAAGAAGGTCATCAGCTGTCAGATCAACGACTACCTGCCGTTCCCCAAGAAACAGCTTTTCCCGCTGGTAAAGAAGGACATGTACAAGAAGATCGAGCCGACCGAGGACCTTGTCGTGTTCAAGGACCTGATAGGAAAGTACCCCTCCGATCCCCTGGAGGACGAGAGCGAGTGGGACTCGCTCTCGACCATCATCTACACCGGTGGGACCACCGGCGCCAGCAAGGGCGTTATGCTGAGCAACAGGAACATAAGCTGCAACGTGCAGCAGTTCCGGGTGTGGTTCCCGGACGAGAACGACGGGGAGGAGTCAGTCGTAGGAACGTTCCCCATCTTCCACTCCGCGGGCTTCACCGCCTGCCAGAACTTCCTGATCTGGAGTGGCTGGGAGCACGTGATGATACCAAGGCCGGAGCCGGGCACAATCATCGAGCTCCTCAAGAAGTACAGGCCGGGGTTCCTGCCCGGGGTCCCCACCATCTTCGTGGGGCTGCTTGCCACTCCCGAGTTCCGGGAAATGGATCTATCCTTCATCAAGGGGTTCTTCTCCGGGGCGGCTCCCCTCGCCGCGGACACCATCCGCGACCTGCAGGACCTCACCGGCGCCACTATCCTGGAGGTCTACGGGATGACCGAGACCACCCCTATCATCTGCATTACCCCGTGGGGAGGCACCATCAAGCCGGGAACGGTAGGGGTTCCCGCTCCCGGCACCGACATCAAGGTGGTGGACCTGGAGACCGGGAAGCGGGAGCTTCCCACCGGAGAGGAGGGGGAGATTATCGTCAAGGGGCCCCAGGTGATGATGGGCTACAACAAGAAACCAGAGGAAACCGTGAGGACCATCCGCGACGGTTGGGTGTTCACCGAGGACATCGGCCGCTTCGACTCCGACGGCTACCTGACCATCGTGGACCGCAAGAAAGACATGGTCATCGCGGGCGGCTATAACATCTATCCCGTCGAGATAGATAACATCCTGTGCGACCACCCCAAGGTCCTGGAGGCCTGCGCCGTGGGCGTTCCCGACGAGTACCGTGGGGAGACCATAAAGGCGTTCATCGTGGTAAAGGAGGGCGAAACGCTCACCGCCGAAGAGGTGACCGCCTACTGCAAGGAGCATCTCGCGGCATACAAGGTGCCAAAGCAGATCGAGTTCATGGACGAGCTCCCCAAGACGGCTATCGGGAAGATCCTCAGGAAGGACCTAAGGGACCGGGAGCTCGAGAAGGGCAAGGAACCGGGGAGCGGTTAGGGGATCTCCTCGGCCTCCGGTTGCCACGCCGGGTCCACGACGCACAGGAACTTGAGGTTAGAGCTCCCTGTGTTCTCTATGTACTGAAGGGCCCCTGGTGGGATATAGATGGAGTGGCCCGCGCGGACGCGCTCGGACTCGTCTTCGATGCGCATCAGCCCCTCTCCCTCCAGGATGAGGTAGACCTCCGAAGCCCCCCTCAACCGGTGCGGCGTAGTCGTCTGCCCGGGGGCGACCACCGCGTGTGCCACGCTATAGCGCAGCGCCAGCGGGTCCTTGTCGGGATGCAGGTACTCCCGTAGCACCGAGTCGTCTGCCGCGATGAACTCCTCGCACTCGTCGTGATGACGGACAAACATGCCTCTCCTCCCCGTCAGACCCAGCGCCGTTGCTGCGTTTTGCGCCAATGGTGCCAGGCACCATTGGTGCGTTTTGCGTTCGTGCGTTGGTGCCTGTCCCCAATGCATGACCGACCAAGTGCTATTATATAGGGCATACTCTCTGGAGGTGGCATTATGGACCCGGAAGAAATGCTCTACTCGGCGCTTGACGGAAAAGAGATAGACCGGATTCCCACGCTCTCGCTGCTGGCGGACCCTAACATCACCAACCAGGTGCTCGGGCTGAAGCCATCGCCGATAATGAAGTTCATCAACAGTGACCTTGGTGGGCGATACCTGGACCGGAGCGGCCCCGCCATCAGCCGCCTGTTTGACCTGGGGATGCTCTTCCTCTACAGCCAGATCGCCCTGATGAACTACCGCCTGGGCTTCGACGGGATACTGATGACCTACTGGCGGTTCACCATTCGCAACCACCGCGAGCTCGAGGACACCTTCGGCAGGGTATTCGACATCGTGGACGACGGCTACGGAAACCCCAACATGATGTACCGGGAAGGCCTCATCGGGACCCCTGAGGAGTGGAGGCGGTGGCCCAGGCCCGGCATAGCGCGATACGCCTCGGCCGGGGCCAGGGTGTACCGGCTCATGCGGCTCATCTGGGGGAGGAAGATAGCCATCATCCCCTGGGTGGCGCCCGGGCTCTGGGAAAA
>SDBT01019041.1_pt1 | contig 10768 bp, 10 predicted proteins | sample 2277101 | NCBI WGS metagenome assembly SDBT01 (sample SAMN10404973, study PRJNA504765) | marine sediment metagenome | isolation source: marine sediment core GS10_PC15, 103 cmbsf | place: Arctic Ocean: Southern Knipovich Ridge | collected 2010 | reverse complement strand
ACCGAGGTCCCCCCCTCGCCCGACTGACTTTTTACATCCCATGGGAAAATTCAACCTGTCAACATTTCTGCCTTTAGGGAAAGCTCCGCCGACCGAGGTCCCCCCCTCGCCCGACTGACTTTTAGACTGGTAAAAATCAATATATATATTGATCAAAAAAATTATTTAATTGTCAACTCTGGTAACTCAATTGGTTAGAGTGCGGTGCTTATAACGCCGTGGTTGAGGGTTCGATCCCCTCCTAGAGTAATTAATTTTTTTTATTTTTTTTTACACATAATAAAATAACAAAGATCATTTATCAATTCTAGAAATACTTTAAATTGATTAACAAATTTTTATTTTATTATGTTGAAAACCGTAAAGAAAAAAACAGAAATAAGCAATGCATCACAGACGGAAGGAAAGTAAATATAATGATATTTACCAGAAAGAGGGGAAATCCAAAACAAAAATTTCACATAATACAAACTACAATAAATATATTGGATTTCTAGGAATCGCGTTAGCTATTGTAGGATGGTTAATTTTATTTATTCAAGAAGGAATTAAAGATTCAGATAGTAGATTATTATTAAATAGATTTAAAACAAATTTGAACAATGGAACTTTTACAGGATCTTTTGGAGAAATACAAGAAGTTTACGATAGGAATTGTGAATGGAATTTTGAAATGCCTGATGAAGTTGAAGAAATAACCAATGGTGTATTTATAGGTCATGTGATAGAATTGGAATCAACAAATAGAATATTTCCAATTTTTATTATTAATGATCCAACAATGTCAAATAATAATAATAATAATAATAATAGTGGATTACCATTTATAGGAGGTAGTGGTCCATGCCATGGACCAATTTTAGAAGGAGCCAGAATACGCACAACAACAAATTATGGAGTTGATCCAGTAAATAATCTTGGATTACCTAGCAATTTTATATTTGATGTTATGAGTGCATCAACTTTTGAATGGGATTGTGAAACAAGTTTTAATATTTTTGGATCAAGAAGTAATTCAATTACAGTAGATGGTTTTGATAGTATTTCACCAGATGGTAAAAAAGAAATAATGTTTGGTAACGCAGGCAATCCGAATATAATTGCAGTTACAGTAGTTTGGATTGATCAGTCAACATTAACAATTGTTGAATGGGATATATTATTTAATGAATTTAGTTTCTTTTTTGGTGATTCAACGGTGGTAAATAATAGAATAGATTTACAAAGTATTGCAGTTCATGAATTTGGACATGCTTTGGGATTAATAGATATAATATTTTCTCATTGTAGTCAAGTTACAATGTATTTTTCTGCATCATTAAATGAAATACATAAAAGAACAATAGAAATAGAAGATAGAACAGGTTTATTAGATTTATATAACAGTCCAACACCACAAGTATGTTCGAGTGGTTCACCACCCCCACCATCAAATGGTGGAATTGGAAAATCAAATATATTAACAATTAATGTTCCAGTAATATTATTATTATTATGTTGTTTGATTTCAATTATTTTATAATTGAAACCAAATAGGACTAACCTTTTCTTCAAAATTTTTAGAATGTATTGTTCCATGGAAAAAATTTTTAAAAAAAATAAAACTTCTTCTAAATGAATTAAATAATTCTTTTTCATCTTTTTTACGTTCTTTTGATCGTAAATAAGTATTAATTTCTACTAATGATTCTTCTTTATTAAATGGACCAATTCTAGAACATGCATAAGCGGATATAGTTCCTACAGTTTTCATAATAAAACACCAACTTTCAATAAATGAGCACCATTGTTTAGATACAAGTTTTTCAATTTTAAATTTTGATTTTTTTTTTGCATCATAAACCATAAAAGTAATTTTCATTGTTTGACCTTTACCGGAATGTTCTTGTGTAATAAAACAAGGAATATTTTGTGAAGTTACATTAACACTTTCAAAACTACGAAAATGATGGATTTTTTCAAGAAAATCCATCATTCTATCTAAATAATTTATCATTTTTTCATCGTTTAATGATTCACTAAACCCATTTAATTCAAAAATTAAAGATTTAATATCTAAAGCTATTCTTTTATGAGCATTTACCATTTCTGTAGTAACGTGAGGTAAATTAGAATCATCTTGGTCTATAATTTTACTATAAGATTTGATAATAACGTAATCAAATAAAAGTGCAAATAAATTTTCATCTGGATGATTTATTAATTTTTTAATTGTAACTTTTAGTCTTTTCTTGGTGTCATTTTCTTTTTTCTTTGGTGAATTATCATTTTCTTCAATTCTTTCTGATTTTAAATATTCTTCAAAATCACGTTTATGTTTTTGTGCTTTATCGATAAGAGACATTTCAATCAAATTTTTTTAATACTTTTGTTATTTTTATTATTTTTATTTTCCGCGCATTTTTGAAACTTTGACATCTCTGTTCCTTATGAAGATAATTTTGAAAGAAAAAGAATAAATAAATAAAAAAGATAAAGAAAATTTAAAAAATGCACAAAAAGAAAAGAAGAGGAAACGTTTCAACGAATGAATAAAGAATCAAAAAATATATCTTTATTTAAATATAGACAAGAGCAACAAAGAAAACGTAAAAGGAAATGGAATTCTGATTTTGTTTTGAATAAAAAAATCCAAAAATCCAATGGTAAATTATCTAAATTAATAAATAATGAAAGAAATGGAAGAATAACACATTACAATAGATCATTTAAAATCATAGCACATGACTCAAATGATAAGAAAATATATCCTGGTTTACATTCTTTTATTAAAATGAGATATTTCCCAGATACAAATGAACAATTCCCTGATAAAAATCGTAAATGTATTAAATATTTCCCATCAAAAATTAAAAGAAGTTGTGAATTATATGGTAAAGATCATGGTCTATTAGTACATTCACAAATTGAATTATTTATTGAAAATAATTTTATTTTATTGAATGCACCTAATTATATTGATAAATGTACAGAACGTATACTTAATGTTTTTGAGGAAATGAATTGGTTACCAATATGTTCTGAATTTATGATATTTGATGAAGATTTAAAAGTAGCTACTTCAATAGATGTATTAGTATTTGATACAAAAAATCAAAAATTAATATTGATTGAATTAAAAACAGGATATGAATGTGAAAATTATGGTCCATTACCTAACGATGAATATTTTCATGGTAAGGTAATGAAATGTGTTAAAAATTGTCCATATAATAGACATGCAATACAAGTACTTTATATGAAATTAATTTTAGAAAAAAAATATGATACCGTTATCGATGATTGTTTTATTATTTTAACTAGATCGAAACATCGCGATACCCAATTAATACCTTTACCTGATTGGACAAAAGATAAAAAATTTGTCGAATCTATATACAATCAATAAATATGTATATTATTGTTCGTATTGTTGATACTGTTGATATTGTTGTTCTTTCTTATGCTTTCGTTTGTGGTTTTTTTCAAAAACCACTTCTTCTTTAAATGTTTTATCTTTTATGTGAGATTTTCGTTGTTTATTATTTGTATGTCTGGATCCTCTTTCTAATGAAGAAGGGTTTTTTTTTCTCATTTCATGTTTTTGATTATTGATAAATCTTACCCCATAAAAAAACCCTGTTCCCAATCCAAAACACCAAATAATTGGAGTGAAAATAAAAAATACCCACCATGATAGACTCATTGAACAAATTTATTTTTCATTTATTCATATTAAATATTCAAAATATGACACGGATAAATTTTATTTTTATAATTCTTGTATTATTTTTGCGTGAGTAAATATAATGAGCTCATTATTAAATGATAACGATGATGACCGTGTTTCACAAGCTAAAACGTTAAGTAAAACAATGAATAAAAACACAAAAATAACTCATAAATTAATTGTTAGAAATAAAAATGCAAAAACTGCATTAAGACGTAATAAGAATCAAATTAATCAACTTGTGAAAGCTGAGAAAAGTATTAAAAGTTTACAAAAAGAAAAACTTAGTATTTCAGAAATTAAATTAGCAAAAGTGTTTGCAGAATTATTCAAAATTGCTGAAATAAATGAAATAAAATATCAAACATTATTACAAAAATTTGAAAGTTTAGCTGCGGCAAATAGTATTTTTCAACAATCTACAATGAAAGATTTATATAAATTACAAATATTAGAAACTGAAAGAGAAGATGAACAAGAAAAAACTTTACATACATTTGTACATACTGTATCTACACCAGATTCTGAATTATTAAATTAAAAAATAAAAAAAATAAAAATTCAAAACAATATCATTGTGTGAGATAATTTAATTAATAGATTGTTAAAGTTTCAAAGAAACTTTAAACAAATTTAAATACATTGTAGTTTAGTAAGTTGAATATATTAACAGAGATCAATGACTACACAACTTGGAGGTGGTTTTCCTTCGGGTGTACATACAGCGGAATTTCAATCTATGTTTGGAGCTCTTTTAAGAGGAAATTTAAATCTTGAAGCACCACCTGGTGAAAATACTGCAATCGACATAACTTTATTAAGAAATCAATTACCTGGAAAAAATAGAGTTGTAAGTAATGTTTTTAGTAAAAAACTTTCTACTTGGGAAGGATCATGGGAATCGGTTTTTGCTCCTTTATCTGCAATGTCATTACGTGAAGAAGTAAGAACTACTTATTATCCTCTTCATACTATGGATCAATCTCCTGAAAATGCACCTGCGAGAAATATCATTCATTCTTCTCAGTCAATTCAATATGATATGCAACATCATAATTTACAAGCTGAATTTTCAAATTCAGCTTTAATGGATGAGGAAACAGCTCTTATTGAAGTACCAAATGCCATGGAAGTTTTAGTTTCTGCTGGTATTGCTGCATTAAAAAATGTTATTGCGCAACAACTTTTAGAAAGTCCAGTAATTTGGTCTAATAGAAGACAGAGGGGAAATGTAACAGGACATACTAATATAATTGAAGCAACTACATCCGAATTAAATACAGCATTTATATTTAGTAGAGATGTTCTAAATGGACTTCAAGTAACTCATATTGCTATGGTAGCAATTGGATTAACAGAAAATAATAATTTTAATGCAGTTGTTTTCCCTGAACATACTTATAAAAAAGTATTACTTCAAAATCAAAATACCGTTTTTGCTCAATCAGGTGCAAAAAATGATACTATGGTAGCTAATGCGGTGCAAATTGAATCTAGTTCCATTATTAATGGATTAACTGTATACAGTGATAAACTAAAATTTTTTGCAAACAATCCTCAAATCGGAGTTAATACTTTTGCTGCTATTAAACAATATGGTCAATATTATTTATTAAATAATACTGATACTTCTCGTTTAATTTGTACTGATTGTAGTGAAGGTATAAAACAACAAACTATACTGGTTCCAAATGCTGAAACAGACAATTGGATGGAGTTGAATACTTGGAAATTAGCAAATCTTGATATGCGTTATGATATTTATGGCGATAGAAAACTTACAGCCGCTCATCAAAATGTTTTAAGACATTTAACAATTGCTCAAGTAAGAACTGGTATTCAAGATACATCCAATTATATTGGACCTTTTTTTTGGAATGCAAAAGTTCCTACTTTAGGACCTGATTCTAAACCTATTGGACATTCTTATAGAGTTATTCAGGCTTGGGGTGATGCCGATTTTAGAAGTTGGACTCTCGAACAAAATTCTGATTTTGGCCAAATTGTAAGAGATAGAATGTTAAAAGAAGGTATACTTACTAGTGAAGGTCAGAATGCTATTCATAAATTAAAAGGAATTTTTGATGAATTAAACAATTTCGATGCAACTTCAGTTCAAGTTCAATCTTATTTCGCTGCGTTGAAATCAAATCCTGAAAATCATCCTATTGAAGGTGGTTATTTAAAAGCAAATAGTTTTGGTGGTGTTCAACCACCTCGTTATGATCCAACAAATCGTGCTTATTATAATAGTAGTGCAGGTCAAGATACTTATCCTGTCGGTATTAGAATTGTTGATGATGATCTAGCGATGGGTACAAAAGGTACTTTAGTAGCCTTTCCTTTCGTTACAAAAGTGGTTTACATTAGTGATCTAGTACAACAAGGAGGAGCTGTAGATCGAGATCTTATTGCAGCAGACGACACTTTGGGTAATAATATTACTAAAAATGCGTTAATGGGCAATCCTGTTTATGTACCACAAAATGTGGGTTTTCCAGTACCATATGGTATGGGGAATATTAATGGTTTATTAACCTTACAACGTATGTTAAGAGGAGGTGACTTTAGAGGATATTCACGTGAACTCCTAGTTGATATAGATGCTGGTCTTCGCGCTTTAATAACTGTTGTTAAATATATTTTCGCTATTGTACCCGTAAACATGTTTACTGATCCTGAAAATGTACCTTTTTTTATGAAAACAAACAATGATGAAATGAATGCAGTTAATACTGCTATTGCATCTATTTTCTTAGGAATGCCACATCCAATAATGACAAGATCCACTTTGAATCAAACAACTGTTGATTTCGGACGTGGACAACATCTTGCAAATAGATCAAATGAACAAGGATATGCAAACAATGAAGTAATTATTAATATGGGTTTTAATGTGATTAATCCACCGACCGATAAAACTGAAGAACCATTAGATTTATGGCTTCCACGCCAAGAAAACGCTGCAGCGCCTGAAGATATTAGAAATGAGGTAGAGCTCCTTGGTGTGATTGCAGATCTTTTTAAAAATAGAAATTTATCTTCCCTTGCAAGAAATGCCTTAATAAATGAAGGACAAGAAGTGTTTAGAATTTGGGAACAAACTATTGGTAAATCTTATGAAAGTATGGTCCGTGAAGGATTAGTAAATATTACCACTCCAATTGGAAATACGATGACAAATAATTATCGTAAATTTGCTTGGTTCTTTCGTGAAGAAATTTTTAAACCAAGTTTAAATCATCAGAAAGAAGGTTTAGCTGAATTAATGTCGGCTGTTATTGGATTATTAAAAGGAAATCCAGAAGATGTTAATTTAAGTAGATCTTACATTAATACATTAAAAATCGGTGCTTCTTCTTTAAAATCAAGAAAAAGAAATTTAGAAATTCAAGAATCTGTTACAAGTGCTATAGGAACAGATTCTGAAATTTGGGATTCTCACCCACTTAATCAATGGGTAAATACTCGTTTGACTTCATCTAAAGATGTTTGGAGAGAAATCCATAATGGATTAGAAAATAATATTCAAAATTACAGTGAATTTTATAATTCTAATATTAGACCTTCTGATCCTTTAAATTCATCTATTGCTTTAGCTGGTGGTGTTTTTAAAGTTGCAGCTTTTTCCGATAGATCATTTACTGTTGATGGTAACCTAAATGAAAAAACTTTTGAAAATCTTTTAATTGGTGTAGGTGGCGCTTTAGGTAATGCACCAAAATTGTCTTTTAATGTATTACAATATTCTCAAGCAAGAAGATCAAGAAGGACTGGTATATTTGAAGAATTTGGTCTTACGAGAGGTCCAATTAGTAGTTCGCAAAAAACTATGAAAACTAATGAAATTGAACCAGGTATTAAAAGAAGAATTGATGAACTTCAATATGGTGGTGAAAATGAATTTTTACCTGATACGATATTATCTAAAGATCTCATAGAAATAATTCCTTATGAAGATAGATATGGAAGAGAAACAAATGAAATGCCGGGAATAGCTATTAGAGAAAATTTACTTATGCGTTTCCAACATTTACATGAATCAATTCATGATCCAATTGCTCAAATGGCAGCCATTATTCAAGTTGCAGCTGAAGCACATTTCGATAATGTTGAAGCAGCTGCTAAAAAAGGATTTCCATTTTTTGGTGATTCTTTTTCTGTTAACACTCCTTGGATTCAAGAATTGGGCGGACATGGATGTTGGTTTAATCGTACTACTCCACCAGCTAAAGCCGGATTTTTATATGATCATGCAGCATTTCAATTAAGTGCTGAATATAAAAAATGGCTTCTTCATCTAGATGGTTGGTTTGGTTGTACAATTATAGATGAACATGGATTTTTAATCACTCCATTTGCATTAGATTGTTTAAAATATATATCTGGATGGGATTTCAAGTTTTGGAAAAATCCTGAAGAATTTGATCCAGAAAATATTGATTTAACTAATTCTCCTTCAACTTTCGTATTCAATTTAGGTTCAAATGTTACTTGTGAAAATTTTTCGGATCCAATGACTTTGGATGGATTATATCATCCTGATAATTTCATTTATCAAAGTTTTAATAATAATAGAGTTAAATTTGGACGTAATTCCCCCGTTTTCACTTCTGCTTTGTTTTATACTGATTTATGGGGTTTTGATATGATTACAAAAAGAGGTCCAAAGATTTCAAATTTTGGACAAATGGAATCTGAACAATACATTAATACAATTATGTATAGAGGTAATGAAAGACATTGGAATACTTCTACAAAAGATTTCTCTCTTGAAAAAATTGGAACTTCTCACTTTAGAGGATTTCCTGGTAGTAATTTTAGAGCCACTTTGGATGGTGCCGCTATTTGGCATACACCGTCAGCTATATCTGTTAGAACTGTAAACAGTACTGTTTAAAATAAAAATTTGAATTTTATTAAATTTTTGTGTTATTCATTTTTTATTTAACCAATTCCATTAAAGTAAAAACTATAATCATCAGGATTCAAGGGATGTTTTTTTTAAATTTTCTAAATTCCCCCATTGGAGTATAAAGATAATTATCGAAAGGTGGAGGTCGGAGACAAACTAATAATAAGAAATGCGTCATTATCCATATTATAAACAGAATTGAAATCATAACACTTTCATAATAAATAAATCCATAATGTTTGATTCTGTACAATAAAAGAGTTAAACATACAGAATAAAAAGAAAATATTATTATGTGCCAATAGGAAAGTCTTTCACCAACAAGAGCTGAATAAAATTTATATTGAGGATGATTCATTTAGTTTAAATTAAATATTTATTTTTAACTTTTTCCAAATAATGATTGTAACGAATTTTTTTATAACGATATCTCGTTCTCCCCTCCGTTACATCTTCGGGACAAAAATTCAACCAAATTGGATTAAAATGTTTTTTTGTTTCTAAAAAAACTAATAAAATAACTAACCAAAATCCAACAAAAATTGCAACTATTTGTTCATTAGAAACTCCACTATTTACAGGTCCGTGATGTTGTGATTCTCTCCAAACTTGTAATACAACATTCATTATATTTGAAATTATAAAAACTATTGGAATTCTAAAAAAATAATCAGCACCAGCTAAATCATAAACAGACATTGTAAAAAAAAACCATCTAAATAAATCTGGAAAAAAAATTAAAATTTCTCTTTTGCCAACAATTATAAAAATGATATTACCAAAGATTCTATAAATTAACATTGGAAGAAACAATTTTGAATACCATAATTCTTTGCTGTAATATGATAACCAAAGAAAAAAGAAAATATAGGTAACTCCATCAAGCGCTTTGTCTAATCTTTGATATTGTAGACTTTCTAATCCACCTTTATCATCATCGGTTAATATTGGAGAATCCCATGAATCTATTGAAAAAGCTAAAACACTATAAATTAAAGGATGCCAATTAAAAATAAAAGCAAAATTCCATAAAACTCTAACTAATATTGCTAATACAATATAACCAGCTGAGGACATTCTTTACATTTTATTTAAATTGAAAAAACTAGAATCATTGAAAAATGATAATTATACATTATTTTTTAATAACTAAAAACAAAACCATCCATTCTATTGGAACCAATCGGAATCCCAAGTTCTTTTTTAGTATGATTAGACAATATAATATTGCTAATAACTTGACCATCGACTTTTATTTGACAGGAAGATTTCATATTCGGAACATCCTCTTCATGTAATTTGTTGGAAGCATTCAAAATCCCTAATTCTTTTTGTTGTGATAAAATTCTGATTTTTGGTTGTTTTTTCCTTCCATAGTTAGATTTTATCATACCTTGAAGGTCTGCGATTCTTTTCTTTCTTTTTCCTTTAGTATTAAATTTTTCTCCAATACCTTCCGTTGTTAACTCATATTTTTTTTTAGGCATCTTGATGACAAATATATAAAACCAATTTGAGTAGTATTTGACCTAACAATTTTTGTTAAAGTAAAAAACAAGAATTTATATTTATAGAAAACGTCAAATATATACGTTAAAAGAATTTACTCGGCGATCCAGATCATGTCTAAAAAAAATAGCACTTTATTAAAGTATGAAAAATCTAAACCCCGAAAAAAAATTCTTAAATATCCACCCCCTAATGTACATATAAATGATTACGGATATGAAATTTTTTCGACGGGTTATGGTCCCATAACCCATCACAATTTTCAAATTGTTGAAATAACAAACAATGGGAGAAAAATTCGCGTAAAAGTTTTAAAAGAGTATAGAATAGAAAGTGAATGGTATGATTGGCGTACACCAGGTCATTGGGTTGCTAAGGGTCAAACTGCCAAGGAATATCGTTGTCATAAAATTGTGTTGGGTGAAATATCGACATATGTTGATCCAACAGAAAAGGATCCTCGATGAATTTTGTATAATTTTTTTGATTTCTATTTGGCGAGAATTGTGAAAGGTGTCAAACATGTCTTCTTTCAAAATCTCATTGAAATGGGGTTTGTTACTCTTCAACAACAAGATGAATTCAATGCACAATTCGAAGAGTATCGAGAGAAACTTCCTTCTCCTTCCCTCTTT
>SDBT01019040.1_pt1 | contig 10768 bp, 11 predicted proteins | sample 2277101 | NCBI WGS metagenome assembly SDBT01 (sample SAMN10404973, study PRJNA504765) | marine sediment metagenome | isolation source: marine sediment core GS10_PC15, 103 cmbsf | place: Arctic Ocean: Southern Knipovich Ridge | collected 2010 | reverse complement strand
CTCTATGCCCAATGCCATCGCGCCTTCAATAGCACAATCTTGAATGCCATCTTCGCCTCCAACCTCAAGCGAAGCGCTCCTCCAACCTCCAACTGGCCCTCCTAGGCCTGCGCCTTGAATTTGAAGCCTTTTGCTTTGCCGTCTAATTCGGACTTCTTGCGGAGACCATCAACATTGCGGGGATGTTGCTGTGCAAGTGCTATGCCATACATTGACAGACAAATTGCCATTTTGTGTGTAAAATATATAGGCCTTGAGCTTCCATCCTTCCTTGGTCTTCATATCTGGCGAATAAAGAGATTCGACCGCCGTGCCGATATGTTGTGTGAAGGCGTTGACGAGAAAAAATAACTGGCGGCTTTTGGCTTATGAAAGACACAGAAAACAAAGAGCTTCAAAATGACGTAGGTGGCATAGAGCTTGACAAGATAAATGTGTCTGCCTCGCCGAAGCAGCCCACCAAGGCGTCTGAGTCAAAAGCAGAATCCACAGAACAGAAGCTGCCGAATGCAATAACACGGATCAAGGACAAGATCTCTCGCTTAAAGGGTTGGGTCCACGCAAAGATCCACCACCTGATAGACCTTGCACATGTCTCAGTCAAGAACAAGGTGTTCATTTGCAGCTTTCTGGGCGGCTTGGCAGTGGCCATACCTGTTGTCCTGTATTGCCTGACCTGGGCGGACAGGCACGGAGACGGCGTCCGCCTGGAGAGGGGGATCGTGTACGTGGTCTCATCTTCGGTGGGGGACAGGAACTTTGTGAGATGCAGACTGCTCATTCCGTTTGAGACCAACGAACAGAAGAACGATTTGATGCAAAAACTGCACAGGATAAGACACGTTTTGTCAAACTCAGAAGACCATCCAGAGGTGGCCAAGCCAGTCAGCAATAAAGACCGCGATGCCATGAATGAATACATCCTTGGTATAGTCAACGGCGTTACCGGCATACCAATACCGGACTTGGGTTTGGAGGAGTTATTTTTGGACTGACGCCTGCATGGCTAAGAGGCCGCCGCTCACCAGCTTTCCCCGGACAGATTCAATCGTTGGAAAATTGCTTCACTTTGTTGTATGCTGAAGACAACATGATCCGCCTCTTTCACTCCAGCTCAAGGAGATTCCAATGCTAGCTGTTGTTCAGCGAGTCTCTTCCTGTGATGTTCAGGTCCGAGACGAAGCAGTAGGTAGGATTGGCCCCGGCCTGCTCGTGCTGTTGGGGGTCTCTCAGTCCGATACACAAAAAGAAGCAGACTACCTGTCGGACAAGATCACACATCTCAGGATCTTTGAAGATGATAAGGGCAAGATGAACCGTTCGCTTCTTGAGACAGGTGGTGAGATAATGGTAGTTTCTCAGTTTACCTTACTGGGGGACTGCCGCAAGGGCCGTCGGCCATCCTTTGTTCAAGCTGCCCCGCCTGAGAAGGCAAAGCAACTGTATGGATACTTTGTGGATCAGTTGAGATCAAAAGGAATACCGGTGGCAACGGGTCAGTTTCAGGCAAAGATGGCTGTTTCCCTGGTCAATGAAGGGCCTGTCACACTGATTCTCCAAAGCAAGTAGCCTTATTGAGCGTAAATGAACTACAGAACAAAGATGAGCAGGCGATGGGCAATCGTTCTCGTTCTTGCCGCTGCAACTTGCACCGGATGTGCACGCTGGCAGATTGTGCATGGCGTCATACCGGCCGAAGTTCATATGACAAGTATCCATAACGTGGCCGTGCTTCCGCTTGAAGGGGCCTACGGCGATGTCCTGCAAAGACGCATTCAGGGCAGGTTGGATGAGGTTCGCTATTTTTCTCCGGTAGATGTTGGGCATGAACAAGGCATGGACAAGGCAGTGTATGACAAAGCAGAAGATAGTCCTGAACTCTTGTCTGCCCTCAAGAAACTTGGGGCTGACGCGTTAATCACAGGACGTGTGATGGCAAGCATCAATGATATTGGTGGCGATGATCAAATGCAGGTGCAGGAAGGGACGGGTTACTACAAGAAGGAGAAAAACGTCCTCGGCCAGTGGGTTGATGTGGAAATTAAGCGCACTGTGGTCAGGCGTGTTCCGCATGTCATTAGACATGGCTTTGTCGATGTAGAGTATAAAGTGTTGAATCTTAGAACCGGAAAAATTGTCACAACCGGAAGGCTGAGAGAGACCTGCGACAAAAAATTTGGCGGTGACAGGCAGTTCGATTCTTTGAGCCACAAACTCAACGATCTCCCGCCCGCAAGCCATACCGCAAATGAGCTGTCGGCAAACCTTGCCGTCAAACTTATTGTAAGACTGTCTCGCATGAAGATTGGAAGGGCAGTCAAGTTTGACAAAGGTGCAGACACGAGAGTGAGGCAGGGGGTGGTTCTCGCTGAACGGGGGGCCTGGAAAGAGGCCATCCAAGTGTGGGAGCAACTGATCCATGACGAACCCGATAATGCTTCTGCCTACTATAATCTGGGGGTGGCCTATGAAAGTCTTGGTGACGTGAAAAGTCTCAAGATGGCAGGACAACTGTATCAAAGGGCAGCAAGCAACCAGAACAGGGGGCTCTATGCTGAGGCCGTGACAAGAATCAAGGCTGCTATGACAGGGATATCCGACTACTAGATCAAGGGGGGGTTGAAGGCGAACATGAAAACAAGCCTGAGCAAAAGAAAAGTCGAGGAATTGAGAAAACAACTCATGCGCAAACCACAACTGGTCTGGGATGTCCTAAAGAAAAGGGAGAAGAAGGAGGTATTTGACTTTGCTGAAAGGTACAAGGCCTTTCTCAACACTGCCAAGACAGAGCGGGAGGCTGTCCGTGCTATTGAGGCCTTTGCCAAAAAGAAACGATTTAAGGATATCACTAGGGCAAGGGGGGGAAATAGATTCTACAAGACTAATAAAAAAAAAGGCGTTGCAGTGGCGGTCCTTGGGAAAAAACCCCTTGCATCAGGTGTCAGCCTCATAGGGTCTCATATTGACGCCCCCAGACTTGACCTCAAACAGAACCCCCTTTACGAAGAGGTTGATCTTGCTTTTCTAAAGACCCACTACTATGGCGGTATCAAGAAGTATCAGTGGCTTGCCCGCCCCTTGGCCATCCACGGAACTGTACTCAAAAAAGATGGGGGCCTTCTGGATTTTCAAATCGGTGAGGCAGATCAAGATCCCGTGTTCACCATTTCTGACCTGTTGCCGCATCTGGCGGGAAAGGTACAGACCAACAAGAAGGTGTCTGAGGCCTTTGAGGGAGAAAAGCTGAACGTCCTTGTGGGAAGCCTGCCGCTTGGAGATGAAGAAACAAAGGAGCGGTTCAAGCTTCGGGTGCTGGAATATCTTTATTCCACTTACGATCTTATCGAAGAAGACTTCATAAGTGCAGAAATAGAAATTGTCCCTGCAGGCAGGGCGCGCGACGTTGGATGGGACAGAGGACTTATTGGAGCGTATGGGCAAGACGACCGTGTATGTGCGTATGCATCCCTTGAGGCAATGGGGGAACTCAAGTCACCACAGACCACAGCCGTAGCCCTTTTCATGGATAAGGAAGAGATTGGAAGTGACGGAAGTACAGGGGCAAAATCCCGGTTTCTGGAAGACTTTGTGTCAGACCTTCTTGAAATGACAAACCAGCGAGCCAGCGGCAAAGAACTCAGGTCTTGTCTGATGAAATCGAAGGCTCTTTCTGCCGATGTGAACGGTGCCCTGGACCCGGATTATCAAGAGGTGCACGAAAAGCGCAACGCGGCAAGGCTCGGATATGGGGTCTGTATTACGAAGTTCACTGGCTCCCGTGGCAAGTTCGGTTCAAGTGACGCCAGTGCCGAGTATCTGGGCCAAATACGAAGAGTCTTTAATGAAGACAAAGTGGTCTGGCAGACCGGCGAGCTAGGCAAGGTAGATGAAGGTGGGGGCGGCACCATTGCCAAGTTTCTTGCCATCTACGGCATGGACGTGCTTGACTGCGGCACACCGCTACTTTCCATGCACTCTCCCTTTGAAATTGCAAGCAAGGCAGATATCTACATGACCTTTAAGGCCTATCGGTCGTTCTTTCGAAGCTAGGAGGCTGTCGGAAAACGCCCATCTGCTGCGTTACCCTCATTCCTCGTCATCGCGAAGTACTTCTATGTACGCCTCATTCCTCGGAATTTCGGAAGCCTTGCATCTGGGCATTTTCCATCAGCCTCCGAACAAGGGGGTTCTCCGACAGGCTCCTAGTCGGCCGTGCCGGTGTTTTTGAGAAAGAAAAGCCCGATGGTGACACCGGGCTTTTCTTGTTAATGCACTCTCGCAGTCTAGGCGTAGACTCCCTTGGCTTTTCTTTTGATTTTGCCTTGCTTGAACGCCCTGAATACGATGTTCCTCACTTTCTTGTCTTCAAATTTTGTTTTCTTTATCAGTGTGGGAACATCAACACCTTTCTTGGATTTCTTGATAATGCTTAGTACCCGGTCGGTGGCCGTGGCCGCGCCTTTGCCTCGAGTAGTCTTCCTCTCAGGTGCTTTTCTACGAGCAGTTCCCTTTGCAGGTGCCTTTGCAGGTGCCTTTGCAGGTGCCTTCCGCTTGGCGACCTTTTTTGCCTTTCTAACCGGGGCTTTTCGCTTTTGGGTTGCTTGGGCCTTTTCAAGCTTCTCCACTGCCTTTACGATTTTTTCTGTCTTGGTCGTAAGCGCCTTGAGTTCTCTGTTTACAGCCTTAAGATTTTTCTTCAGATTCTTCATTTGCTTTTCTCCTTTCTCAGGGTCTCTTAGGTTTGTTTGTGATTCACCCTTTCTCGCAGTTCTTTGCCACACCTAAAAAAAGGCAATTTCTTGGGCATCACTTCAATAGGTTCTCCTGTCTTGGGGTTTCTACCGGTGTACCGTCTATATTTTTTCACATAGAAGCTGCAAAAACCCCTGATTTCGACCCTGTCGCCACTCATGAGAGCCTGAGCAGTCTCGCCAAAAAATGTGTCAACTACTGCTTGAGCCCTGCCTTTTGTTAGCCCAGTTTCGTTTCTCACAGCCTCTATGAGATCTGCCTTATTCATCCGCACCCGTTTGGATATCAAACATCATAAAATGACCCATAGGGGATTAGTGAAGAAATGTCAATAAGTATTGATGACATAAACGAGATTTTTTCAACATTAGAATGAATGCAACAGTTCACGTTTTTGAAGAATGGTCCCGCCTTGAACTCAACGTGATGTGACATGCAGAGGTCATGTTGTTTTCCGAAAGGCGATATGTCCGTGAACTCATCTATATGTACCACAGTGGACGGCTATTTGGGATTGACTGCAAAACCTCTCGTCTTTTTCCAGGCGACTGGATAATCGCAAATAGTGGGCCACACGGCAGCAGCGCCTTTCATATCGCCTGCAGGAAAACAGCATGACCGGCGCGACTGAGTGCTGTGAAATGCACAGGTGATGTTGTTTTTCGAAAGTTGAGTTATTAGATTGCGCGTTCGCAAGATCTTGCTTGACTAAACACGGGCTAGTTTCTATTGTTAACATAATTCATAGCCATAGATACAATGTCTCAAAAGCCCCTACTTTTTATGCCATGATACGAACTGCTCTCATGTGGACTCATGTTGCACTTGCTTGCGCGCTGTGGTTATTTGAGCCTGTGGTCACAGAAGCAAGGCAGGACCTCTGTCTTGCTGAAAACTTCTCGTCACAGGATGCCCTGTTGGTCGCAAACTCAGATGGCGAGGTTGTTTTTGAGAAAAACAAGCAAAAAAAATGTGCCCCTGCTTCCGTCCTGAAACTCTTGACCTCCCTTGCAGCCATTCATCACCTGGGAAAATCTTACAGGTTCCAGACTGAATTCTATCTCGACCCCGAACAGAATCTGAAGATAAAGGGCTACGGAGACCCGATGCTTGTCTCGGAGGCGTGGAAGGAGATAGCCGATACGCTTGCTCCCAGAGTTCGGTGGTTCAAAGACCTCGTGCTGGATGACACCTATTTTTTTCATGACATCAATATTCCAGGCGTTGGCACGTCTACTAATCCCTACGACGCCCCCAACGGGGCCCTTTGTTCCAATTTCAATACTATTTTTTTCAAGCGGGACAGGGCCGGCAATATCATTTCTGCAGAACCCCAAACTCCTATGACTCCCCTTGCCATCAAGAAAGTGCGATTGCTGGGGTTGAAGACAGGACGCTACAACTTTTCCCACAACAGCCGGGAGGGGGCGTTGTATGCAGGGGAACTCTTTGTCCATTTTTTCCGGAAAAGTGGGGGCAATTTTCAGGGCAAAATTCGTTTGGGCCTCACAGGTGCCAGAGACAAGTTGGTTTATACCTACAAATCTGCTTTTGCGCTTGAAGACAGCCTGAAGAAGATGCTGGAGTTCTCTAATAACTTCATGGCCAACCAGATTTTTATTGCCTTGGGTGCCCGTGTGCAAGGCCCCCCAGGCACCCTGGAAAAAGGGGTCAGGGTGGTTTCTCGCTACGCAAAAGAAGTGCTTCATTTGAATGACATTGCCATTACAGAGGGATCGGGTATCTCAAGAAAAAACAGGCTTTCGGCTTTGGATATCCTCGCTGTGTTGAAAGCCTTTGAGCCGCACAGGGCGCTGCTCAGCCGAAAAGGGCAGGTACTATTCAAAAGCGGCACATTGACGGATGTGAGAGCGCGGGCCGGGTACATAGAATGCCGCTCCGGCAGGCCTTACTACTTTGTGATACTCCTAAACAGTCCGGGTCAGGACATAGATGCCTTGACAGCCAATATTGCAAAGGCCCTAGACAATTGCATATAATGATGGTCTCGTAAAAAGTCCGAATTAGACGGCAAAGCAAAAAGCTCCAAGTTCCCCGCTTTCGGCGGAATCTTCGCTTCGCTGCGACAAGCGCCCAAATCCTGAGGAATGAGGCGAAGGCCGCAGAACACTACACCGTATCCTTTTTCGTGTTTTCGTACTTTCGTATTTTCGTGATAATTTTCTTACTTTAGGCATTTTAGGCACTTTAGCTCACTTTAGGCACTTTCCTTTGGGAAGGATGCAGCGCAATACAGAAAGCGGGATATATCCTTGTTAAGTTTGGCGAAAAGAGTTATACGTTTACATTTGCCAGGTAAAGCTTGGCAGTTTCTTCAGAATCGTGATGGACAAAATTCTTGACATACAGAAGGTGTCTAAGAACTTTGGAGGACTGACCGCCCTGTCCGGGGTGTCCTTTTCAGTAACCCAGGGTCAGATCAAATCCCTGATTGGCCCCAACGGTGCAGGCAAAACAACTCTGTTCAACATCATTACTGGAGTCCATCCTGTTACTGATGGTGCCATTTGGCTTTTTGGCAAAAGGATTGACGACCTGAAGCCCCACGTCATTGCAGAGCAAGGCATTGCCCGCACCTTTCAGAGTGTGCAGCTTTTTGAGAACATGTCTGTGATCGAAAACGTGATGATGGGACGACATGTGAGGACGAAAAAAGGTGTGTTTGGTGGCGCTTTCAGGCTGCCTTCGGCACTCCGGGAGGAGCGGGACACAATGGACCGGTCCGTGGAGCTTCTGGATTTCGTAGGCCTCAAAGATAGAGCCAGCGAGTCTTCTGCAGGGCTTCCCTTTGGGCTTCAACGCTACCTGGAGATTGCCCGAGCCTTGGCTACAGAGCCCAAATTGCTTCTTTTAGATGAGCCTGCCTCGGGTCTTCACTCCTCTGAGAGCCAAGAACTAAGCAAGCTGATCCTGAGAATTCGCGATAGAGGCATCACGGTCCTCTTGGTGGAACACAATATGGAAGTAGCTATGGAGATTTCAGACGAAATTGTGGTCTTGAACTACGGAGTGAAGATCGAAGAAGGCCCCCCACGCTATATTCAGAACAGCCAAGAGGTTATCTCTGCATATTTGGGGGACGAAGCATATGCTTAGGGTCAAGAATCTTGATACCTACTATGGCCGGATCAAGGCTCTTGAAAATGTATCCCTCCACGTTGGCGCCGGCGAGATCGTTTCCCTTATCGGTGCCAATGGTGCGGGAAAGACCACTGTCTTGAATACCATCTCTGGCCTCATCCCGTGTGCCCAGGGCGAGATCTATTTTGAAGACCGGGAGATAAACGGGTTTGCCCCGGAGAAAGTCGTGGCTGCCGGAATCAGCCAGGTACCTGAAGGGCGACAAATCTTCGGCCCGATGACAGTGCTGGAAAACTTACAACTAGGAGCCTATCTACGTTACAGGAAGAAAGAAAAGGAGGCCATTGAAAGGGATCTGGAACGGGTTTTTCAGCTGTTTCCGCGCCTAAAGGAACGCTTGGAACAGATTGCCGGCACCCTCTCTGGAGGTGAGCAACAAATGCTTGCCATCGGGCGTGCCCTCATGGCGCGGCCAAAGCTGCTCCTTCTGGATGAGCCTTCCATGGGCCTTGCCCCCCTCATAGTAAGAGACATAATGAATACCATATCTCAACTTCGTGACAGCGGCGTTACCATTCTTATGGTCGAGCAAAACGCCCGGGCCTCCCTGAAGATATCAGATCGAGGGTACGTTTTGGAGACAGGCCGGGTTGTGTTGCAGGGGGGATCTGATGATCTTTTGAATGACAGTGATGTCAAGCGGGCTTACCTGGGAAAGGATTACAAGACTTTCTGGGAAGGGAGGGATCAGACTTGAAGTTCTGGGACAGCCAAAACGAGCAGATGAAGAGACAGGATTTGGAACAGGTCCAACTGGAACGGCTTCAGAGCACACTGAATCGTGCCTACAAGAATGTACCCTTATACAGAAAGCAGTTTGATTCTGTAGAGATCCACCCTAGTTCTGTGGGTTCATTGAAAGACATTGAAAGACTTCCTTTCACTACGCGCCAAGACCTTGGCAACAATTACCCCTACGGTCTGTTTGCAGTACCTCTTCGAGATATTGTCAGGATTAGCTCCTCAGCGGGAACTACAGCCAGGCCTGTCGTGGTCGGCCATACTAAAAACGACTTGAAGGCCAGAGGGGCAATCACCGCCAGGTTCCTGACAGCAGGCGGTGTAGTCGACACCGACGTGGTGCAGATATGCCTTAATCCCGGTCTTTCCAACTGGGGCAGGGCTTTAAAGGAAGGTGCTGAGAATATCGAAGCTTCCGTCATGCCCATGTCTCACATGAGCACCTCCAAACAACTCATGGCCATGCAGGATTTCAAGACCTCAGTTCTCCTTACCATTCCTTCCTATGCTATGCACCTGCTTGAGGTCATGGAAACCGCGAACATATACCCTAGCAACCTTGCTCTCAAGGCGGTGCTGGTAGTTGGCGAACCCTTAACCCGGCAGGTGCGCGACAGGTTGGAAGGAGCACTCAATGTTCACGTGACCGCCGGTTACGGGCCAAGTGACGTGATGGGGCCGGGTATTGCCTTTGAGTGTCATGAAAAGAACGGGCTTCACATTAACGAAGACCATTTCCTTTTGGAAATCGTTGATCCTGACAGCGGGGCCTCCTGTGCCCCAGGTGAGGTAGGGGAGGTGGTTTTGACCACCCTTACGGCCAGGGCCTTTCCCCTTATCCGATTCCGTACAGGAGACCTTACCTCTGCCCTGGCAGAATCGTGCCCCTGTGGTCGGACACTTGCACGCATATCCGGGATTTCAGGATACACAGGCGAAGTCCTTACTATCCGTGGCATCAAAGTACACTCCGCGCAGGTCAAACGAATACTCGAGGGACCTGCAGAGGACTCTTCTGCACACTTCTTAATCCACCTCTACAAAGAGCACCATCAGGACATGGTCGAGATATGGCTTGCAATGAACAACGTATTTTTTTCAGATGAGATGAAGGTTATTGAAAACGCACTGAGACAATTGCGGAAACAGATCTTTCAACTGCTGGGCCTTCAAGTCGGCCTGAGGTTGATGGAGGCCTCCACCTTGGAATCATATGGTGTTCCATCCGGCGGAGTCATCGATGATCGGTAGACCGCCAACTTCGGGCCCGGTGGCATCCGCTCAAAGTGATGGAAGGCATGGTAATACTTTAGCTGTATGAAAAACGGCCATTTTTCAAAAACATAAACTATTACGAGATATGTATTTTACTTCAAGGGCATTTCTTGCAGGCATACTTGCCATCGTTCTGATTTGCGGCTGTGGCAACAAAAAGGAAGATAACAAGAGACAGGTCTCCCGGTATGCCCCGAACTTTGCGCTACAAGACCTTAGTGGCCGGACTCTGCGCCTGCAGGATTTCAGGGGCAACGTGGTGCTGTTAAACTTCTTTACCACATGGTGTGCGCCATGCCGTATAGAGATCCCGGATTTTATCAGACTTCACACAAAGCTCAAGGACAAGGGCTTGGAAATAGTTGGCATCGGCCTTGATGCCGAAGGCGCTGCACTTCTCGGCCCATTCGCCCAGCAGTTTCGCATCCCCTATCCTGTTTTGCTGGGCACCACGGAGGTGGTTGTGGATTATGGGGGCATCACTGGGCTTCCTACTACCTTTATTATTGACCAAGACGGAGTTATTGTCAGACGCTTCGTGGGATTGCGGCCACCTCGTGTGTTCGAGGAGGCAGTGCGGGAACTGCTAAAGGCGAAGGGTTGAACTGACACCCCTACGAATGGCTTTCACCTATTGTTGATGGTCTCGTAAAAAGTCCGAATTGGACGGCAAGGCAAAAAGCTCCAAATTCAAGGCGCAGGCCTAGGAGGGCCAGTTGGAGGAGCGCTTCGCTTGAGGTTGGAGGCGAAGATGGCATTCAAGATTGTGCTATTGAAGGCGCGATGGCATTGGGCATAGAGCATAGGGCATGGAGTGGGAGGCCGCAAAATTCAGATT
>SDBT01019038.1_pt1 | contig 10768 bp, 16 predicted proteins | sample 2277101 | NCBI WGS metagenome assembly SDBT01 (sample SAMN10404973, study PRJNA504765) | marine sediment metagenome | isolation source: marine sediment core GS10_PC15, 103 cmbsf | place: Arctic Ocean: Southern Knipovich Ridge | collected 2010 | reverse complement strand
GGCCAGTAATACCCTTACTTTACAGGGAATTTCGGAGGTTTGGGAAAGATCCGATAAATGAGTTCGCTCAGGTACTAGTCGATAATATATTGGTTCCAGTTCCGCCTCCGGCCGATCAAAATATAATTGCCTTACTTAAGAAAATTTGGGATGTTTATGGGAAACTCCATGCTTATCAGTTGGCGAACCTAACTCATAAGTCCAAAACGCCTTGGGCTAAAGTATCTCAAAATGGTTCGGTAATTAATAAGGTAATTCCTGATAAGTTTATCAAAGAGCATTATCAAAAGAAGATGAAATCTGCTTAGTCCATGATATATGGGAAAAGCCCACCTCAAACCACCATTTAACCAAATCAAAAAAGAAGCAGTCGTTGCGATTGGCGAGGCGGAGCAAGCCGTTGATGAAAACGATCTTTACGAGGCTAATAGAGAATCTCCGTTTCAAACACTCAAGAGACAAGATGTAGAGATTGCTGACCTTATACAGGATAGGAAAGAGCGCAAATTATTTGCGAGAGTAATCACCGTTTTTGTATCTTTGTGGTTGATTCTCGTACTGCTAGTTGTTGTAATAGATGGTTTGGGTGGTATTTGCCAATATACGTTTAGTTTATCTACTGGGGTAGTCCTGGCCCTGTTGGGCACCGTAACTGTAAACGTGATTGGATTATTCTATGTAGTCGCGAGATATTTATTTCATAGACCGAAGCTCATCTCATTTCATTAAATCCCCAATCTCCCACAATCTATTTGTGATTCCCGCTTCCATCGCTGGCGTTGCCCTCAAACTTTGATGAATCCTTACAAAATTATAGTGGGCGAAATGTAGTGCCACTGCTGCTTTTCGCCTCTGCTTCGGGCATTGGTCCCAATCGCACCGACGGGGGACATAGGCGCTGCGCCCGTTCCCCCCTATAAAAAGGGTGTCACCCGTATCCAAGGGATCACGAATCATCGATTCATTGGTATCTTTATTTTCTGGTTGTGATCATTGAACCAGTCGGTGAATCGGTCAAGAAGCAACTGGCCGTGCATCTGATCAAAAAGTAAATGATCGTATGTTTCATAAGAGTCTGGCGATTCAATTGTCTTGATATACAATTGCAGGCCCTTCTCGTACTCATTCCGCCAATGTTCCCTCAATTGATGGTGAGCCTTATCTAAGACAATATCGGCAACCAGCCTAGCTTCGTGAAGTGCTGTTTTCCGATATTGTTGAATCCTGTCAATATCTTTCTGAGATACAATTCCAGGAGATCGTTGCTTATTTATTATTCGTGCCGCAGCAGCGTCAGCCTCCAAAGATAGGAAGAAATGATTAGCGTTCTTTCTCTCTTCTTTTGTCCATGTTGATTGCGTCGAGCCTAATAATGGGGCGAACAAAGACACGAAAATAGCAACTGCCACAAATAGCATTGGTGAGTTCATTCGATTGATAGGCATCTAATTCCCTTTCAACAAATATTCAATGTGTGGCTATTTCCGCCTCACAGAAATTGCACTTTAGTAAAAATACCAGAGTTTCAAGTCGATTGATGATTCGAGCCTGTTTTCTGTTGTATCAGGCAGTAATGGAAAAAAGTCAATGCTGGTTCTTTGCTCTACACTATCAATGCTCACGGCGTAAGTCTTTAGGCTGGATTTCGATCCTTGATTAGGTAATATAAATCCAATGCCCTTTAACTCTGGCTCTCGATAGTCCAGGATGACTTTATAGAAATACTCTGGCACAGAAACACTATCTGGGCCAATTGTGGGTAATCCAGAAGAAAGGATTCCCCCCGTTACCACAAAAACGGTTCCATTTTCAACAGCCCAATCACGTACGCGGCTTTCAAGGCTTTTCCATATTCCCCGATTGAATCCCGGTACTTGTGGACTCATGTTGCTCATGTAGAAAGACTCACTCATCGCTTGCTGAGACCATTTCATATCAGCAGCAGGTGCAAGATGGCCTCGATCAAAACCCGATCCCATATAGTCTATTAGGGCTGCTGAGCCGGTATTCACTAGTGTGTCTGGTCTGAAATCATTGGTTCTTCGGAGTTCTCCCCTGAGTTCATTGGCAGTCAGTTCATAAGCAACCCAATTCGCCTGTTCGTGTTCTTCATTGTATGAGAGAGTATACCCGACGTGAGAAACAATTTGTCCTGCTGATCCAGATTGGGGAATGTCAATTTGGGCCTGAGCTACGACCACACAGTAGGTCAATGACGAAATAATTAGCGAATGTATTCTCATGCTTGAAAAGGTTAAAGTAACGGTACAGCTTGTAGCTAAGTATATTCAATAGCAAATTAAGCGTTTGGAATCCGGCTGGGTAATTTTTTATCATGATCAGACAAATCACCTTCACCATGCGATACTACCAGAGCACTAGAGGTATTCTCCCTAAATCACTCTTTGTCTCTGCCTTTATTATAAGTCTCTGCGCATTACTCCCTTCCCTCGCACTATCTCAGGAGCTTACACCAAAGACCACGCCTGAAGTCGTTAAGCAGGTATCAGCGGCAGTCGTAGTACTCACTTCTGAGGGGCGAGGGCGGACACCCGATTCGCAAGCAAGTGGCGTTATAATCAATGATGGGAAAACCATCGTCACTAATCTCCATGCAGTGGCCGGTGCCTCAAAGGTATCCGTTCACTTTGAAGATGGCCGAAGTGTAGACGCAACCGGCTACTTGGGCATTGACGAAAAAAGAGACTTAGTTTGTATCCAAATTCAAGAGAGATTCAAAAGGATTTCCTATCCTGCACTAGCGTCTCTCAAAGATTTGAGAATAGGACAGAAGGTTATAGCCATCGGGAGTCCCCAGGGGTTAGCGAATACTGTATCAGAAGGGATAATTAGCGGGATCAGGGAATTTGACGAAGGCACGAGTGTAATACAAACAACCGCCCCGCTCTCACCTGGCAGCTCAGGTGGAGGTTTGTTTAACGATCAAGGGGAACTCATTGGAATAACCTCATTCCTTCACACTGGTGGGCAGAACCTCAATTTCGCGTACCCGACTGACTACATCTTGCCGTTACTGGCAAAGACCAGAACCCAGCCTTTTGCATCTCTCAAGTCAACGGTCAATGAACCTAGCAGGGCTGAAATCGCGGTATATGTAACCCGAACCGGATCAAAGTATCATCGTGGGAATTGTCGCTATCTTCGACGGAGTAAAATTGAGACCACTTTATTGGAAGCAGTTGAAAGGGGCATTACATCTTGCTCGGTATGCAAGCCGCCAATACTTGAATGAAATATTGGCATTTCCCTCAAAACGCGGTCATTGGTGGACCATGTAGGCGCTAGGCGGCTGCTGGATAGGGTGGTAAATCCGGAGTTCGTCGTACACCGATTCCGGAATCATTGTACGAATCCGCCGGAATAACCAACAGAGGAGGTCAGCCATGAAAATGAATATTCAGATAGTTCGGAGGATCACTGGTTCGCCATTAAAGATCATAGCTACCATCGTATACTTTGGTACTGGGCTGGTCGGGTTGTTTCTGTGTTTGACAGTTTTGCATGATATGATTGGATTTTTTGGCATTGTCTTAGGTCTAATGTTTTTCCCAGTAATGATTTATGCGATCCCTTGGTATATGATTATTCACTTTGGAGACCCCTCACTGTTGATTTTGATTTATGGAGGAGTTGTTGCTGCTGGAATTATTTACTTTTTGGGCTCACTAATATCTGGTGATTAAAGGAAGTCAAGCCATGAAGCAATTCCTGAGGTATTTCTTAACCTTTTGGCTGATGGGGATTTATGTTATTGTTAACGCTCACATGTTGGCAGTCTTTGACGTTCCTTACGCTGGAATAATTATTGCGGGGCCATTCATTATGTTCTACCTGTTGGTTAAAAACAAGGCAAGCATCCTATACCGTAATGAACGTCAATTTTCTCTTATCCTTTTACTCTCGTTTTTATTGCTATCCATGCACTTTACGAACCAGGCTGGGGATTATGCGGCGAGGTATTCGTTAGAAGATTATGATCTAAATCTACTTACTCTTGGTTGGGAAGCACAGTCAAGTACGTTCCTTACGATTTTCTTTTTCTTCAATTTCATCTATTTGAAATATGCCAAGCCCGGAAGGGAACTATAAAACAATGCCCTCCTCCATCCACAAGCGCGTTAAATCGTATAGGCCGGGGGTCCTGGTAGACGCCTACTGGAGAGGGCGGCCAGCGCTGAATAACACTAATATTCTTGTCCAGGGCTTCCACTGGCTCCACCCCAGGAGCCGGGCTCAAACGGGAGCCCTGGGCATTCTTTATGAAACAGCAAGTAGAAATCGGTAGTCGTTTAAAGCAAATCAGGCTACACCTGGAAGAGACTCAAACAGTCTTTGGCAAGCGCTTCGCCTGCTCGCGGGATGATATTGCCAACTACGAGAGGGGGCTGTGTGACATTCCCAATCGGGTGCTGGCCGAATTGGACAAGATGGGATTTAGGCTCAGCTGGTTACTTAATGGCCAGGGTGATTTGCACCGTTGAAACTGTTGTAGATCACATCCAGGAAGCTGAGGAAACGGAGGTCAATTAATGGGCAGGTTATATTTTAAGCGCGGAATGGTCATTTTGTTATCGATACTTACCCTGTGTTCAGTTTTATTTATCCTTGCCGCACTCAAGTCTGAATCGATTGAGACCAAGGATTTCTTCTATCTTTTGGGAATCATAGCCACTTCTGTTGTGGCAATTAGTGCAATATACTTAACTGCAATACAGGCAAGAATAAACTCGGTACATGGGCAAATGACAGACTGCCTAGCCCTCGTATTGGAAGAACTCATTTTGAGAGTTGGTAATTTGGAGTTACACCTAAGAGGAAGTTCCAAGCTAACAGCCAAGAACATTTCCCAGTATAAGAAGGCTGAAGACAAGATCAAATACGTTCCGTTACCACAAATGCTTGCTGCATTGCCCAGTGCTCTTATCGAATCGGTAATGGATTTGCGTAGAAACTTGAATGAAATACAAAGGACATTAAAAGAGAATCAATCATCTCCTAATCAAATCAACCTCGAGCAAATTCAAGATAATATGGACGTTGCATTCGAGGATCTTCGGAAATTTATTAACAAAGCAAGAAAATATATCGGGACAAATAAAATGAAGGAAATCGATTCTAGCGATTTGATTTCAATTAAGGGGTAATTATTGTGTCTAAAGCAACCGCATTCTGCCGCCGTTCCACTGATATGCAGGACATGAGCCTCGAGGTTTTCATCAAAGAGGTAATGGGAGTGTATTTTGGCTGAAGCATTTGAAACCATAATAAAAGGTATGGATCTTCGATTTGTTCGTATCCGTCTTGAATTTCAGACTCTCATACATATTTCTGAAGTTTTAAGGCAACAACTACCAGATGTTATAGAAAAGAAACTTGATAGTTTTATTGTCAGGGCTAGAGAATTAGATGATGACGATCCTGTCAAAGAAATACTTATTCTAAACTATAATACTCAATTCTATCAATTTGTCCAAAGGGATATTCCGAGATTTTATAATAGCCCATTGCTTTTAATTCTGTATGCTATCTGTGAGGCTGCAATTGTTGAAATTGCAGGCATTGTACAAAATGAAACCGGATCTTTACTCGGAATTAATGAACTCAAGGGTGGATTTATTAACCGTTCGACAAAGTACTTTGAGAAGGTGTTGCGATTTAAACTCTTCAAAAAAAATGAGGACTGGAAAAGGTTCAAGATACTGACTGCTCTTCGGAATGCAATCGCTCATGCAAATGGAAGGATTGATATGGTGGAAAAGGATTTAATGAGTGATATCAAGAAGTACGCGAAAAGTTTCAAGGGGATCAATATTGAATCAGGTGTAATAGTAATCTCGTTGGAGTTTGTTGAAGAAACAATCTCATTGATGAACACAGCAATTCTTGATTTGATGAGTCGCGTAGAAAAGGCTTTCCCACCGAGCGACAAAGGTAACGAAGATGCATAAAGCAATCGCATTCTGCCGTAGGTCCACGGTGATACGGATATGCATCATTTGACGACTCGGTCCACTAGCGGGTGGCTAACCTACTGAAGAAACATCACGAGGGAATGATGGCTAGCCAGATACCTGATGAGCTGAAAAATATAATGTATGAATCTGCCCCACCGCCTATTTTGGAGGAATTGAAGGGCAGGGAAGATGAAGTCTACGACAAGATACTGGAATGGATTGAGAGCGATGCGGAACTCCAGGATCACCGGGAAGAAATGGAAGTAATAGCAGCTATAATGACTCCCTGGTTACTAGTCAGTTCAGATACGCGGTATGCCAATGATCGAGAGCATAAGAATCGGCTCAGGGAGGAAATGAAGGAATCTGTTGAGGGGCTTAAGGCTATTGTCAACAAGAAATTCCTATTGACCTATCTGGGGCTTAACCAGGCTAAAGTGCGTGGCACACTAGGCCACTTTGAACATCTCGAGAAATACCAAAAAGACTTCAAGAAGCCGGAGAAAATGGCAGGGCTGTTTATAGGTCTCGATCTCCTGTGTAGGAATCTCACTGATCGTAAGGTGCGAGTAAAAGTGCAGCATTCGATTGTCCTTGATTTGTTCAAGATATTTGACTTTGAGGATTACGCGAAAAAAGACACACAGAAAAGCCTCGACTCAATAAAGGATATGCGATTAAAGATACTTGCGCCACATCCTATATTCTCCCCTTCATAGTATACTCACCGCCAATCCCTTTTTTTTCACCCCGCACTCACACCCCAAAACACAAAGGGAAGTTAATGCTGCTTATTTGCCGATATTAACTTCCTAAGATATTGTTAATATAGTAGTTAACATCCTTTTCTTCTTTCTGTGTAGCTCGTAGATTGAGTACATGCATAGGAGAACTCAATTATGCGAATAGTACAAAATCCTGATGGTGGCCTTACCCGAAAAGAGCTAGCAGAGAAAACGGGCTGTCAGGGGTACTTAATTGCCTATTACACATCATGCGGTTATTTACCCATCCTCCGGCCATCTACTGGCCCAGGTAACCCAGTTATTTATCATCTGGACGCTATCAAGATCATCCAGGCAAGGCGGGAAGCAAATGACCAGAGCTAAAGCAATCAAAGGAAAGTGCCAGGATTGCAGTGCTGACAGCGGAACCTCGGTTAGGTGCTGTCCGGTGGTGAACTGTCCACTCTGGATTTATCGGTTTGGCCGAGCATTGCAAGGTGGATATAAAATCGCGTTTCTGGATCGTGATTTCTTCGAGGTGCATGTTGATACACCGGAAGTGGAGTTCAATCATCTGTTGCTGGCCAGAGTACATCAGCGGAGCAACACAACGAAATCTGAGTGAGAGCTAGACCCTAGCAATGACCACCAATCCAATACCCCTCTTTAAAAAGCACGTAAATGGGCTGTCGCGGATCAAGGGCAGTTCCCAATGGGTTGGCATTTGTCCGAATTGCTCAAACGGATCGAAACCGAAAAAGAAGTTCTATGTCAACGAAACAAACGGCCTTTGGGACTGTAAACGATGTGGCCGTAAAGGGAATGCAATATCATTCGCCAAGGATCACGGAGAAGATCATCGGCCCTTTTGCGATTATGCGGCAAAGCCCAGGCCAATTGTTCCTGGAGCCGCCGATCATTTCAACCAGGTACTACTCGGTAGACCTGACCTTTGGCGCAAGCCTTGGAATCGTAGGATTCTGGAAACACTGAAGGTTGGGTGGGATAGAAATGAAAAGACCTACACATTCCCAATTTTCGACTCTGGTGGAGACCTAATCAATTTTATCCGGCATAAGGGATGGCAGCAGCGCGGTAGCAAAATCACCCTCTATCCCCAGAACCTTTTATCAGCATTCGACCCCCGCTATATTGTGCTTTGCGAAGGTCTACCAGATACCATATCATTACTCTCGAATGAAATCCAATGCGTTACTTCAACTGGTGGGGCCAGTGGTATGCCAAATGATATTGCGCCGTTAGGGATGTATGAAAGGATATACATTTGCTTTGACAATGATCCGACGGGCGAACAAGGGGCCGAAAAGTGGATTAACCGGCTTGTAAGTCAATTCCCATACACCAAGTTGCGAGTGTGCGACTTGTCCGAGTATTTAGAGGAAGGTGGAGATGTGACCGATTACCTATCAATTCCAGGGAACAACAAAGACACTTTTATCTCAGAGGTGCTGGAGCGTGCCAGAGTAGGTCGACCATATTCCGATGTCCCGGATTTTGTGCGCCAGCAAATGCTTAACCCTGCATTCGGAATACAAAAACCTATTGACCAGATGCTGTATCTACAAATAGTACTCCGTGCTACCCGATACCGAGTATTAACCGCTGAAATAAATGGGATGCGTGTGCATATGAATCCAGGTGAGTATATCACATCTGTCTCTCGGTTGGCTGTTATACTGCCGAAGTATACTGAAAAACAGATACTAACCTCGCTTAGTCGGCTTGTGAAGGCAGGTTTCATCGAACAACTAGATTTAAGGAAAAAGCGAGGTCGAATTATTTCACTAGTCGGCTGGGGGTCAGAGCAGCAAAAAGGGCAAAGTGATTCACTGGAAATGGGCAAACTGAATTTTCCTTTTCCACCGTCGATAGTCACGAAGCGAATGCCAGAAAATGGGCAGGCAAACTCGGAAAAAATGGGCAGCATAAATAGAGTATAACTCTGGGGGAAGGAAGTTCTTTTAAGAGGCTAAAGAGTATGAGAATAGAGGGAATAATCAGAAAAAAGCGGTCGCGCGCCGATTGAGGAACCTTGGGAAAACCCTCAAATAAATTTTGCCCGCACTGCGGCTCGTACACAGGTAGGATGCTATCGATAAAGCATTGCGCCCAATTGCTGGACACATCGACCGATTTTATCCGTGCCCATATTGCCCGAGGCACAATCGACAGCGTTGTGCTCAAATGTACCAAGGGCAATAGACAACCAATCCGTGTTCCTGCGATTGAGCTGGAAAAACTCCAAACGAACCGGCCTGGGATAAATTCGATTGTCAATGAGATACTTTCGGAATAAGGCTTGACAGTGGTATTACATTGTATTACATTCCACCATGACAAAGCCCAAAGCACCAGTGACCAAGGTCCAAACGGTGAGGCTGCCGTTGACTCTACTGAAACTTATGAAACAGCTCGGCCAGGTGGATTACAGAGCCCTAAATGCACAAATTCAAATGATGCTGGAGGACTGGCTAATTGAGCGGGGCCACATGAAGGATTCGCAGCGCCGGAAGTTTTAACTGGAGGTATTCATGGCAACCGTTAGAGCGTACTATCCACTGCTACCAAAAGAGCCTGGAAATACGCGTGAGCGCGCAAAAGAACAGGATGGTTGGCAAATTAGGTGGAAAGACCACTACGGAAAATGGCGGACAAAGATTTTCAGGGGTGATGAGCGATCCGCAAAAAAGATTCTCCAGCGAATTGTATCTGAGGTGGAACAAATCACTTCCGGCTTAAAGCAAGCTCCAGAGCAGTCTATGAGCCTTGATAAAGCCGTGGAAATGTACCTCTCGCACCTTAAAGCCACCAAACACGCTCCCGGCACAATCCAGCGCTACCAGAAGACTTACAGAGTATTCCAGGGATTTCTCCCCAGGAATGTCGAACTACAAGCCATTAAACGCCGTGATATTGAGCGTTTCCAGGGTGAGAGACTAAAGACTTGCACAAAAGCCGGTGTAGCGATTGACTTACGGCAACTGAGGGCGTTTTTTAACTGGTGCTTCGGTCTGGAGTATATCAACCGCTCACCGCTAGTTGGCGTTAAGATTGACACCAGCATTAAGCCGGTTAGATTTCTCACCGCTGACGAAAGACAGGCACTTTATGACGTGATTGAGAGTGATCAAGATGCCTGGGACCTAGTGACGTTCTACCTGTCCAGCGGGGCCAGGGCGGCCGAGATACTTCCCCCTCGTTTTGGTTGGGCGAATGTCCACCAGACCGAAATCACCCTGATTGGCAAGGGGAACAAAGTCCGCCATGTTGGCCTGAATGATACCATGCGGGGCATTCTCGAATCCAGAAAGCATCTGGAGCACCCGTTCCCATTCGCTTATGATGGGGTATACGAAAAGATTGTCCGTAAATACTACCGGCTGGCTGGAATCTTCGAGGCAGACTTGCATACACTCCGGAAAACAGCCGGTGCATTGCTCATTCAAGCGGGAGTAGACATTTACCGAGTATCTAAATTCCTGGGCCATTCTTCGGTCACAGTAACCGAAAAACATTATGTAGACTTGCTCAAACAGGACTACCAAGACTTGGCCCAGATAATGGAAAGCAAACTCCAATCTGATACGCATATAATACGCACGCTCGAGCCTATTCAGGCCCATTCAGGCGTTAAATTAGGGCAGGAAAATAACCGTTTGAAGGGGGCCAACAGCGCAACTGCACTAAAAGCAAACCCACGTAAATCAAGCACAAATAGTGGGTTAAAAGAATTGGAAAGAAATCCTGCCGGGGTGGTGGAACTGGTAGACACAGGGGACTTAAAATCCTTTGTGGACCCTCCCGCATCTTCCAATAAATACAGCGACTTAGGAACACGTGCGAAATCTGATACGCAGATATTACGCACATTTCTCGAAAATCAAAGGGATTGAAAGGGTGTTAAGGCTTGCCTTATTGGACCTCCAACTCGCATCGCGAAAACGATGGAGGGGGGGGTAGGTCCGCCCTTGCGTTTGCCCACATACGTATATAGCCGAGTGCCATGCGGTCTATAAAAGCAGTATTAATGAAAACACTCCTTCTAAA
>SDBT01019037.1_pt1 | contig 10769 bp, 12 predicted proteins | sample 2277101 | NCBI WGS metagenome assembly SDBT01 (sample SAMN10404973, study PRJNA504765) | marine sediment metagenome | isolation source: marine sediment core GS10_PC15, 103 cmbsf | place: Arctic Ocean: Southern Knipovich Ridge | collected 2010 | reverse complement strand
CAACTTCATTGATATACTCTTTTTTCATGATAGTTCCGATTAGAAGAGGATTAAACAGTTTTTTCTTTTCGGTGCTATCATACAAAAAATTTTTATAACTTTGAAAAGTCAACAGAACCTAGGGGAACAAGCAAGACTCCGGGAGAGTTCAAGCGATCTCAAAATTGGATAGGATCTTCAAGCTCAAAAATTCAAAATGCTTTGTTCGTACCTCCATCACCGGAAGATTCGCTTAAAGCGATGTCCGACTTTGAATCATATTTACACAAAAACTCTACATACCCTGAGCTTATTAATTGTGGTCTGTTGCACTATCAATTTGAAACAATTCATCCCTTTCTTGATGGAAATGGAAGGGTGGGGCGTTTGTTAATTACATTATACCTCTATTGGAAAGGAGTTATAGAGAAGCCGATATTGTATATAAGTTACTATTTTAAAAAACATCGCCAGGCCTATTATGATTATCTCTCTTTAGTAAGAGACACGGGCGATTATGAGAAGTGGATACAGTTTTTTCTTGAAGGAATCACCCAAGCATCAGACTCGGCGATTGAATCCACAAAGGAAATATTATCTCTTCAAAATAATGATCAGGAACTCCTTTGGGAAAAAAATATATCTTCTCCGTTGGCAGTAAAGTTGCTTAATAAATTGTTCTATACTCCTATAATTTCTATTAATGATGTAGCAAAACAATTTGAAGTTTCGTATCCAACAGCCGCCCAAATAGTAAATCAGTTTGTTTCCATTGGAATTCTTAAAGAAATAACAGGTCAAAAAAGGTCAAAACGTTTTGTTTATTCAAAATATATGAAAATTCTCTCTGAGGGCACTGACTAAGCAATAGAGAAATGATAATTTTTCTGATCCAATTAGATCGTTCCAGAGGGGGTAAAGCCCTGGTCTAAACTTTACAAATGAGGCAAATATGGTAGGATAAACCAGTATTCTCAATAGTATATTTCTGTACATATCTCAAACATTAGGAGTTTCTATGTTATTGCAACACTATTTTCTTATATTCGCTGGGGCAGCGATTGGCGGCTTGGTCGTAGTTATGGGGTTATTGAGCCGTATTAGTGCTATTCGAGTAGATGATGAAAAAGCGAAACGTATTGCGTTGGCCATTAGGGATGGTGCGATGACATTTTTAAAAGAAGAATACCGATTAATTGCGCTTGCTGTTGCAGGTATTGCAATTGTGCTTGGTTACTTCTTTTCACCGCTCGCAGCGGGAATTTTTGTTTTAGGGTCCCTTTTTTCAGCAGCAACCGGACTGATTGGTATGTATGCTGCAACGATAGCGAACGTACGTACCACGATGGCAGCAAAAAATGAGGGTGAGCATGCTGCATTCTTAGTTGCATTGTTTGGTGGTGGCGTGATGGGATTTGCAGTTGCAAGTTTTGGCCTTTTGGGTGTTGGTACCCTCTTTTATTGTTTTTTGAACAGACCTGATTTTGTGATTCTTTTAACTTGTTTTGGGTTAGGCGGCAGCTTAGTTGCATTTTTCTCTCGTATTGGGGGCGGTATTTATACTAAGTCAGCTGACGTTGGTGCAGATTTAGTAGGAAAAATTGAAGTGGGTATTCCGGAAGATGATCCTCGAAATCCAGCAGTGATTGCAGATAACGTTGGTGATTGTGTTGGTGATACGGCCGGCATGGGTGCTGATATTTATGAATCATATGTTGGTGCGTTGGTTGCATCGATTATTTTGGGACTCAGCGCGTATGGCAAATCGTTGCCCTATATCACGTTGCCTTTAATGCTTGCAGTTTTTGGCTTGTGTGGATCATTGATTGGTTTGCTTTCTAATTTAGTTTTAAAAATGAATCCTGCAGCAATGCTTCGCAATGCAACTTATTTTGCAATTGGTTGTTTGCTGGTCGGTTCGTATTATTATTTACAGTACTTTCAAATTGATAAAAATTTATTCGTGTCTATTTTCCTCGGATGCGTTGCTGGTATTGTGATTGGTTTAATTACTGAATACTACACGGGCGGCAGACCGATGGAACGTATTGCTGAAAGTTCACGTTCTGGTGCTGCAACAAATTTAATTGAGGGTCTATCTGTTGGTATGGAATCCACCGTGGCACCGGTTATTATTTTGTCTGGCATTATACTGATTTCTCATGTCTATGGTGGCGGTCTGTTTGGTATATCGCTTGCAGCAGTTTCGATGCTTGCAACGGTTGGTATCACTATGACAGTGGATGCGTATGGTCCGATTGCTGATAATGCAGGAGGGATTGCAGAAATGTCTGGCTTTGAACCGCGTGTGCGCGCTATCACTGATAAACTTGATGCGCTTGGTAACACAACAGCAGCAATGGGTAAAGGGTTTGCAATTGGTTCTGCATTGTTAACAGCGTTAGCATTATTCTCTGCATATGCATTGGAAGCAGGTATTGTTGGATTAGATCTTCTGCAACCATTAGTTTTGACCGGTATGTTTATTGGTGCAACGATACCATTTTTGATATCTGCGCTTACCATGCGTTCGGTGGGACAAGCAGCATTGCTAATGGTGCTTGAAGTTCGTCGACAATTTAAAGAAATTCCAGGGTTGCTGGAAGGAAAAGCAGAACCTGATTATAAACGATGCGTTATGATTAGTACCAAGGCATCTCTTAGGGAGATGATGTTGCCAGGTGTGATTACGATTGGCTTGCCAATTCTTATTAAATACACCCTCGGGGTAACTGCACTCGGTGGCTTTTTAGTGGGTGCAACTTTGGTTGGTGTGCTTTTAGCTCTTATGATGGCCAATAGTGGTGGGGCATGGGATAATGCGAAAAAATATATTGAGGCCGGCAATTTGGGTGGAAAAGGCTCTGATTCTCATAAGGCAGCAGTGATTGGTGATACTGTTGGCGACCCTTTCAAGGATACATCTGGACCAGCTTTAAATATTTTAATCAAGCTTATGTCTGTTGTATCACTGCTTCTCGTGCTGATTGGCTAGAATATACGAAATAAGAATAAGAGAAAAAGGCCCGCATTTGCGGGCCTTTTTCTCATGAAACCCTTGATTATTAAAGGTTTTATCTGTTATTACTGAGAATGAAGAAGATGTAATTCTAACCCATCAATACAAACAAAAGGAGTGTACGATGAAGAAGGTCTCATTCGTATTATCATTATCGTTACTGTTCGTGACGCTTGGCACCAAACCTATGCAAGGTTTAACGATGTCGGCAGATTTTGAAAATGTGCTTAAAGCTGCACAAAAACTGAATCTTTCACCAGATCGTATCGAACGTCTTATGAAAGTTTATGGTAGTTTGGGTGCCGTTATTCTTGCAAAACGGTACAATATTCCGGCTAATCAGGGCGTAGATGTTTTGAAAGCAGCTGCTAGAGGAAACAAATCTTCTCTTAAACAAGCAATTGCCAAAACAAATCAATCTGTTCTTGGTGCTAATTGGAGACAGGCGTTAACTGATTTCAGAACGTTAAGTAACACAGCATATGCAAAGAAATATTCAAAAGATATGCAACGCGGCGTTGGTATTGTATTAAATATTTACAATGCGGCTTCAGATCTTTATTTCAAGAGAATGGATGCTGGTTTTTATCTTAATTCAGCGCTTACTGTAAGCAAAGCAAAGCAATTTGAAGCAATGAGCAAATTGAATCAGTTGCTCGGTATTCGATAAGGTTTAGTATACAAAGAAAGGCCTGCACAAGCAGGCCTTTTCTTGGTTTGAGCATAATGTTATGAAACAGCCTGTTTCTTATGAACTCTTGTGCGCATAGTATACGGTATGATACAGTCGATATTGTAATTGTGGACGATGTAGGGTTCGGGGGGATCCATGAAAGGTCACAAAGCGATAATGTTCGGGGTTGCGATAACCCTGATTTCATATACGAGTTCGTGGCCGTTTTCTTTAGGAATAGAAAACATTTCCGATGAGCAGCTTCAATTATTTGGTGTACACACAAATAATGCCAAACGGGTGGGGCTTGTTACAAATCAAACAGGATGCGATCAGCAAGCACGCCGTACTGTTGATATTTTGCGCCAAAAAGGAATTCGAGTTACTCACATTCTCGCTCCGGAACATGGATTTGATGGCAAAGCACCTGCGGGCAAACCGGTGGTTGATTCTATTGATCAAAAAACAAACATTCCTATTGCGAGTGTGTATGGGCGGGGCGGTGATTATTCAATTAATGGAAAACGTTTTGATCCAAACATACTCAATCAGATTGATTTGCTTTGCTATGATGTGCAAGATGTTGGGATGCGGCACTACACCTATATTTCCACGTTGTTACTTGCGCTTGAGGCTGCTGCTGAGCAAAACAAACCGATTGTGGTCTTTGATAGACCCAATCTACTCGGTCCGCATATGGAGGGGCCACTCGTTGATCCCGATCCAAAATATCGTTCATTCATTTCTCTTGTTTCTATTCCATTGCGTCATGGTATGACGGTGGCAGAACTTGCAGTTTATTTTAATAACCATGTATTGAAAAAACCTGCTGCTTTGCATGTGGTGAAAATGAAAGCGTATCGGCGGGCAATAAAGCCAACCTCATTTGTATCACTTTCTCCAAATCTGTCGTCATTGCAATCATGCCATGGATATAGTTTTTTAGGATTATTAGGAGAGATTGCTCCTTTTGATGTTGGTGTTGGGACCCCGTACGCGTTTCAAACCATCGTCTTGCCAGACTCTCTTAACATTTCTGCCCAAACGTGGAGCCAGTTTCGTGCGTTGCTACAAAAATATAATATTCAAACAACGCATCATTCGTTGCTTAAGCGAAGAGAACGGTATAGTGGATTTCGATTACACTTTGCGGATATATACAAAATTCCTTCGTTTAATGTATTGCTTGATATCCTCACATTTTTTGAAAAAGCTGGTGTATCGCTTTCTTTTTCTAACTTGTTTGATAAAGCGGTAGGCAATTCATTGGTCAGGCAATCGTGTGGCGACGCTCAAAGCTGTGCGCTGCTTGCTCAGCAGGTGAACCACGGCCTTGAGCAGTTTATCAAACAAGCCCGGGATTCATTTTTGTATGAACCGTTTCCAAAAGTTGTGCTTATGAGATAGGGTATGGTTTTTTTCAAAACCATATAAAAGAAGCTAACAATCATAATCCCCGTTCGCCCTGAGCTTGTCGAAGGGTACGAACACAAGTTTTTAATTTTACCGTTCGCTTCCTTCGACAAGCTCAGGACGAACGGAGGGAAAATTATGTCCGGTATTAAAGATAATGCCGTGCCCGTCGTCGCCTGCGGCTATGTCGGGCACCGCCGGATAAGCGTAGACTGGTGCCTTCGCCGGCATGAGGCGAAAAATAAAAAGAGTTGTTACCCGAATAAACCACTGATAGCATCAACGATCATGGAGAAAAATTCTTTAATCTTTGAAAAAATGAATACGAAGAATGAAGTTATTCCTTCCACAATGCGGGTCAGAAAGTTTGGCTCTTCTTGCATTGGTTGATCTTCCACGATGACATCTTGTTCTACGATATCAGCCATGATTGGTTCCATTTGGCCAAGTTCTGCATCACCTTTGTCGTTTTGTGCAAATTGGAAGGTTTTTCTTACATTGTCCCGAAGGTGATCTTTAAAGGCTGGTAGATTTTGCACGCCTATTTCTTCTACTTTTTTGTCACCTTTTTCTAGATATACAAACGTTGGAACACCCACAACTCCGTTTTGTTTGCTAATACTGTCGAGTTTATCAACATCAACCTGTATGAAGGCCACATTGCCAAATTCAGCTTCGTTGGCGATTTCTTCAAACGGTTTTTTGATGTTATTGCACACACTGCACCAGTCAGCTGAAAACTCTACAACAAGTCGTTGATTACTTCTGAGTGCTTGGTTATAGGTCTCTTCATCGGATACTTGTATCATTTTTGCCTGAACGAGCGAGCTGGTAAGGATGAAGATAGAAAGATATGTTAGATAAGTGTTGCGATTCATTTTGGTCTCCCTTTTTTAGTGATATGGATATTATTGAAATCAAATTCTAGCACAAATAAAATAGGTATTTCAATATAAGCTCCCAGAACGGTGTGAGGGGATTTTGATTTACTTCTCTTTTGTTATTGTGCATATTCGTTACACCTATCTGGATGGTGTTGGCTGTACGGTTCGAAACAAAGGAGTTTGTTGTGATAGATCAAGGTATTATTAGTAATTCTATAGCTCAATCAAATCAAATTTTGTCGATGAAGTATCTGTGGGCTCGGCGCCATTATAAACGAGGTGTTGCTAACCATTGGGTGCCAGAATCAATTTCAATGCGAGCAGATCAGGAGCAATGGAAATCAAACGAACTTTCTCAAGAAGAACAATTGATCGTGATGCGGAATTTAGGATTTCTTTCGGCCTTCTCGCCTCTTGTTGCGAACAACGTTGTTCTCGTGACGTATCGCTATGTGACCAATCCTGAGTGTCGTCAATGTTTGTTGTGTCAGGCATATGAGTGCATGGTTCATACGGATGCTGTTATCTATTGCTGTGATTCTCTTCGTTTGGATACAGAAGTAATACAGAACATGTATAAAACAGTGCCGGCGATGAAAGCAAAATTTGATTTTGTGTGCGCGTTTGCCAACCCATTGCGTGATGTAACAACTACATTGAAAAGCAAAAAGGATATTCAGCAATTTTTAAAAGAGATGATACGTTTTTATCTGATTATGCAGGGAATATTTTTTTATTCTGGTTGTGCCATGATGTGTGCATTAAAACGAGATCATAAACTAGTGGGAATGAGTGAGCAATTTGCATACATACTGCGTGATGTGGGATTGCATTGTTCTTTTGGTTTTGATTTGATCAATACTATTAAGGCCGAATATCCGGACGTGTGGACGGTGCAGATGCAACAAGATGTGATTGATGTAATCAAACAGGCAGTGGAATTAGAAAAAGTATCTATTATGAACGAGCACACAACAAATATTTTGGATATTACGGCACAGCAGCGGTGCCAATACGTTGAATATGTAGCAGATTGGCGTTTGGAACGTATTGATCTTGCATCGCAATATCATCAAAAAAATCCATTTAGTTGGATGCAACCATCTCTTGAATTTGAAATAGAAGAATCGTTTTTTGATACGCGAGGTGCTGAATATCAAAGAGTTGAAACGGTTGAGTGGGAATAGAAGATTTACTTATAAGGAGTGTTGTCATGAAAAAAATAATGCTTTATGTTTTCTTTCTTTGCATGCCAACAATGTCGTGCTATGCCATGGATGATAGCGTAGAGATAGAATTTCCGGATGAGCTTGCAGAACTCGGTAAAATTATTCATGAAAGAGAAGTTTCGGTTGATGATTGCATGAAGTTTTTAGGGAATGTTTCCTTTGGTAAAAAAGAAGCATGGCTGAGAGAACGGTTTGAAAATATGGGCAATGATGGCCGTATTGGATATGTTGATCAAGGAACCACGCGTTCACGGCACAGAAGAAAAGATTCAACGGCAATGGTTGTTGATGCGCTGCTGAATCTTTGTGAGGTTATTGAGGACCAAGGGAAAGAAGCTTCAAAAATTGCCAAAGAAAGACTGGACCTGGAACAAGCGGCACGCACACGAAAAGAAATAGTAGCACGACGGGCAACGATAGTTGCAGTGTTCAATGGCATTGGGGCTATTATTGCTTTTGTTGCTGGTGGCGGAGCGACGGAAGCGTACGACTATTTCACTTCTTAATATAATTTCTGAATCAATGACGTTAATGCTTGTTGGGTGAGTGCGCCCGATTGGCGATGCACTTGTTTTCCATTTTTGTAGAACACAACGGTTGGAATACTTCTAATATTTGATGAAATATCAGGGAACAGATCGGTGTTCACTTTCAAAAACGTAACATTGGGATAGCGGGGAGAAAGTTGATCAATCACGCTTGCCATTGTTTTGCACGGACCACACCAGTCAGCATAAAAATCAACAATAACGTTTCCTTGCTGAATGAGGCTATTAAACTTTGTTGTTGGATTGTCTGATTTTGTGACAACGTTTTGCAGGTAGATAACATTATCATTATTTGTTGGAGCTGTTGGTGTTGGTGTTTGCGTGCAGGAGGTAAGGGTGATGCTGCTTAAAAAAAGCGTTATGAGAAAATATGAGTATTTCATGTGGCAATCCTTTTACTATGATTTTATTACAGACCACTCATCCTACGTGCGGTACAAGTTTTGTCAAAAGCCCCGCTCGGTGCGTAGGAGGGGATGGGTGATGATTGGTTATTTTATGAATGTATTTTCTGATTTTAAACCACGGTTAAAAGAACGTATCGCGGAACAAAAACCATCCAAGATACGCATGAAGCGGCGCAAATTGAGCGGTAAGGTGGATTACGAGGTTGCGTGATTTTCTTTTATTTGCTCTGATTCTCTCCCACGCTTAGCGCAATAAGAAAAAAAATCCGATCAGATTCGTCGGCTAAGGACTGCCATTTTTTAACTTTTTTGGCTACCCAAACTGCTAAAGCGGTCGCAGCACCAGTACCAAGAGCTCCCCCTGCAACACCTCCTAGACCCGCATAAAAAAATGGATCTTCGGGCGAATGATGTTTCTGCTCTCCTGTTATGCGTTCCTTGACTTCAATACCCCCTAGAAGACCCCCTGCTCCCGCAACAATACTCAAAATAACTCCCAAAGAAGCGCCGAGTGTAGCGGCAATCACTCCCATTTCCCAGCGTTTCAGCCGTTGGTGATAAAATTTATTCTTTTCCTGAGCCATTTTGAATGCGTTCTTTAAATCTTCTAGACTATATTTTGTCTTAAGAAGATGTGATCTTACTTGTTGAGAATCATTATTGAGAATAGCCGATGTGAGCGTTTCAAAATCTCCTGATGCGGCCGACAAAGACAAAATGCTTAACAGAGAAGCGGTGAATAATATGACCTTCTTCATGCAAACCCCCTATGGTTATGAAAGATTAAAGCAATACATACTACCTATTGATTGTCATTATGGTCGAAAAAAGCCCTAAAAATCAATGGTTTTATGCTAATTTGCTCCCTAGGAGGATGCTTTTAGCAGGATTGCAGGTTTGAACACTCATTCTGGGTGATTACAAGGCCGATATCAAAGAATAAGATAGAGTAGCATGCCAAGTGCTATGCTTGCGATCAGTACATTTTTTAACAAAGTGATGTAGGTGAGTGGTGTTGGAAAGAGTGTTCCAAGGCAAACGCACGTTTGGTTGTCTGCAGTGTTGAGTGCGATTGCAATGCTGATGCTATTGCTGAGCATTAATACAAAAACAATTCCATTGGTGATGATGGGAAACAGACGATAAAGATAGAGCGCCCCAAGTGCTATTTCAATGCCCGGATAAGCGTATGCATATAAGAGATTGTATTGAGAAATGAGATCGTATGTTTGGTATCGTTTTGCAAATGCGTAAAATGTGATGAGTTTGCACACTCCAAAAAGAATAAAATACGCGGCCATGAAATCGGTGAAACTATTTATAAGGCTCCAACTGCCGGTGTAAAGTTGGCGTGTGATGGCAAAAAGAAAAATAATGAAAAAGATGATAATAAGGGGTAAGAAATTTTTAATGGTGTATCGCATACATACGTTCCTGGTATGGTGGGGGTTGTAGTAGTTTTATGTTCTGGATGAATATACTGCGCTACGATACGTGTTGCAAATATGGTTAGAAAAAAGGAGTGGTGTTATGATTCAACTGAAAGAAAACCTGTATGCCGATACGGTGCCGCACAACATAGAATGTTTGTTGGGTGCTGATATTGGTGGCACAAACAGCAATTTTGGTATTTTTCATGTTCAGAACAATGTCCCAATTCTCCTTCTTTCTCTTCACGCAAAAAGCCAACAGGTAACAGATTTTCCCGTGCTGGTTCATCAGGTGCTTTTATTTGTAAAACAAACCTATGGTATTACGATCAAACACGCGCTGTTTGCAGCGGCAGGCGTTGCTTCGCCCAACAAGGATCAGAGCAAACCAACAAACCTTTCATATGTTATTGATGCATCTGCAATAAAAAAAGCAACTGGTTTGTCATGCGTATATGTGATCAATGATTTTGAAGTAATTATGTATGGTCTTGATTTTATTGCCCCGAAAGATCTTGTGTTGGTGAAAAAAGGCGTTGCTCTTGAACGCGCAACGAAGGCGATTTTAGGCGCAGGCACGGGACTTGGCAAATGTATTATGGTGTGGAATAGTGATCGCAATCGATATATGCCTGTTGCCTCCGAAGGGGGGCATGAAGATGTTGCGGTACAAACTTCGCTTGAATTGGAACTCGTTGAGTTTATACAAAAAACAGAAAAGCGAGCATGCAACATTTCATGGGAAGACGTGCTTTCTGGTAATGGTATTCAACGCATGTACCAATTTTTTCATGCACGAGCAAATGGGGGCCAGCATGCAAAACGTGAGCAGGTTCCTCATCCCGATGAAATTTTTCAAGATCGAAATAATAGCAAACATAGTTGGGATACGTTTGAGCTCTATACAACGCTCTATGCCCGTTGTGCAAAAAACTTTGGTTTAGATGTGTTGGCACGTGGAGGGATCTACATTGCGGGTGGCATTGCTGCAAAGAATTTGCCGATGTTTGAACTGCCGCAATTTGCACGTGAGTTTGTGAACTGTGGCAAACTTGCAGATCTGCTCGAGCAAATACCCATTTATGTGATCACTGATTATAACGTGAGCTTATACGGCGCCGCGGCCTATTTGGTGCGTTAAAATATGTGCGACTAATTTCGCTCTTGCAGTTTCATTCGAACCGGAA
>SDBT01019036.1_pt1 | contig 10769 bp, 10 predicted proteins | sample 2277101 | NCBI WGS metagenome assembly SDBT01 (sample SAMN10404973, study PRJNA504765) | marine sediment metagenome | isolation source: marine sediment core GS10_PC15, 103 cmbsf | place: Arctic Ocean: Southern Knipovich Ridge | collected 2010 | reverse complement strand
ATTTTCGGTATAATAATTAATTGTTGCATGTTAAAATCCCATTCATCCAATAGTTTGCTTTTTTCTGTTTGAGAGTTCCATCCCCACAATTCTCTTTTGGTTCCATAGTGCACTAAAACCAAGGATTCCCGCCAGGCTGAATTAATTTTATCCATGATTGCTTTTTTCCCATCAACCGATTGCGAGGTGTATTTTTCAACAGCAGATAAATACAGTAGCCCGGTTTTAGTAAGTTCTGCCCCATCAAAATAAGATATGTAATTCGGCAACACTTTTTCTCTGAATGATTCCAATTTTTCTGAAACCTGAGCAAAAGTATGCTGAGAACCGAGCAAAAATATGAGCAATAATGTAATTAGTTGTTTCATTTTCTTTTTCCAAAATATAAACTAGATCCGAAAGAAATGCTAAAAGTAGTTATAGATCCTTTTTTTAGCCCCGAATAAACATCCAAAAATACATCAAAACTTGATTTACGGTTTTTATTCATTTTACTAACCCCCGCGGATATTTTTAAAGAAAAAGCTGTATTACCACCTCCTGAATTCATCATTAATCCACCACCAACAACTAAATATTTTTCTCTGCTGTATACCGACAATCCTAAATTAGAAAACGAAGCGCCAGAACTGCTCCCTATTCCAAAATCAAGTGAGGCATTACTGCCATCTGATATGTAAAAACCGATTCTACCGTTTAAACTTGTTAGGGAAGGGGATAGCATAAATCCGCCATAAGCCATCATTTGAGGACTAAAAGCATCTAAAACATTTCTTCGGTGTAATCCCGGCATAGCACTCGGGGGTAATGATGTCAACTTTCGTTTGATTGTAAACAAGTGCTGTTCAAGGATTCGTTTTTCTTCAATATTTTCTGAATTATTACCAATTAATGAAATTGCCTTATCCAGTGATTGAGCAGAATTTTCATAAGCCCCTGTTTTTTCAAGAGTGATGCTATAGCCAACATATGGAAGGTATTCATTTGGGGCCAGATTAATAATTTCATGAAACATGGCAATGGATTGAAAATATAAACTTTGTGAAGCCAATTTATTGGCTTTTTTAAATTTGGCTATTAGTTCCTGGCGATCTGTTTTTGAAGAGTTTGATGATTTGTGTTTGTATTTATTCAACAAAATTGCCGCCTTTGATGATATCCATGCCGGCGCTTTATATTTTTCTGATGATTTCCATATTTCATTTGTGATATCATCGTAGCCCATAAGCGCAAATACTTGTCCGGTTAAATAATTTACATCCGGTGAATTGGCATCAATGCTCCAACATCGGTCGAGGCGCATTAATGCTGCATCGTAAATCCCGCCTAAAGCCAGAGCATAAGCATCTTCGGCAAGCAATGTGGCATTCATTGTGTCTTTAGCAATTAAATAGGAATAGGTAGCAATAGCATCATTTATATATTCTTTAATAATATAATTTCTTGCTTTCTCATTCAGGGAGTTAACTTTAGAAATAGCATAACCATAAGCGTCATACCACTGTTTTTGATAAAAATATTTTGTTATCTGTTCTACAGTAATTGTGCCCCTGGGATCGGATCCGCGCCTCCTTATCTTATAAAATATCTTGGCTTTAGTAATCCTGTCAATTGTGCAAGCAATGCTGTCTCCGTTTACAGTATAGATAACATCATCATTATACCTGTGATCGCCGATTTTACCATAAACTGCAAAAGGCACCGGATTGGTTGATTGCGAAATTTCTTGTTGATTTGTGAGCTCCTGTTCGTAAACCTCTTTTTCTCCATTTTCATAAACTATCATCCACACTTCTCGTTTGAGAATTATGTATGTAGGTCCGTACGGGTTACTGAACTTTTTATATTTGATTTCAGAAACTCCAATTTCCTGAACTTTAACCTCAATATATGTTCTGTCTGTTTTGTAAATTTTATCCTGAGCTAAAGAAACTAAAGGGAAAATAATAGTCACAAATAGGCAAAACAAAAAGCAGGCGTTTATCCGAACTGGTGGTTTTTGCTTATATGTTATTTGTTTAAACATTTAGTTTCCGATATGTTAAAATTGGTCCTGGTACGAATAATTAATATTTTCAATGATATCACTAAACCGTACTTTAACTGAGCTTTGAACTTCGATGCAAATTTGTTTCAGATATTTTGATAATTCTTTACTGTCATCTACCATAAGATTTGCTAACCGCTTTCTTTCTTTGTCTAACTTAGTACATTGCTTTTTTAGTTCAGATATCTTCGCCTTGTTCTTTTTACGGTCATTTTGATAATTTTCCATTTCCTTTTTCAATGGTTCTAATTGTTTGCGGAGTTCAGAATCTTTTTGAATGATAGCTGCCGCCTTTCCGTTCCAATGAGCGATGATATCCTTAAGCGAAACGATCTCATTTTGGTAGAAAAATAATATATCTGTTATGGAGGAAACGCAATATACTACATCATTATTAATTTTTTGTTTTGGAATAGTTATTGTCTTTGAAATTTCACCCAAAGAAGGATCGGGATGTGACTTTTTTACATTAAGGCTTACCTCACTGAATTTATTTTTTATTGATTTATCCCTTTCAATACTAATTTGCTTAATTTTTTTTGCAATCTTCATTCCGTCAGTAAGCATATAGTCTTTATACTGTGTATATTTTTCCCTGGATTCGGATAATTTTTTTTTCAGTATGATAATTTCATTTGAATAACCTTTGGAATCAGCATTCTTTTTATCAGCAAGTTCCTTTTCAACCTGAAGCATTGTTTTATTTATTTGATTTCCTTTCTCTATGGAATTCCTTATCCGTTTGTCCCATACCTGAATGACACCTGCCAGTAAATTGAATTCATAATCGAAAAAGTTAATCAGCTCTTTCATAGGGATAACATAACTAACAGCATTTATAGTATTCGTTGATGTCTCAATCGGAATGTCATTATCGCTTTCTGTTTTGGCCATGTCTATTGATGGTTCTTTTATTGGCGGCATTTCAGGTTTCATTTGGACAATTGCAGTTGAGGTCGGATTTTGTATGTCATGTGCAGTTTTCATCACCTGTATTACTCTGAAAGAAACATTTTTGTTTGACAAGAAAATTAGGGAGTCGGTACTTACATTAAAATTCACCTGGGAATTATTTATTTCATCTATTATTAAATCATCGGAAAGCTTTACTTTTACCATCTTGATAATAGTGGAATTAGTAAGCTTTTCAGTGGTTTGGGCGTGTAAATAATTTACATATAACAATGCTATTATTAAAACAAATACTAATTTTTTCATATTCTTTTAATTAAATTATTTACTACCAACCCTGAATGACATTTGTTTTATTTTTATGATATTTTGTCTAATCACTGATTACTGCCATTTGGCACATTAACGGATTTATTTTTCATTGCTTTTCTCATCGCCATAATTACCACTGATGAAACATTATGCTCAGCTAAAAATATCATTGCATCCACACTCACATTAAAATTCACCTCTGATCTATTGATAAGATTTATGATCAGATCATCAGATAGTTTTGTATATACCATATCGATAATAGTCGCATTGGTAAGCATGTCAGTTGTTTGAGTGTTGTTTGCAACGGGCTTAATTGACAGCTTTAATGATGCTACTTCATGCTCAATCCCAACTAATCTGATTAAAAGTCTCTTTTCAGGATTAAATATGATTAATCCGTCATTAAAAAACCGGAGCACACCTCCTAATCTATCGGTAATTAAAATTGTACTTGAATCTTTTATGGCATATACTGCTTTGTTGGTTGAAAAGTAAATCCTGTTGCTTATAGTATCTACTGTTATGGAATTTATCTCTTTACCCTTTGACAATGCAGCCAACGTTTTTACCTCACTATTCTTTGGATTATAATGAAACAGTGCGTGCTTGGTGGCAAACAGAATGGAGTTATTCATCTCCACTACTGATTGTATAGGAGCAGGGGCTTCAAACAGCTTTTTGTATTTACCTCCTTGAGCCAGGACAAAAAGTGAATGTTTTGATTGTTCATTACTGCGGTCGTATATGTACATCACATGTTTTCCGGCACTTATTCCCATTCCCTTTCTGGGCAATTGAATCAATTTGGAGAGATTTTCTATAGAATCAAATGTGCAAATCTCGTCGTTCCGGATAACCATCAACAAGTTATCGGATGTATATGCATACGAACTGATTTTATCCGGCACTTTATTACAAACCGGCTTAATAATCCCAAATCCCAATAAATAGAATTGGTCTTTTGATGAAAGTAAAATAATCTCGTTAGAACCAATCTCTATAGAATTAATAAAATATGGATAAGGTTGAATATTTCTAACCATTTTGCTGCTCAGCAGAACCTCAAACCGCAATGAATCACCCTTGAAAGGCAATCCGCGTAATGTCATGGAACAGAGGATAATCAGAGCAACTATAAATTCTTTAGCCCTATATCGAATGAAATACTTCATAAATTTCATTATTATTAAAAGAGCTTTGAAATCCATTTGCATTTAGTGCAAAGACCTATAATAGCACTTTGGACCAATTGTCCCGAGCTCATTACACTACTATACGATCCGGTTCCAATAATTGCATTATAGCCGTTTTGTAAGTTACCAATAGATCCACTAGCCAAATTCGTTTGAAAGCTATAAATAGAATAATGTAGACCTGCACCGGGAGCTAATGTTGTAACAACCTCTCCTTTAATATAACCAATAATATCTCCTTTTATTTCGTTAATTAATCCGTTATCACCTGTATTAACATCAGATATAGCAGGATTATTAGGATCCATCTGGGTAAGATTACCAAAATTATCCTTATACCACTCGTCCTGCTTTGCTTGTTCCTCTTCGGTAGTGAGCAATTGAACAACTCCTTGCTTGGCACTCAAATTAACCACATTTGGGTTTTGATTAGGAATACTATCCACAGGAATAGTTGTAGGATTAAAGTTAGCCGTTTGAATGTTATATAAATTATCGAAGTTCTTATCGCCGGTTAACGGTATCTGATGCGGAATAATTTTTTGGCCAAGATAGCTTGTAATTCCATAAGAAGCTAACAGTTGCTTATACTCTGTTGCCCAGTCCTTGAAAGCTTCACTTTCATGGGTAGTAAAAAAGGGTTTCCCTTTAAACTGACCGTTAAATGAAACATCTCCGGGGTTTACCAGGCCTGTAGTTGCGATATCTGAGCCGGTGCAGGGTGTACACACCAAAGTTATATAACAATATCCGCATTTTGGCGGATCAGCATTATTGCATTGCCAATCAGGCGGCATAGCAGAATTGAAATAAGATACAAACCATTGACTCATGGATTCGCATTGGCTTTTAGTAGGAATACCAAAGTTATTAAACTGAGGGAGATACGAATTGGCAATGGCAACAGCTTGGGACCCATAAGGGCAAAACCCCGATGATTTAAAATTAAATGTAAAAGACCATCCTTGTGCATTAGTTTTATAATTAAAACAAGTGAATGCAATACATGAAAACAGCAAGGCAATTAATAATTTATGCTTCACCGTTTTTTGAACTTTTCGCTCTTTCATAAGTTTTTAATATATTATATCTATAACTGATTCTTATTTAACATAACATCGAGACACACTTCATGTCCGCGATTAACATAGGCTTTCGTCAAAGATATGGCTTTAAATGTTGAATTCCAATAATATAATATTATTTTTTCTAATATTTATTACAACTTTGAGCTCACTCCGAAAATTAATAAACAGGGAAATGCTATTGGCACATGCTGCTGATTGCTTGAAAGTTAGCTCGTGTGAATTGCAAAAGTGGATGGCGTTGCAACTGGTAGGGGATTATTATAAATTATATACCAATTGAACCTTTTCAAGAATCTTTTCAAAATCAATTTCCATAATTATTTCTTTATTTGATTTCCTCTTTCGAAATGCAATAAAGATATTTAAAACCTCTTAAATACAAATTATTGCCAATTATTACTGGTGAGGCGTGGAAGCCGTCATCAAGTGTGTTCGTTGCAATAACCTCAAATTCAGAACCGCATTTCACGACGCTGAATTTGCCATTAGCTCCCGGTATATAAATCCTGTTATTTATCCCGACAGGTGAGGCAAAAACATCCCTGATTCCTTCAAGTTTTTGTATCGTGTAATTCTCTTTTCCGTCAGCAGCATCCAGACAAGTAAGATATCCTTTATTCGATCGTAGAAAATATAGTTTATCCTCAAGAAGAATAGGGGATGGGGTATATGGTGTGTTTTGTTCATATTTCCATACAATTGCATCCGAATTATTTATATCCCCTTTTGCTTTGGAAATATCGACAGCCAGTAAGGCACTGCCCCTAAAACCACTCATAAAGTATATTAAATTCTTGTATACAACGGGCATTGGAATAACATTGCGTGTCATACCGCTACATTCCCAGATTATATCACCCGATTCAATATTATAACTGCGAATTTTACCTGTTGCGCTGATAATAAGTTGCACTTTTCCTTCATATTCAAGAATATATGGTGTTACCCACGACGATCTTTCCTCCCTGTTAATTTTCCATATATCCTTTCCTGTTGTTTTATCAATAACGTGCAAAGTTGATTGTCCCTCATGATCACGAAGAACAATGAGCTTGTCTTTATATAAAACAGGAGAACTGCCCTCACCAAAACTCATTGCTTTTTGCATTTTACCCAAATCACGCTTCCACTTCAATTTTCCTTTCATGTCGACACAATAAAGACCGTGCGAACCAAAGTAAGCATAAATAAAATTACCGTCTGTGACCGGCGAGTTTTATGCCCAACTTCCCAAATTATGAGTTCTGCTATGTGGAAGCTCTTCATTAAGAGTTGTCTTCCAAAGTGTTTTTCCGCTTTTCCGGTCGATCGATAAAACAATAAATTCATGAATGAGGTTAGTTGTTATTGGTTTCATCCAGTGGTTCCCACGCTCAGCATCCTCCGGTTTTTCAATTTCAACCGTTTCTTCAGTCTGAACAGCCGACAATAAAATGATTTGTTCTTCCCATACCAGGGGGGTAGAATGTCCCTTTCCGATTATCTCAACTTTCCATTTAACATTATTACTTTCACTCCACTCGATCGGTGGATCGCCAAATGAGGCTATACCTGTTGCATACGGTCCGCGCCATTGAGGCCAGTTCATTTCGAACTCTGAAAGTTTTTCCTGTCCAAAAATAAAATTAGATAATAATAATCCTGTAATAATGATGATAGTACGCATAATTTTATCTTTTTTAATTTGTTACTAATGTTATGGCGCTTTTAAAATAGGTTACTTCTTTTGCTTACTCGCCTTATTCCGGATTAAATTGAACGGTCAGTTTAAAAGCTCAAAATAATAGGTCCGTTATAAGCCTGTTATCACAAGTTTTCCATTCAATTAAATAGCTTTTTATAAAAAAATTTTGATATCATATTCATATATCGTATTTTCGTTTATTAATATCGCTAATATAATGAAAAACGAATATTTAATATTAAAAAAAGGAGAAAAAATGAAAAAAACATTAATTGCAGTTCTTGGTATTTTTCTAATTATTAATTTTTTTGGATGCAAGCAAGAAGAAACTATTGAAGTACCAGGCGTAAACGGAGAAGATCTTGTTCGTCAATTGTGGTCGGATTTTAGTAAAAATGATAAAGAAGTTTTTGAAAATTGGATTGCAGAGGGTTTTCAATCTGTGCATGAATCTGGTGCAAGCAATAAAGGAGAGGAGATTATATTACTCACAAACCTACATCTTGGTGAGTATAAGCTTGATAATTTCAAGACAACTCAAAATGATAATGTTGCAATTGTCACTTATACTGTAGCTGTTCACGAAACTATTGAAGGAAATGTAATGTTAACTGACCCTGCAGTGAGACTATCTGCTTTTATTTATATTGGAAATAACTGGAAATGGATTGCGCATGCTAATTTAAATGCAATGTCTAAATAGAATGTTAAAAATTGAGCTCACTCCGAAAATTAAAAAAATAAAAATGCCACAAAAACGCAAAGTCACTATATATCAGAAATCACATATTTTTTAGAACAAGAAAGAATATGTTTTAATTTTTCATGGATTTAACCAGGATATGTAATTAGTAATAATGCAACCTGAATACCATCATATAGTACATGTGTAATAACTAATGGAAGGATACGCTTATACTTATAGAAAAACAACCCTGCTACCATGCTTTTTGTGGCTATAGTAACCATACCATAGGATCCCTGACTCCAGTGTACTAACCCGATAATTGCGGCAGAAATAATAATGACCATGATTGTCCATAATTTATTGTTTGAGAATTTCCAAAGACTGGTTAGGATGAATATCCTGATAAGTTCTTCATATAGAGCTATGCCCAGCCATAATACCGGGCCAAACCACAGGATTAGCAAGATGGGGTTTTCTCGCATATCCAACATTAACCCCAATAGCTCCATGTTTGCATTAAAGCTTAACAAATCAGAGAGGGTAAATCTTTCAATATAGAACATGATAAAATAGATGGCCGTTAATGCTAATCCCCATAGAATATCTGTGCCAAATTTTCCTTTGTCCGGATTAAAGTCCGACAACTTTTCTTTTAGGAAATATTTCTTCAGTAAGAACAGAACTCCAATACTCAGCCCGCCAAACAATAGAGGGTAGAGAATGAGTTCAATAGAAGCGAAGCCCGTGGATTGATGGTCGCGATACCACACTATCATCCCAAATGGGACAAACACAATGATGGTCAGTGATGCAAGCTGTTTTAATTTATTCATTATTTTATCCATTTTAGTTCTTGTTTAGTTTTTTAATAATTATTTTGTGTTGTCCCGATAAATACCTATAACATTTGTAAAATATCAGCTTTCATCTATTTTTTTTATTTGTAATAATGCTTTTTTACACCATTTTAAAGATGTCTTGTATGACTCAATTCCAAATTCAAACGCGAGCCGACCATGTAAAGGCATATCTGAACCTACATCTTTGTGAAACTCGAGAAGTTCGTTAAGATATTCGCCAAGCAAATCCCGAAAAGATGTTAGAAATTTTATCTTTTGTTCATTATCTGCCAGTTTACTCATAAAACCGAACCGGAGAAAAAGTTCATATATCCTTTTTTTAACTTCTTGTTTTTCAATAGGCTTCGAAAGCCAAACTGTCAGGATTTGTATTCCTTTTTTCGTGATTTTAAATTGAGTTTTGGTTGTGGTTTTGTCAACGATTGATACTATCAGATCAAATCTTTGCAACCTTTTAAGTGCCGGATATATAGAGCCCGGGCTACTGCTGTAATTGCCCAATGCAGTTTCTTCAAAAACTTTTCTTATGCGATAACCCGATAGAAGCTGATCCTGAAGCAGGCCAAGGATAGCGTAATCTAATAAAGTAGTCTTGATGATTTTGTCTGGTCTCATGTTTAATACGATTCGTACTGCAAATATAGTACGAATAGTATTAGTTTCCAAATATTCCCATAAATTTAACATATTATGCTACATTTTACCACAATCGGCTCATATATTTCATATTATATTGCAAACGAGAATTTTTTATTTGGATTATCTGGATAATGTGCATATATTCGGTTTTTATGCAGTTATTGGCAGTATAATATATGTTAAATGCCATTTGTTAATTAAATACAAAATTGGACTAAATACAAAGTAAATTGAAGTCAGATGAAAACTGAAGAAATCAAACAAATCGTAAAAGAAAGATACAGCAAGTTTGCAGAAACTGGTGGCAACCTTCAATCCTGTTGACCCAGCAAAGGAAAGCCCGGTTCGGGTTATGCAGTGGATCAAGGATTTTACAGCCAGAATGAACTAGATTCTTTACCAGAACTAGCGGTAAATCTCTCCCGTGGCTGTGGAAATCCCACTGGCTATGCAAATCTGCAAAATGGTGAAGTAGTAGTAGATTTCGGCTGTGGTGGTGGAATTGATGTAGTTCTTGCTTCTTATAAGGTTGGTATCGATGGTAAAATTATTGGTGTTGACCATTCAACTAAAATGATTGAGAGAGCAAAAGAAACTGTCCATAAGGCGGAATTACAGGACAGAAACATTGATTTCAAAATTGCTGATTTATCGAACGCACAACTTACAAGCGGTTTTGCTGACGTTGTTATCTCAAATTGCGTTATTAATCTATGTCCTGATAAGAAGGATGTGTATATAGAAATGTTTCGTATACTGAAACCAAATGGACGTATTGCTATTTCCGATATCGTTTACAAAGAAAATATTAATCCCGAACTTCAAAATCGTTTTCAATCCACTTGGTCAGGATGTTTAGGCGGTGCAATTGAAGAAACCGATTATTTACATATGGTGAAAAACGCTGGTTTTTCTAATATACAGATATTGATAAATCATATTTTATCACCTGAAGAATTAGAATCAATGGCTTGTTGTCCTGGTGAGGAATTCACTCCAGTTCCTTTGAAAGATAATCTTTCTTTTGTTAACGGAAAAGTTGCTAGCATAAAATTCACAGCCACCAAATCACAAAATTAACAAAGAAATATAGAAAAAAGGTTCAAAAATGGCATCTAACACCCAGTGAACCGGACGTGAAATGAAGGAAGCATGAATTCAGTGTTTGGAAGTTTAACAATCGTAAAATTGAAAGGGAAAGTCCAGTAGTGAAAAATTTCACGCCGGTTACTTATTGCGTTATACCACGAGAAGAATAGGATAAAGCGAAGCAACTGCTGGGAAGTAAAAAACTGTGAGCGGCAATCAGGTGGTAAAAATACCGAATCACTAGGTGTATGCCC
>SDBT01019035.1_pt1 | contig 10769 bp, 5 predicted proteins | sample 2277101 | NCBI WGS metagenome assembly SDBT01 (sample SAMN10404973, study PRJNA504765) | marine sediment metagenome | isolation source: marine sediment core GS10_PC15, 103 cmbsf | place: Arctic Ocean: Southern Knipovich Ridge | collected 2010 | reverse complement strand
CTATTTGTCCCACAAAAAACATAAATATCTTCATCAATAACGGCAACACCTTGACCATACCTTCCTTCAGGACGAGGATATGTAGCTTTTGTTGACCAAGAATCAGATAAAACATCATATGCTTCTACTATTCTTCCAGTACCAGGATGAGCTTCGTGTCCGTTAATTGTATAGATGACATTCCCAACAACAGCACTTCCGCCACTACATCGAACAGTTGGCATCGCAGATTTTATTGTCCATTCAAAATCATCACCATTTCCAAATGTTATACTCGTTATCTCACTCAATTCAAATGTTTCATCACCGGTTGTTGTGTGTACTGTCATAGTAGATGCAAAAACTAACGCATAAAAGGTAACTAAAACACTTATTACTAATGATTTTTTCATTTTTCCCTCCTTGTCACACCGTAGCTTTAGCAAAGGCGGACTATTTAATTAAAATCATTTTTCTAATTTTTTCTTGCTTGTTGACAATAACTTTGTAGAGATAAACTCCACTTGCTACTCTTTTTCCATTATCATCTTTTCCAGACCAAACTATATTATGAAAACCAACATCGAGTTCCTGGTCTAAAAGGGTTTTAACTTTTTGCCCTTTGATATTAAAGATTTTAACTTCCGTTTTTCCTGCCTGCGTCAGATCAAATTGGATATTTGTTATTGGATTGAATGGATTAGGATAGTTCTTTAAAAACCTGATTGGTATCTTACTAAAAAACGTTTCAAAATCCTCTGCTGAGACAGGATCGAAATCAATGTAATTAATCTCTGATATGTCAAATTCATAATCTCCCGAAATTGTGTGAACGATCATTATTTCAGCAGATAAACTTGTTAGAATCAACAGCATTAAACATAAAAACAACTTCTTCATCTTACCTCCTTAAATTAAAATGATTTTTAATCTATACACTTTTCAATAGAGCAATCTCCGTGCCAAAACGAAAAATTCCCATTTTATGGTATTTTACCAAAATTCTATGTTTCAAACAGTATGATTTTGTCTCCATTCATCCACAATTTTGTGGCGGGAAATCGACAGAAAGGAAGGAAATCCACCTTCATTGAAATTACGGAGGACAAGAAGGAAAAAGAAAAAACTTACTATGTTATTCATCTGTTCTTTGCTCTTTGCTCTTTTCTCTTTACCAAAATGAAAAACCTCTGTGTCCTTGCCTGCCCCGTAGGGAAGTTTACCCCGTAAAATATGGAATTATTTATCGGGGAACGACCCCAGTCCCGAAAGCATTCGGGACGGGGTAAACTGTATCGGGGTGTTCTTAGTGGCTTTGCCAGAAAAAAAAATAAAACCTTCGTGTCTTAGTGCCTTTGTGGTTAATTATTTTTTGGAACTGAAATTGCAAAATGTATTTGACAGACGGGATAGAAATATCTCAAATAGGCTCGTATTTTTTAAAATGTACTTTTTGAAATTACAGTCTGTTTTTGGAGAGATATGAAGCAGCTTTTATTAAAGATATTTAGAGTAAGATACTTCCTTGTGGCATTGCTCTTGGGAACTGTTCTTATTTTAATTCTTAATCCAAATTATTTATACGATAAAGGAGAATATTTTAAAACTGATTATATGAGATATTTTTCTTCAGATCATTTTTCTTTTTTACCTGAAAATCCATTTTATGATATTATTAATTTAATATCTCATGAAAAAGATGTGACTTTATATTATCGTAATCTTAATACAGAAGCTGTAAAACAAATTGAATTACCAGGCTATTCAGTCAATCTTGAACTTGGTGGTGGATTCAATGGTTTTTATTATGATAATGAAGATAAAACTATTCAGATAATCTTAACGACAAATGGTGCGGATTATTATTTATTTGAGTTTTATAATCCTGATAATAAATTTGAAGTAAATGCTCAAAAAATTTTTCATTATAACCTTTACGATGAATTACAATCTAAATGGATAAGAATCAAAAAAATACAATTTTTCCCTTCAAAACTTGAAGACCAAACAGGGAAAAGTTGTATAATCACAAAATTAGAAGATGGTTATAAAATATCCTTCAATATTGAAACATTGCAAAAATTAAGAAGAGTTCCAATAACTGATATTGAAAATGATGACCTATACTTATCTATTTGTGATGAAATGAAAAAATCCATTGGAACTGAATATGTTCCTGCAGATGTTTTTGAAATTATACAATTCTTATTTAGAAATTCTTACTATAAAAAAATGTTTTTTTCTAAAAATGGTATTAATAATAAAGGTTTTTTAGGAGCTAAAATTGTTGGTAAAATAGACTCCAATGATGATGGTCAAAAAGAATATTTGATTCATATTAAAGGCAAAAGATGGATAAATGATCTATTAATTTGTTATGATAAAGCAAAAAGACAAATAATTTGGAAAAAAGAATTTATATATGGAATTTCAGATAATATAAAAATATTTGATATTGACGATGATGGAATTGAAGAGATTATTCTCTCAACAATAGCTTATTGTAATGAGTTCCCTATTGATTGGTTCAGAAAAAAAGATGTTGGAGAAAGCTATAGAAGTTATTTCTATATTTTAGAAAATAATGGAAAGACAAAAATAATAAATGAAAAACCGGTAATAGTGAAATCTGAACCAGGTTTTTTTAGTTTTAAATATTTACTGCTTCCAGAACAAAAGAGAGTATTATTAGGTTTTGGAAAATCTGGAGAGAAAAAAAAAGAAAAATTATTGGTTTTAAATCTCAAAAAAAATGAGATTAATGAAACAAATATTCAATATAATAATTTAATAAAATTCGATTTTGAAAATGAAAATATCATTGCAATTGATAGATATAAAAAAATATTTAAAAAAATTGTAATATCAAAAGATTTCAAGTTGAAGAAAATACAAACAAAAAAGGTTGCGAATTCTGGTAATTATCTTCCGAATAGAATTTTGATAAACAATAAAAGATATTTTATTATCTCAAATCCATTCAGTATAGTAGATGATAATCTTCGGATTTTATATAAAAGACCTTGTAATTTAGATTATGATACAATTCATTGGAAAAACAACACACTATATTTTAAAGAACTTGATGAAAATAAATCTTATCTATCAAGTATAACTTTCTCTCGAAACAAAAAATTAAATCCTTACTTATTTATCATAATCCTGGCTGAATTGTTAATTATTCTCTTATACTTTTTTGTATATCATCATATCAAAATCCCAATGGTTTCAACAACCAGCAGCTATTTTATCCTCTATTCATTCTTTGGCAGAATATATTATTGGAGATTGCAGGGAAGGCTGAAAACGATTTATAAACTTCCCAAAAAAATATCGGTAGATGAAGAAACTCCAATAAATATATTAAATGAGATTTCAGACGATAATGAATTGAGATATCAAAGGAATTTTTTCTTATTGAAATATAAAGTTTTCGAGATAAGTTCAACAGATGAATTCCAGATAATCCAGAGGATTTCACACGAAATGAAAAATCAGATTCTTTTACTAAAGTTAATGACAGAGCAGTATGAAAAGAGCTTGAAGATAAAAAATAAAGATTTCGTTGAAAATATGTTTTCTTCATTAAAAGATATTTCCTCTTCTGCTGTTACACTTTCCAATTTTTCTCATATTAATAAGCTTTATAAAGAGAAGGTTAAGATAATATCATTTATAGAATCAATTATTTCGCAGTATGTTAATCATCCGTTGTTTGAGAGGATTTGTCATTCCGTCAAAAGCCGGACACAGTCTGAGAAAAACCCACAAAGGCAAACTAACGAAGAATCTCCAACTGAATGTCTTTCTGAGGAACTCTTACAAAGTCAAACTAACGAAGAATCTACAACTGAAGAGAGTTCCTTCCGTCAAAAGCCGGACACAGTCGAAAGAAAAGCAATCCGGCAGTTGCCTGATCAGGAAAACAAGAGTTTTTTTGTAAACATTGACAAATCTCTTTTCCAGATTGCATTTAAGAACCTGTTGAATAATGCTCTGGAAGCAATCGATGAAAATGGATATGTAAAAGTTGAGATTTCAGAAATAAAAGATGATGTTGTTATTGAGATGAGGAATCCATTTGATAAACTCGACTCGAGTTGCAAACCCGAGTCGGGTTTATCTATCGACAAAATTCAGGAAGTAGGATTTTCTACAAAAGAGAAAGGTTCCGGTCTGGGAATTCCAATATCAAAAGCGATTATCGAAAGACATAAAGGAACTCTGGATATCAGCATAAAAGAAAATGAGTTTATTGTTAGAATAATATTAGCCGCTAAGAGCACCCCGATATAGTCGCAAGCTCCTTACGGGGCAGGCGAAGAATCACTATGAATAATATCAAAATAGATAAATAAAACTTAACAAGTCTTTGATACTTGTGAAGTTTAAAAGGAAACGAAAAACATAAATGATCACGAAGAAAAACTTAATCAGACCTGACTCGTCCCGAAGGCTTTCGGGATGAGTCGGGAATGATTGTAAATGTTTAATAACTGTTCTCGACTCGCATTTCATTACGAGTCAAGTCCAGCAATAAAACTTCACAAATTTTTAAATTTGTTAAGTTTGAATTTAGCGTGTTTCGTGGGCAAAACAAATCGGAGGAAAAGTTGAATAAAATATTAATTCTTGAAGACAATAAAAAATTAGCAGAATTCTATAAAAATATTCTTGTTTCTGCCAAATATGAAGTAAAAAAAACTTATAACAGCTTTGATTTTTTTGACATTTATCATGATTTCAAACCTGATTTAATAATTCTGGATATCAAACTAAATAACAGTGAAATGAACGGAATCGAGGTTTTTGAGAACCTGCTGAAAACGAATAAACTAATTTCAAAAGTTATTGTGCTTTCAGGTGAAGCAACCCGTTCTGAAATTGCCAAAGCAATGAAGCTGGGAGCATACACATTCATAGAAAAAACAGGCGAATTCAATACGGATAAATTTCTTGCTGACGTGCGTCAGGCAATAAACCTGAAAATGCAGGAAGATTCCAATAAAACTTTAAAAACCGAAAAAGCAAACTTGCAGAAAGAATTAATAAAGCAAAGCCCTTTGATAGGAGAATCTGCGGGAATAAAAAAGGTCAAAACATTGATACAAAAATTCTCACAAGCTGAAACTGATATTTTATTAATTGGTGAAACCGGAACAGGCAAAGAAATTATTGCTGATAATATTTATTGGCAATCCAAAAGAGCAGGGAAACCATTTATCAAAATCAATTCAGGCGGATTAACTGAAACGATTGTAGATTCCGAACTTTTCGGTCATAAGAGGGGTTCATTTACAGGAGCAATATCAGATAGAAGAGGATTTTTTGAACAAGCAAATGAAGGCATACTTTTCCTGGATGAGATCTCAAATCTAAATTATTCAACTCAGGCAAAAATCCTGCGAGCTATTGAAAATAAAGAAATTCAGGTAGTTGGAGGTCCGAAACGGTTTATCGATGTTTGTTTCATTTTTGCTTCTAATCAGAATTTACTCGAACTGGTAAAAGATAAAATATTCAGAGAAGACCTCTATTATCGTTTGGAAGGAAATATAATTGATATTCCATCACTTCGTGAAAGAGGAGATGATATTATTATTTTGATGGAGCATTTTTTCAATAAATATTCCCCGAAATATAATTGCTATATCAACGTAGAATTAAGAAAATTGAAAAAGGATTTATTATCTTATAATTGGCCTGGAAATGTGAGAGAGTTGGAAAAATTCTGTGAATATTTAATGATAATGCATGATATAATCGATAATGAAACTATTTTAGAAGAATTTAATAAAAAGATCACAGGCAAACTTATGAAACAAAATGAAGCTCTTCATCACCTTCTGAAAATCGAAAATTTTTCTAAAGCCTTCGAGATTTTCGAAATGAAATATCTTCAATTCCAGCTTCTTAAAAATAATTGGCAGGTCAGTGAAACTGCAGAAAAAATTGGATTAGACAGATCTACTCTTTATAAGAAAATCAAAAAATATAGAATAGTGTAAGATAAATTCCAAAATACAAATAACAAAATATTCACCCTGTTAAATAATGCTTCGCATTAAATCTACGATTTATTTAACAGGGCAGGTAAATTACAATAATTCAAATACAAAATTCTAAACAAGTTTTGACCATTTGATTTTGATATTTGAAGATTTGGAGATTTGAAGATTGAGATTTGAGATTTACCCCGTAGGATAATATATAATTAATAACAATCCCGATAAATGTCATTATATTTATCCAACGGGGTTTGTTTGTAATTTGAAGATTGAGATTTGAGAATTATTTGTTATTTGGAATTTGTTATTTGGAATTTACCCTAACGGTTTTCCTCCAACTCCGAAATTCTCGCGCGGCACTTCATCGATTCTCACGTAAACAGCTTGTTTTGGTTTTTTGGTAACTTCCACAATTACATCGGTCATTTTTCGGATTAGTTGCTTTTTTTGGTCAGATGATAATTTTCCAGCATTTTCAACTGTAACAATCGGCATAATTCCTCCAATTTCAAACATAAAATTGAATATAAAAAATAGGAAATTTCGCATCAATTGTCATTCCCGTGAAAACGGGAATCCATTGAAATAAAAAATTTTGGATTCCGCATCAAGTACGGAATGACAAAAAGAATACTCCTTGTTCCCACGATCATAAATACAAAAAAGGGTAGGAATCTCCTGCCCGAATTATGATTATTAACTAAAATTTCAGGATTACCCCTGCGGAATATGATAGTCCCTTCGCATATGATGGAACCGGTGAATAGTAACTTCGCAATGCCCAACTGAATGCGAAAGTCTTAAATTCCAAACCTGAGCCTAATGAATAGTGAGATGATCTCTCATCACCAAAACCGAAACCTAATCTGATTGGCAACCATTTTAAGATATCATATTCTGCACCCAGAGAAATTTTAGGTTTAGATGATGTAAAAGCACTCGATTCAAATCCCTGAACATAATCTGCATATAAATTGAAGACTTTCAATTCATACTTTCCACCCATATGAATCTCAAACGGAATAGTTTGCTTAATTTCACTTATCGAGTAAGTTGTATCAACTTCTTCAAACTGATCACCAAAGTCATAATCTCCTGAATAGGCAAATATGGAATCACCATAAGCACTGAAAATATGCTGCTGACAATCATTCGACCAGGTGATACTTCCAAAAAGGTTTTTAAAAGCTAAACCAACTGTAATATTCTCATTAAGTTTAGATAAGAATCCGATATCCATTCTGAATCCGGAACCAGGGAAAGTTATCTCTGTTTCTGCGGAAAAGGAAAACTCATCATCTTCTCTTTTTATACCACAGGTTTTAATCTTCACATTAGCATCAATCGTTGCACCGTCTTGTGAGTTGATTAAAGAAGCTTCTAATTTTGAGATTTTAGCATAACTTACTCCCATAATATAACTGATGCTGATACCACCATAAATCGGTGGGAGTCCATATGGCAAAAGGTCTTTCAAACGTAACTTTTGAGCATAACCAAGTCTATTTTCATAAAATCCAACAAGTTCACCTTTACAATCTGAAAAATCATATTCCTGAAATTCGATATCTTCAATAAGAAATTCAAAAAGACCCTTTGAAAAACGAATAGTAGATAGAAAGTTCGCAGTTGAGGAAAAAGCAAAATTTTTGTATGAGAATGATGTGATCATAGGTTCAAAACTCACATCAGCATAGAGACCAAATCCGGAATCAGGAATTCTATCAAGAATATCTTGTTCATCTCCCTCATCTAAAACTTGTCCTACTAAATCATTATAAAATGCAATTGAAAAAGCATTGTTAGTGATATTGAGATTCAGATTGGAAAGACTTATTGTGAATTTATTATCGTACAAAGCTAAATTTGCAGGATTCCAACCTAAAGCACGATATCCAGAAGCTTTAATCAAATAGGCATCTCCAAGTGATATACTTACAGGATTATCAAAAGTATCAGCTATAAGATTCAATGAGATAAACGAAAAAATTATGGATATAAATATTATCTTTTTCATCTTATTACTCCGGTTCCGCAATATGAACATCTGCTTCGAGATAGCCAACGATTCTGATATTATCTGAACCTCTTATTGTGACGACCTCTCCGTCAGTACCCAAAATAGAAAGCTCAGCACCAATATGAACAACCTGGTGTTCCGGATCTGAAAATACGTTAAAATCATCTCCGGATAAATCTATTACTATTTCGTTAAATGACGGTTCCCCGGAAACTCCATTTATAATTTCAGCAGGTTCAATAAATAATGAATCGATTAAAAGTCCCGGATTTATGAAAACTTCTGTAGAATCTGTAGAGAAAAAAACTTTTACATCAGTACCAAATGGAAATTTATTTTCGACATTCATAACCAACCTGATTCCATTGATATTCTCCTCAAATGCTTCCTGGCTATCATCATCCATCTCGATCGGATCCGGTCTATCTGTGATAGTATGGTCTGCAACAATGAACTTCAAAGGTGTGGTTACAGCATAAGAACCTGCAATTGAATCATTCAGGGTAATCGACCCGGCAGTAACGCCATCACCGATATAAGCATGAATATCTGTAACTTCAATAAGTGAAGGTATCAAATTAAGCAAATCTGCTACACCATCTTCTATTATTATTACAGTTGTTGTCTCTTTATAAATGGTTTCATTAACATCTATAGCTACAGATTCTCCTGCATCATTACTGCCAACCAGATGCATACTTAGGTCGCAATCAAAGCCAATCTGGTTAAAAATCTCAATATGAAGTTCTACAATCTGAAATTCCAGAAGTCCCTGAAGACTATCAGGCAAATCTTCCAATTCAATCACTTCAGAAATATTATCCATATCAACCTGTTTATTATCGATGATTCCGATGACTTCCTGGAAAACCATATTCCCAATAGAAATAGTAGCAGCAACTTCATCGTCATAATTTATGGGTACATACTCTTCACCTGTACTTTCAGTTACTACCGAATATGAATAATGTAAAGTATCGATCGGCACTGTAGAATTGGGATCGAGACCAACTGTGTATCCTGCAAAATAAAAGGTTATGTCTCCCGGACAATGGAAGCTGACTTCCAAAGGGATACCAGCTTGGGTATAGATTTCATTAAAGATAAGATTGATATCTGCATCGAAAGGAAGAGTATAATTCTGGCTAATATCAATATTAACTTCGCAATTATTGATCTCTGCATAGAACAGACTGAATTCACCTGTACTATCAATCACTGTTGAGCTTTCATCTTCAATGGTAAAGCTACCGAATTTTCCTGTGATCTGCTCAAAAATCATATCACTCAAGGTAATATCTGCAGTTACAATATCAGTATTTGAAATCGTGATCACTTGATCCAGGATAACGGTTGTATGGTAATGTAGAGTTTGATTTGGAGGAATAAATTCTATCCGGTGATCAGCGAAATCATAATCATAACTATTAAAATCGTCATCAATTACAAGAAGAAGCGGTTCAAAATTATTATTTGGATCTTGGATTTCATCAAATAAAATTTCAATCCTGCTATCCGGAATTATATCAAGACCGGTTAAACTGATATTGATGGTTCCTTCTCTGATAACAGCAGATTGCAATTCAATCGTGTCGTCATCCAATACAATTTCGCCATCTTCATTAGATTCCTGGTTAATAATTCCTGTTACTGTTTGAAAGCTCATCTCTCCAAATACAATTTGTATCAAAATTTTGTCTTCAGAAGTGATTAAAACATAATCCGGATACGTGCTTCCACTGGAAGAATAAAGTGTAAAATGCAAAGAATCGAGAGGATTATCTCTTGCTGAATGAATCAGACAATCTTGAAGATTTATTGGAATATCATACATCTGTCCGCTAATAAGATTAAATTCTTCAATCTTATAGGGAATGTCAGTTGGATCAAATAGCTCGGTAAATTCTATGATTAATGTATCCACATCGATTGGTAAATTATTCTCAATATGAATATATCCCAAACAACTGTCAATTTCCGCTGAAATCACTTGAATCTCTTCATCGGAAATGGAAATTGCATCTTCGTGATTTACAGAAGCAGCTTCCAGGATAGCACTCGCTTCAGAAACTGTCATGTTGCCGACACTGAATGTTACATCAAATGAATCATCTTCATCAACACTGACCGGCTCGGTTGTACCATCACTTGTTAAGTAACAAACCAGATAATTTTCCCTGTAAACAGTTTGTCCGTCAAATGGTATTGTGAGATATTCTGTGGCGTCAGGTTCAATAACATGATCAATATAATGAGTAAACATATAAAGCGAATCTGGATGTGAAGCTGCAGTTCCATTTGTCCAGAATTCAAAGCGCATTTGATCTTCAGGATTTCCCGAATCGGAGCTTAGAGGTATTTCTGAACCATTAAAAAACGTAATATACACGGTCCCAGTATCAATGACAGCATATTCAATATTGTCATTTGTGAATATACCGAAATCCTGATAAAAGGGTGGGAAGTCATAAAAAGGTGGAATTATTTCTCCTTGAATTGGACCAACTCCTCCCAAAGCAGCATTAGCAAATTCAAGAACAAGTATAGTAGCTTCAGCATCACCTGTTCCTTCCACTTCGATTCTGTCCACATGCCTTTCAAATTCACGTTCCTGACCGTCAATTTCCAGCTCATCACCGACATCCACAGTAGTTTGTTCATTTCTACCATCAATCGTAAGCTCATCTCCAATCTCACTCTCAAAAGTTACTTCCTGGCTATCAATTTTTAGATCTTCTTCTTCAACATATTTCGTTTCAAAT
>SDBT01019034.1_pt1 | contig 10769 bp, 7 predicted proteins | sample 2277101 | NCBI WGS metagenome assembly SDBT01 (sample SAMN10404973, study PRJNA504765) | marine sediment metagenome | isolation source: marine sediment core GS10_PC15, 103 cmbsf | place: Arctic Ocean: Southern Knipovich Ridge | collected 2010 | reverse complement strand
GCGAGCGACGGTCAGTTTATCGTCGCAACTGGCGCTGGTGCTTTTGCTTATGAATCAACAACCACCGCCCGAACGTCACTCGGCGTCGGCGAAGCAGATACGCCGCTCTTCGGTGGGGTAATCATTGCAGACGGTGGTACAATCGGCCAGGCCGCTGGACCATTGCTCACGTTTGATGATAGTAATGACTTTCTTGAGATTACAGGTTGTAAGGTAGGTATCGGAACGTCGGCTCCAAATGGTCCACTAGAAGTTAAAGGTATTAAGCCAGGAGGGGTTGGCGGGCATCAAAGTGGTCAACTTCAGGTAACTGGTTCCGAGACTGTTCAATATTCCAATTCAGTTATTACGGGACATAGCGCCTATAATACAAATACACAACTTTGGTATTTAGGAAGTACAACATCGGGTGTAAATGATGATATTGCTTTTATAAACCGCCAAAATGCAGCAATGGAGTTTTACACAAATAATACGCCCCGGATGACTATTGATGCTGTTGGCAATGTTACTCTTGCTACAATTGCAGCCGAAGGTGCTGATGTTGATAAATTTCTTGTTTCCTCTTCGGGCGTAGTTAAATATCGTACAGGAACCCAAGTGCTCTCAGACGTAGGGGGTCAAGCACAAGGCGATGTACTCGACGACTTAAATACGCTCGCCGCGCCTACGCTCGACGGCCAATTCATCGTCGCCACCGGCGCAGGTGCTTTTGCATACGAGTCAACAACAACTGCTCGAACGTCTCTGGGTGTTGGTGAGGCAGACCATCCCACGCTGGCAGGTATGGACTTAACCCATGCAGGTACAGGAACAATTTTATCTGTTACTGGGTTCGACAATGATGGTGCAGAGTTTAATGTTGTTGAAGTAATAGATGAAAACGCTAACGAAGTATTTTCAATCGGTTCATTAGGGCGGGTTCTGCAAACTAGTAATGTTAGTGCCACGTTAGGTTATACTATAACGTCTACAGGTGGTGGTGTTTCTATTGTCCTTGATAAAAAAGATAATGCACAGGACGCTAAGATACAATTCAAAACTGCAACAGTGCTGAACTTTGAACTTGGTGTTGATTCCACGCCCACTGATACTTTCAAGATTGGTCGTATTAACAACAACGCAGACTTTACTATCGACTCGTCTGGAGTCGTTGGTATTACTACTAACATCGACGTAGGGGGTATAATTTTAGTTGATAGTGTTCAAGTAATTACAAATAGAGTTATCAATGCAGCAATTGACGATGTTATAAATAGTGGTGACGCTACGACAGACGGTGTTATACAAGCAATAGTAGACGTGATAACAGCACACGGTCTTGTAGCAGCGGCATAATAACACAAGCAAGCAAGCAAGCAAGCAAGCAAGCAAGCAAGCAAGCAAGCAAGCAAGCAAGCAAGCAAGCAAGCAAGCAAGCAAGCAAGCAAGCAAGCAAGCAAGCATAAATGAGAAGACAAACAAGGAGACGAACGATGCAAGTAGATTTCACAAAAATCAGGCTCAAAGACATAAACGGCAACGTAGCAATGAGCAGCGATTTTCACAAGACGATTGCAGATCGTTTGTACAACCACGCGAAGACGTGCGACTTCGTCGAGATAGCAATGGAAATCAACAAGGGTAACTCTGTTGATTTATCTGCTAAACAAATTGAAGCCGTTCGCGCATTAATTAAAGACCCGCAGATGGGAATATATACACACTCCCGAAAAGCATTCGATGACTACGTTGACGAGATACTGGCAACGGAAGCCCAACGACTCAAAGACGAAAAGAACAAGCCCAAATAATTGGCTAGTAGCAGAACCACGCACGTTTGAATAACCAAGCAACGCAACTAACCATCACGCGACAAGCACCAAAGATAGACACCAACGGACAACAGTAAATGCTCGGATCATTCCAACTAGGCTCAATTCAATACGGCGACCAGGGTTCAAACTGGGTTCGTCTGGTTGGCACAGTCACGGCGACGAGCGGCGCGAGTGGTACGTTGTCCGTCGCCACACAGCTCGCAGGTGCGTCGAACGCTGTATCCGCGTCAACCGCAGCACTGAACGTCTTAACGACGCTAGTGGGCGTCTCAGCGGCGGTATCAAACACCGTATCAGCTCTTGACTCACAGCCGCAACTCGAAGGCTCAAGTAATTCGACGTCTACAACAACCGGCGATCCGTTCGACGTGCAGCCCGGTTTGGTTGGGTCGTCAAACGGCGTGTCGTCTGCAACCGCGCAGATAGTCATTATTCCCGGATTTGGTGCAACAGGAATTCAGTGGCGACCGCACGGCGGGATACTGGAAACGCTCGAATGGAAAACTAGTATCCTAAAAGCGTTCAACGGGACTGAGCAACGTATCAAGTCTCGTCAATCGCCACGGCAGTTCTTCAAGTTGCGGCTATTCTTTGACACAGACAAGAAGAATAGCCAATACGAAGCGATGCTCTTTGCTCGCCAGAAAGAAACGTGGCTGATTCCAGTATGGTCTGAGTTCGTAGAACATTCTACAGACATAAATATGTTTGACACAACGATCAGCGTCGATACGACGTTCGCTGATTACCGTGCGGACAGTAAAGCGCTAATATGGAAATCGGAAACCGAATATGAATTCGTCGCGATTGCGTCAGTCACAGACTCGTTGCTAACACTCGACACAGGCTACTCAATCCAGCATACATTTACAGGCGACAAGCTTATCATGCCCGTGCGAACTGCATACATGGTAGGGCTGAACAAGAAGTCAAAAACAAATTCGCCCGTCGCATTCGTTGACGCAGTATTTGCGGTCACTGACAATACTGATATTGCGGGATATACACGAACCGATGACTACGACTCGTTGAATCTGTTAGTTGTCCCGGCGTTCATGGAAGGCGTGCATCTTGAGTCAAGCGACGCTGATTCGGTAACGCTTGATTATGGCACAGGCGTATTCAGCGTAGTAAGTGACAGCATATTCAACTTCTTGTCGCAGAGCCACGTATTCTATAACGACACAAAGCAAGCAGCGTGGGAATTCCGGCAGTTCTTGTACTCGCTCGACGGGCGACAGAAGACAATCCTAATCCCAACATTCCGCGATGACCTGATCCAATCCAGCAGCACTGACATCGAGCGACTGGATACGTCGGTCGTAATCGAAGGTATAAGGCTCGCCAGCAACATGGGTTTGAATGATCTGCGAACGTATGTCGGGTTTTACTTCCCAGTGACGAACGTATTAATTGTGCGAAAGATTACGGCAATCACAGACATCAACGTAGAAACCGAACGCATTGACTTTGACGTCAATCTGGGGCTGGGCGTAGCAGTGTCAGCAGGCGATTGCAAAATATGTTTCGTTGACAAAGCACGTCTCGCGTCGGACAAAGTCGAAATCCAGTGGCTTCGTTCGCACTACAATCAATGCACAACTAACTTCATGAGAGTTCCGTAGCGTTTAAGCCAACAAAACACACGTATTAAGCAACTTTGATGAGCATACATGCCAAACGATTTTTCTAGCGAAGTCAATTGTCAAGCACTGTGGAATCTTGAAACAGGGGCATTGGGCACAGATTCTAAAAGCACAAACATTTTGGCAAATACCGGCGTAACTGCGGACACTACGAATTTCAGGCAGGGTGTAAGCGGTGGGCGTTTCACAGCGTCAGAAAACGATCGCATGACTCGCGCAGATGCGTCACTCTCTGCTGCGTACCCACACAAGTCCAGCGACACAACGAAGAAAGTTTCGTTGTGCTTTTGGTTTTACCCGCTAGACACAAATATACGGGTATTATACGGTAAAGGTGGGTCGGGTAATTGGGGAACTCGAATACGCAAGACTAGCACAAGAATTCAGTTTTATCTCGCGACCGGCAGTGGTCTTGAATTCAAGAGTGGGCCTATCGGGACGATCTCTGCAAATCAATGGTATCATGTTGGAATTACTCACGACGATTCAGACAAGAGTTTCCGCATAAGGGTTTGGGATGATAATGCAGGCGCATTGCTGGGCGCAGACGTAACGGGAACATTCACCAACAACGTTGCGCTTAATTCACTTGAAGTAGAACTTGGGTCGCACGACGGCGGAACGTCCGACGATTTCAACGGAACACTCGACGAATTTGTCGTACTCAATAGAATTCTGACAGCGGACGAAATTGACGAGATACGATCTGGGACATTTGGCCCAGATATTCCTATCAACTTTATTGGTAGCGTTACAGCTACGTCAGGTGCGTCGGGTGCAGTATTACTAACAAGTGGGATTGCATCGGCGATAACGGCTCTGTCTGCTGCTGCTGGTTCGTTAACTGTATACGAAACAATAGAACTTGCTGAGACTATAACGGGCGTTTCGAGCGCGAGCGGATCGTTACAAGTATCAAAATCGTTCGTGGCTGCGGCAGCGTTCGTTAGCGCAACGGGTGGCACAATAAACGTTAGTTGGGGCGTGTCTGGCATAACAAGTGCCACGTCAGGTGCTACAAGTAGTTTGTCAGCAACTATGTCGTTGCAAGCGTTCGTTACGGCGTCATCTGCCGTAGCTGGAAGCTTATCAGGGATTATCGTACCACTAGCCGCGTCGATCACAGCCACGTCAAGTGCCACTGGCGCATTAAACGTAGCACAGCGAACGATAGGATTTTATGAACGCACGGCGAATCAAATAACGACATACTTCCAGGGCATTGCAGACACCAATAGTTTCGTCGTGCGTTTTGATAATGATCCTCGCCCAACTCCCACCGACGACGTCTGGTATTTAGCAAGCGTCGATTTCGGTGTAGCGAATCAGCACGAGCTAGGGACAACAACGTCGTTTCGTGTCGTGGGCAACTTCAGTATACGATCACAAGACGCAATCGGAACAGGCATGGGCGTTCTTCTCGAAAATTCAGACACGATAACCACCGCGTTCCGTGCCAAAAATGTCAGCCGAATCATCTTCGGCATTCCACGGATCAACAACACAGGTCGCATCGGCGACAACTTCCAGATTAACATAACGTGCCCGTTTATGGTTGACAAACAGCCCGCTGCATAGTATGCAACGCACAACGCACAACGCACCAACGGGCATAGCACATAGCGCACAACAAACGAGGATAAGCAATGGCATCTGATATGATAGGCGCAATTAGTGGCATATCAACGTCACAGGCTAAGCTCACTATCTCTGGGTACACGGGTGATGAGCGGAGTTTAACGAACGCGGGTCCCGAAGAACTGTATCTGTTCAATGAAGCAAACACAAACTTCTGGGCGTTTACAAGTAGTGACTCCGATATTATATTTGAGGGCCGAACGTATCAAGCTGTACGGATTAAGCGAGGCAGTATTAAGCTCGATGCGAATTCCCTAAAGACCCAAGTAGAATTAGAGACGGCAATAGATAACTCGTTTGTGGTTAATTTCAGAAATGGACCAATCGAGCGACCAGTCCAGTTAACAATATACCGGCGGCACAACTATTCGCCGACAGACTTTGTGACGTACTGGAATGGGTTTGTACGGGCTGTTAAGTTCAGTCCAAAGCGCGCGGGCGTTATTGTAGGCCTGCGAACTGCAAGTCTGGGGCGGCTCGGTTTGATGCTCAAGTATCAACGGACATGTGGTCTTGCGCTGTACTCTACTCGTTGTGGCATATCAAAAGCGAATGCAAGCTTTTTTGTTACAGGCAATGTCCTCACTGTTGATGGCGCAACAATAACTGCGACAGAATTTGGAACAGAAGCTGACGGATTCTTTTTGGGGGGGTCGTTTAGGACCAACGACTTTTCGATGAATCAGAAGATTGTATTCCACGAGGGAACAACAATACGAGTATCCCGCGCCGTATCATCATTAGAAGTTGGGGATGCGTTTACAGCAAGAGCAGGTTGCGATTGGTCACGAGCAACGTGTAGAAATAAGTTTGCGAACGAATTAAATTACGGCGGGTTCCCATACTTGCCGGACAAAAACCCGTTCAAGGGAGACGCGATACTATGATGAAATTGAGGCTGCAAAATAACAAAGTAAGTAAATCTTGGGCTATTCAGCTAACTGCAATTATTTTGTTTGTTTACATTCTGTTGGCGCAAGAGCATACAGCGGTTGTTCAAGATCATAGTTATAAGCTTGGATTTTTTGCCTTCATAGCATACTACGCTATTCAACTCGCCATCCAGATCGCAATAGTATTCGTAATAGGTGCCCTGACTGCAAAGAAACCACCAAAAAATAAGTTCGCACCGCCTGCGGGTATTGAGCAATTCGACGTCCTAACGGCAGAAGAGGGGCGTCCAATTCAAGTCTTGTTCGGCAAAAAGTATATTACAGGCGCAAACGTTGTGTGGTACGGCGACTTGAAATCAACCCCCGTCATTATTCGTGCATAATCCAATAATCCAATAATCCAATAATGTGATAATCCAATAATCCAATAATCCAATAATGTGATTACTGCTATATGCAGGGTTCTGTATAGCGTAATGCGAGCGTGGCATATTGCGCAACACAGGCATAACGAATTAAATTCAATTGCTAATACAAATTTGGCGGAATAGTCATGGGATTTGGCGACAGAAAAAAGCGTAGGCAGACGGTGGGCCACATGTATCATCTAGGGATACACATGGTGATAGGCCACTCCAATATGGACGGGGTTGAGCGTATTCGTGTTGGTGAGAAGGTCGCGTGGACTCCGTCAATCGCCACTAATATCATAAAAGACTCTTATGCGACAGGGGACGATAGCGCAGTGCAGGTGACAAGTAGCGAGTACAAAGGGCAGACGTTTACTGTTTCGAGTACCGGATATTACGCTATATCAGTTGAAGTGAAGATATACCGGGATGGTGGTTATTCTGCTGCGACTACGTTATCAATTCAGGGTGTCGATGCAGGCGACGAGCCAGACGATTCCAATGTTCTAAGCACAAGTTCACCAGTAATGGCGTCTTCTATAACAACAAGCTTGGCGGGCGGCTGGGTAAGATTCACAATGCCATCTCAGGTATATTTGAGTGCAGCAACAAAGTATACCATCGTCTTAAAACCAGAGGGGTCTGCGATTTGGTGGAGATATGATACAGGTGCTGGGTATTCGGCGGGCAGTTTGTATAGGCGAACAGGGGGCAATTGGGTAGAAATAGCGGGGCCTCTCGACGCGATGTTCAGGGTGTATCTGGCAGAAGGCAGCGCGCCAAGTCACTCAATAAGAATAGACGAGCCGGACCTTTTTGGCGGTAGTAGAAAAGAAGGCGGGATCGTAGGGGATGTGAATTTGAATTTTGGCGCGGCTGCTCAGGGGCAAGATGCGTATTTAGTGTCTCAGCTCGACTCTAATATTCCTGCGTTTCGCGGGACAACGGGTATCGTATTGCGGCAAGTTTATGTTGGCACAAGCCCGTATCCAAAGCCGTGGAGTTTCTTTAGTCGCAGAGTTACGAAGCAGGTCAGTGGCGATGATCAGTGGTACCTGACAAAAGCGGCCATAAACCCCGGCATAGCAACTGGCGATGATCTCAATCCGGCGCATATTATACGAGAATGCCTAATTGATATCGACTGGGGTATGGGATTCGTAGAATCAGATATTGATTCCGTATCGTTCGAGTTAGCAGCAGACATATTGTTTGATGAAGATTTTGGGCTGTCGGTATTGTGGGATCAGGTAGAGCCCATTGAAGATTTTGTTGGTAGTATTCTCAAGACTATTGCAGGGTTTTTGTATCAAGATTTGTCAACTGGTAAGTGGGTATTGTCGCTAACGCGGGACCCTGATTTACCCGTCATAGACGAGTCTACCGCGTACCCAGGGATCGCAGCAATTTCAGACGTGGCAACGGTCATTGCTGCAACAGGGGGTATTGACTACGCTGAATTGAGAAGGGGTATGACGTTTACTCCAGATAGCGCGATCGTTACTGACAGGATAGCGTTAAAGCTCGGAACAGACGATATAATGTCTATTCGGCTAGAGATACAGCACACAACCGCCGGGTTACCAAATGGGGATATGATTGCTTTTGCAACGTTCAAAGGAAGTGATATCCCGGCAACTGCGAATATTGATTTTGTTACCATAACACTGGATAGGGAAATAAATCTAGCCGCTGGCACTCAGTACGTAATCGTATATTATATTACAGACCCAGACGGGTCCCCCCTAAATGATGAGAAACTTTTAACAACAACGCGATTGGCATATCAAACAGCGTCTGGCCCTCCGTATGGATACTCAGGCGGGTGGGAAGTACAGTCTAATAATTTTGGGGTTACTTGGACAGCAGTAAATACACCAGGGGCTACAGAATTGGGCAGGAATGATTATTATTTCAAGATTCTTAGTGCAACACCCGAATCATTCAACGAAAATCACATAATGTCAATAGAGGAGTTTGCAAGACCTGCGTACGGCGAAGTTCCCAATCAAGTCATTGTTAATTGGTGGGATAAGATCACGAACAAACCTCGGCCTGTGACGGCGCAGGACATCGCGTTGATTGAGAAGCAAAACAACAACATAATCGAATTAAATATAAATCATTATAGCGTTTGTAACGCGGGACTTGCAAACAAGATCGCGGAACGAGAGCTGAAACTCGCGTCGTCGATGCTTGCGGCGATGAGGCTAAAATGCACACGACAAATGTCACATCTCAAACCTAATGATGTGTTTAGTCTGTCGTGGGAAGAGCTAGGCATCTCGCAAATGGTTGTGCGAGTTATAGATGTAGATTATGGTAGCTTACAGAAAAACGAAGTATATATGACGTGCATGGAGGACGCGTTTTCGACTGCGGCTACTGTGTTTGAGAACCCGCCGGAATCAGAGTGGACGGACCCGATCAATGATGCGCTGGACATATCTAATATCGCCATAATCGAGATTCCGTATTGGATAATCGTAAATGATATTGAAAATCAGAGCGTTGTTGATACAAGTTACCCAGACAACAGCGGATTTTTGTTGCTTGCTGTTGTGACACCAACGTCAGACTCATTAGACTTCGAAATCTTTTTGCAGCAAGCGAGCGGGCTTCCGTTTAACTCAGAGGGTATTGGGCCTTTTGCGTTCAATGCTACGCTGACGACGGGTATGTTCAAGGAGGCTCAGAACGTAACTGTCGATATTGAAAACACGTTCGGCCTGACTTCAGTTTTGGATGATAGTTACGCCGTGATTGGCAACGAGATGGTGAAGGTCGTAACCACGGATGCGGCCAACAGCCAAGTCACATTAGAACGCGGCGTCTTTGATACGGTGCCTGAAGCTCATGCGGCGGGTGACTTTGTGTATTTCATCGGTGACGGGTATACCAACATAGAGACAGAATACACGGATGGTGATCAGCCAGCGTTTAAGATTCTGCCGAGAACAGGCAATGGGCAGCTTCTTGAAGCATCAGCGTCAACGCAAACAGCAGACTTGCTTGATAGTAGATTCATTCGACCATACCCGCCAGGTAACTTGAAGTTCAACACGGAGTCATATCCGACATTCTTGTCCACCGCAATAACAGGCGGGTTTGAGATTACGTGGTCACACCGTGACAGGACACACGTGACGCAAGTCGGAACAATCGTGTTGCACACAGACGCGACAAACTACGGCCCGGAAGCCGGCACGACGTACACGATCAAAGTTTATGACGAGGACGACGTTCTAGCCCGAACCGTACCCGGCCTGTCAGGCACCGCATACGAGTATACCGAAGCGTTCGAGATTGCGGACAACGGCGCACTTCAAAAGCAGTTACGTTTTGAAATCTATTCGGTTCGCGATGGCTTTGACTCCTGGCTGCTTGGCTACAGCATTCTAATAAAGCGATCACTCGTGGGCACAGTCGCAGCCACGTCATCAGCCGTAGGTGCTTTGTCAGTAATAAAGCCGCTCATCGGTTCGGTGTCAGTTGTTTCATCTGCGTCAGCACTTGGCTTGAGTATACGACCGCTGGAAGGCATCGTCGCCGCAACGTCCGCCGCCACCGGTGCGTTGACAATCACGTAACAAATAACGCCCGGAGTGTGCGGGCTAAATAAGCACCAACCAAATCCCAGAATTCATCATTAGCATCGTAGTCAGACTAAGACGTGTGGGCAACCGCAAGTGTATAGTATGATACAACGCAAGATGAGTTCTGGGATTTTTGCGTATGTACCGAAATTTGTGCAGATATTTATTTCAGGCTATTCTCAGATAATTCTCAGAATTCCGTTTGCACATTGTCCAGAATAGTATATACTTTAAGTGTTCGCCAAGTACGAAGGCGGGAACGGGCGGGCATCGCTAGCAAGATTGCAACCGGGCTATGCGTTGTTCGACCCGTATCTTTGAAACGAATGAGGAGACGAACGATGAACCCAAGCTATATCAAAAAACAACAGCACTTGCGGAACGTCCGAAAGACGATGAGTCTCAGCGTCGAGCTGGCGAAACTGATTGAATTGCAGAAGCTCGCCGACGCAATACCGACAGAACGCGGTCGTGAGTTGGGCCGCAAGATTTGCGCAGCGATCAAAGAAAACGCGGAGTCTGCACAGAAAACCACACGAATCGTATAGTCCAATAACCGGGAGACGAGCGATGACAGTTGAAGATGCAAAGGCAGGGGTTGTCTATATTAGACAAAGGTGGTCGCCGAAAGGTAATTGGCACGAGTACAGAGCGGCGTGGCGAAGGTTAAAAACAAAGTATGAAAAATCGGTCACCGCTGGAACGTGCGAAGACCCGCAAAGAGTTGCCAAAATCATTGAGGGCTTGTAAATCAGGAGACGAACGATGA
>SDBT01019032.1_pt1 | contig 10770 bp, 10 predicted proteins | sample 2277101 | NCBI WGS metagenome assembly SDBT01 (sample SAMN10404973, study PRJNA504765) | marine sediment metagenome | isolation source: marine sediment core GS10_PC15, 103 cmbsf | place: Arctic Ocean: Southern Knipovich Ridge | collected 2010 | reverse complement strand
CCTTCTTATTGATGGTGGGACTGCGCCCGGTCCCGTGGCAGGCGCTTCTTCTCTCAATAGGGATCTACGTGGCGCTGCCCCTTGTCGCCGGTTACCTGACAAGGAGATGGCTCCTGAAGTCCAGGGGGGAGGCATGGTTCCGCGAGAAGTTCCTGCACGTCCTCACACCCGTTTCCATCAGCGCGCTGCTGGTGACGCTGGTACTGCTCTTCTCCTTCAAGGGGGATATCATCCTCACCCGGCCGCTGACCATCCTCTGGATAGCGGTCCCGCTCTTTATCCAGACGAACCTCATCTTCTGGCTGACCTATGGTGGGGCAAGGCTGATGAAGCTGGACTACGAGGACGCGGCTCCCTCCGCGATGATAGGGGCCTCCAACCACTTCGAGGTCGCCATCGCGACGGCCGTAATGATCTTCGGGATCTCCTCCGGGGCTGCACTGGCAACCGTGGTCGGGGTGCTGATAGAGGTGCCGGTCATGCTGATGCTGGTACGCATATGCCTCAAAACGAAACGGCGGTTCAAGACACGGTAGCGGTGCGACTGCGCTTGCTATTCCACCCGGACGCACTTGCCGGTGGCCGAGGCGATAGCCGTGCCGTCGTCCCGGATGGCCTTCGCCTCGGTGTAGAAGATGTTTCTGGCAGCTCTTGCCACACGCGCTTCGAAATGGATGGTCTCTCCCACCCTGGCCGGCCGGGACAGCTTCACCTCGAACCGGGCTGAGACTACGGGGGTGCCCAGCTTCCCGGGCACGTTGACCATCACCTCGTCAAGGATGAGGGCGATGATGCCGCCGTGGACGATGTCCTTGTATCCCTGGTGCTCCTTTTTCGGGGTGAACTCCGTGTGAAGGACGTTGTCGCCGTCCAGGGAGAACTCGAGTTTCAGTCCTATCGGGTTCTTGCTTCCGCAGGCAAAACACATCCGGTCGTCTTCCAGTTTTAGTCCGCGCATATCGCCTCTCCCGGTCCGGGAACAGAGCCCGTCCACTGCTGCGTGATCCTCAGGAACAGAGACCAGATTATCCCCCGGCGTGCCTTTGATGGGAAGGGCAAAATCGACGTGTTGATGCCCTGCGATTGATGCCGACCGGTTTTTGTGCTACTAATGTGTGGCCCGGTCGAACGGGACGGTGAGGAGGAAGACAGATGAGATTCAGCGAAGGGACCGTGGGAAGAGTGTTTGTGATAAGGCTTGAGGACGGCGATGCGCTGCCGGCGTCGGTAGAGGAGGTGGCGAAGGAACGGGGGGTTGCCCGGGGTATGTGCGTTCTTGTCGGGGGGATCGCGGGCGGCGGGAAGATAGTCGTTGGTCCAGAGGATGGCGACCGCTCGCCCGTTGTCCCGGTCCTGGCCGCCCTTGCCGGCGTACACGAGATCGCTGGCGTCGGGCTGGTGTTTCCGGATGAGGAAGGCATCCCGAGGCTCCACATGCACGCAGCGCTCGGGCGGGGGAGCGAGACCCTCACGGGGTGCATACGCCCGGGGATAGAGGCCTGGACGGTTGTGGAGGCCGTGCTTCTCGAGATATGCGGAACCGAAGCCTGCCGAAAGAAGGACGCGGCAACCGGGTTCGAGCTTCTGGAGCCCACGGGAGCACAATCCCCATGAAGACGGGGTATTTGTAAGATACTGTCAATAATGGTTTTAGGGGCCGGAAGGCAGTCCGGGAGATTTCACTTGACAACCAGGGGAGAGGTGGGGATAATTACCAGCGAATTACTGGCGTAGGTAAAGATTGAGCCGGGCAGGGATTGTAAGCCCGGGGCGGTGGGCCGGAGAAGAGGGATGAAGCTCTCCACAAAGGGAAGGTACGGGACGCGGTTCATGGTGGACCTTGCCCTGCATTACGGCGAGGGGCCGGTCCTGCTGAAGGATGTGGCAAGCCGGCAGGAGTTGTCGGAGAAATACCTCGGTCACCTGATACCTCCGCTGAAGACCGCGGGCCTCGTTGTTTCGAGCCGGGGTGCACACGGCGGGTATTCGCTTGCGAGACACCCCTCTGAGATAACGCTTGCGGAAGTCGTGGAGGCCGTGGAGGGCCCGATGGTGATAGTCGAGTGCGTCAAGGCTCCGGATATCTGTACGAGGGCCGCGACGTGCGTCGCCCGGGATGTCTGGAGCGAGGTCGCCAGAGCGATCCAGGGAGTGCTTGGCGCCATAACTCTGGAAACAATGGTGAACCGTCACAATGACAGGGTGAAGTCTGAAGCCCTGACCTATTCCATCTGAAGCAAGAAGAGGCACAGGATGTTCTTCGGGATGATGTAGACAGAGGAACGGGGAGGCCTGGTGGCGGCGGGCCAGCGTACAGGGCTGTGCCGCCTTTGGAAGGTGCCTCTCGTTTCCGGGAATGCGCCGCGGGTGGGGGCGCGTTCTTTTCGCTGCTGCAGGAAGGGGAAAGACGATGGCGCGGATAGCCAAGGATGCGACAGAGCTGGTCGGGAACACTCCGCTGGTGAGGCTGAACAGGGTCACCGGAGGGGCAGCGGCGACAGTGGTGGCCAAGCTGGAGAGCTTTAACCCGCTGTCCAGCGTCAAGGACAGGATCGGTGTCAGCATGATAGATGCCGGTGAAAAGGGAGGTCACATAAAGAAGAACACGACCATCGTGGAGCCGACAAGCGGCAATACCGGTATCGCGCTCGCGATGGTCTGCGCAGCCAGGGGGTACAAGTTGCTCCTCACCATGCCTGATACGATGAGTGTCGAGCGCAGGTCCTTGCTCAAGGCCCTGGGCGCGGAGCTCGTCCTGACACCCGGGAGCGAGGGCATGAGCGGTGCGGTCAACAAAGCCGAGGAGCTGGCGGCGGAGAACCCGGGCTACTTCGTGCCGCAGCAGTTCAAGAATCCGGCGAATCCGGAGGTCCACCGCAAGACCACGGCGGAGGAGATCTGGAAGGACACCGACGGAAAGGTGGATATTGTTGTGTCGGGCGTGGGGACCGGCGGTACGATCACCGGAATAGCGGAGGCCCTCAAGGAAAGGAAGCCGGAACTGAAAGTGGTGGCGGTAGAGCCCAAGGACTCGCCCGTGCTTTCCGGAGGAAAGCCGGGGCCGCACAAGATCCAGGGCATTGGCGCGGGTTTTGTTCCGGACGTGTTGAGGGTGGATCTCGTGGACGAGGTGATCCAGGTGACCAACGAAGATGCCGCGGAGACTGCAAGGAGTCTTGCCCGGGAGGAGGGTCTTCTTGTGGGGATCTCCTCAGGTGCGGCCGCGTGGGCGGCGCTCAAGGTGGCAGGGCGGAAGGAGAACAAGGGCAAGCTCGTCGTAGTCATCTTCCCGGATACGGGGGAGCGATACCTTTCCACGGAGCTTTTTGGAGGCAAGCAGTGATACAAAGGTGCGAAAGGCAGATGGTGGCCATGCTATGTATCATGCCCGGGCCCCTGAAGGGGCACTGTAAGAGTTCTGCGTAGATTGGGGAATGGAAGGTAAAGAGAAGAGGGTGTATTCTCCCCACGAGTTGCAGCCGGCGATGTTTGCATACTTGAGCCTCAGACTGGAGTTTGTTGCACAAACTCCAAGCTCAGTTCCTAAGGTTCGCAGCGATGCTGAGCCGGGCATTGTTGAGGCGGCAGAAGAAGTGAACTGACACTACACAGCGGGCAGGAGGTGGCAGCATGGCTAAGACTATCGCCGAGATAAACGAACGAATAAAGAAGAAGAAGGCCGTGGTCGTCACGGCCGAGGAGATAATCGACATAGTAGAGCAGAAGGGCGTCAAGAAGGCGGCTGAAGAGGTCGATGTCGTAACTACGGGGACGTTCGGCCCCATGTGCTCTTCGGGTGCCTACTTCAATATCGGTCACAGCACGCCCAAGATCAAGCTCGGGGGCGGGGTGGCTCATCTGAACGACGTGCCTGTCTATACCGGGTTTGCGGCCGTGGACGTTTACATCGGGGCAACTGCATGTACCATCGACGACCCGCTGAACAAGGTCCATCCGGGTGAGTTCAAGTACGGCGGGGGGCATGCGATAGAGGACCTGGTCGCAGGCAAGGACATGAAGTTCATCGCGACTGCCTACGGCACGGACTGCTACCCCCGGAAGAAGCTGGAGACACTGATAAACATCAAGGATCTGAACGAGGCGGTGCTGTTCAACCCGAGGAACGCCTACCAGAACTACAACGTGGCCGTGAACCTGACGGACAAGATGATATATACCTACATGGGTGTGCTGAGACCCAAGCTCGGCAATGCCAACTACTGCAGTGCGGGCCAGCTCTCGCCTCTCCTGAACGACCCTCACTACAGGACAATGGGCATCGGGACGCGTATCTTCCTCGGCGGGGGGGAGGGCTACGTGGTCTGGCAGGGGACACAGCACAACCCCGGGGTGCCGCGGAAGGACAACGGCGTTCCCCAGGCGCCGGCAGGGACCCTGGCGGTCATGGGAGACTTGAAGGGCATGTCGGCGGAATGGCTCAAGGGCAGCACGTTCCGGGGATACGGCACGACGCTGTCGGTAGGCCTCGGGATCCCGATCCCCATGCTGGACGAGGAGACGTGCAGGTATGCGGCCGTGAAGGACGAGGACCTGTGGGCGCAGGTCGTGGACTACGGTGAGGCGTACCCAACGGGCAAGAAGGGAAGCCTCGGTGAGGCTAACTACGCCCAGCTGAAAACGGGCACGATAACCGTCCAGGGCAAGGAGATACCGACAGCCGGTCTTTCCAGCTACCCGAAGGCCGTGAAGATCGCAAACACCCTGAAGGAGTGGATCGAGAAGGGCGACTTCCTCCTGAGCGAGCCGGTGGCCCAACTGCCGGGAGCCGACTCGGGATACAGCTTCGGGCCGTTGAAGGAGAGGCCGATCGACTAGTCGGGACCTTTCTGCCCGGGCATGAGAATTGACGGTCCCTGGCAGAGAGTGGTGGATGAAAAGGGCGCGGGGATACGGCAGTGGCAGATGCCGGGCCCTGCGCCTTTCCTTTTCGGCGGTGCGGTCTTCGAAGTGACGCGGCGGTTCGCGGGCTTGCCCCCGGCTGGGCCCTTGCCCCGCCAGAGCGGCGGGGGTATACTTCCGGGTGAGAGGGCCTGGCCCAGGGCTGTTTAGTGGAGGGAGGGACAAAAGTACAGGTGGATGAGAGAGCGGAAGACCTCGATATAGTCCGGGTGACCGAAGGCCGGAAGGAACGGCGCACTGATGAGGTCACCAGGGAATCCCCGCTGACGATCTATGTCAACAAGCAGGAGATGGTGACGCTTCTCTGCAGTCCCGATGACCTGAAGCATCTTGCAGTGGGCTTTCTCCATTCGGAGGGCTTCCTGCGGAGCAGGGAGGACATAGACAAGGTGACTCTCTTCCCTGATAAGGGCATGGTGTGGATAGAGATGAAGGGCGACCAGGATTTCTCCAGGGAGCTCATGTCAAAAAGGCTCGTCACATCGGGCTGCGGGAGGGGCGCTTCCTTCTACAATGCCGCCGATGCTTCCACCTGCCGCAAGGTGGAAGCGCAGCTCACCATCTTGCCGGAGCAGGTCCTTTCACTGGTCGGGAAGGTGCAGGAGATGTCGCTGCAGTACCGGAGGACCGGCGGGGTCCACAGCGCCGCGCTTTGCGATGCCGGCGAGATCCTTGTGTTCAGCGAGGACATCGGCAGGCACAATGCCGTGGACAAGGTGTTCGGGTGTTGCCTGATGGAAGAGATGGATACGGCGGGCAGGATAGTGGTGACCAGCGGGAGGATGTCCTCGGAAATAGTGCTGAAGGTTGCCAGGAGAGCCATCCCGGTGCTCCTGTCGCGATCCGCACCCACAGACCTCGCCGTCAAGCTCGCCGCCAAGCTCGGGGTGACCATGGTTGGCTTCGTCAGAGGCAAGAGGATGAATATCTACGCTAACGAGCACCGGATAGTAGAAGGCATCTCCTCCTAGACGCTCATCAACACGATGGCTAGCAGAGTGCATGCTAGGGCCGGGAGTTCCCTCCCCTTCAGCTTTTCATGCCACATGAGGTGCGCGGCGGCAACCGTTATGAGTATGGTACCGCAGGTCTTCACCGGGAACGCCACAGTCCCCGGAACGGCTTCCAGCGCAAGGAGCAGGGAGAAGACAGCTCCCATCCCGGCGAGTCCCATTGCTGTGCCCACCGCGAACTCCTTCCTTCCGGTCCGCTTGCCGCTGGTGCAGTGCATCAGGAGAGCGGGAAGGAACGCCGCGCCGTAGAAGGAGGCCATGTAAGTCAGTTTGAACTCTGCCAGCCCGAGCCCGGGCAGCATCCTAGACGAGATCCCGGCCACGCCGGACAGCACAAAAGCGGCTGCGAGTTTCTTCCACTGGCCTCCTGCGAGGCGGTTGGTTCCAGGATCGGCCAGCCCCAGGAGCAAGATGCTGACCAGGGCCAGCAGTAGGCCCGCAGCCTGGAGGGGTGTGGGTATTTCGTGCCACAGAAAGCCGGATAGCGACGCAGGGATGATCATCGACAGAGTCATGATGGTCCAGGACAGTCCGAGCTGAGCTCCCCCGCGCACCACGGCGAAGTATGCTTTGATGGCTATGAGGAGCGCGAGGCCGCCTGCCGCGCCGATGAGCGCTGCCGGCAGGTTGAGCGAGAAGGAAGGAGTAAGTGCGGCCCATAGGGCCGCTGCTGCGAAAGCTGTGCCGCAAGCAACCGTCGTGACTCCCGAGCTGGAGCACTTGCTGCGCAGCGCCACCTTGTAGGAGAGAGCCCACCATGAGCTCATAAACATCGAAAGGATTAGGTAGAGCATGGACTCTCTTCAGGTCTTGAGGCTGCAGACGAGCCGGTGAAGGGCATCGTTCTGAGCCCCATACACGAGTTTGCGAAGCAAAACTCAACGGGCAACGCGTTGTATACTCACATCGCAGAACTGGTCGCTTTGCGTTGCCTTGGAGTTTGCTGCACAAACTCCACGCTCGGCCCCTACGGTTCTTAGCAGCGCTGAGCCGTTTGCGTAACCACAGACCGAGTTCGCGAAGCAAAACTCAACGGGCAACGCGTTGTATGCTCACATCGCAGAACTGGTCGCTTTGCGTTGCCTTGGAGTTCGACGAGTCGAACTCCACGCTCAGCCCATAAGGCTCCCAGCAGTGCTGAGCCGTTTGCGTAACCACAGACCGAGTTCGCGTAGCGAACTCGAAGCTCGGCCCCTACGGTTCTTAGCAGTGCCGAGCAGCGCTACTTGAACTCTATGAGCTCCACTTCGAAGATCAGTGTTGCGTTAGGATCGATCTTCGGGACTGCACCGCGCTCCCCGTAGGCGAGAGCCGGAGGGATGAAGAGGCGGTACTTGCTTCCCACGCTCATCAGCTGCAGCGCCTCAGTCCAGCCGGCGATAAGTCTGTTCGCGGGCCGTGTCATGGGCTTGCCGCGCTTGTGGGAGCTGTCGAACTCCGTCCCGTCGAGAAGCATGCCCCTGTAGTGCACGGTTACCTGGTCGGTTGCTTTGGGCTTCGGGCCGCTACCTTTCTCCAGTACGAGGTATTGCAGGCCGCTATCAGTGGTGACGACCCCCTTCTTCTTCCCGTTCTTTGCCAGGAAGGCCTTGCCTTCCTTCAGGTTCTTTTTGCCTGCTTCCTTGCGTTTGATGGTCATCGCTTCCCGGACTTTCGCGGTGAACTCTCCGTTGAGCTTGTTGACCTCTTCCTCCGAGAGGAGCGGCTCGTTGTCCTTCAGGCTGTCTTCCACTCCCCGGAAGAACGCCTTGAGGTCGAGCTCGTCCGGCGACATCTTGAGCGATATCCCCACCCTTATGCCGATCGCATAGCTGACCTGCTCGGCGGGCGACTTCAGCTCATCCTTCTTCTCTTCTTCATCCTTGCCGAGTGCCGGGGCAGTCCAGCCCAGTGCAGAGGCAAACAGTATGAGTGCGAGACTCGCTGCCGCGATGCGTTTCATTGCAGACTCCTTTCCATAGGTCCGGTCTCATAAATCCGCGCATCATGGTACGTCAGCCCGGCGGTTTTTGCAAGGCAAACGGACCGGGATGAAGGAAACGGTGGGCTGCATCATGCCCTGTACTGCCGGGAGGCAGGGGGCTCTCAAAAAATCGTGGCCTTGATTTGTTCCTTCGTGATAGGTACACTTGGTCCGGGATGGAGGGCCCTGGCGATGAGAGTGGTGCACATCATCTTCGTGATCGTGCTGGCGGCGTGCTCCGGCGCGCCGCGGGCGGAGACGCTGGAGGTCGGCGTGAAGCCGGCTCCACCGTTCGTAATAGTCGACGAGAAGACAGGTGAAGTGAGCGGGTTCTCTGTCGACCTGGTCAGGGAGCTCGCGGCCGCGCTGGAGCCGCCGAGGACAGTGAAGTTCCGCGTCGATCCGGACCTCCTCTCACACCTGGATGCCGTCAAGTCCGGCAAGGTCGACCTCGGGATCAGCGCGACGAGTGTCACCGAGGAGAGAGAGCGGGTGCTCGACTTCTCGCATCCTTTCTACCGGGGCGGATTGGGGATAATGGTCCCGGTGCGCGGCACACGGTCCGGGCTGTTGAGGATCATCTTCTCCCGGGGCGTGGCGCTCGTCGTCCTGGGCGTCATCGTGTACCTGGTCGTCTGCGGGATGCTGGTATGGCTTGCAGAGCGCGGGAGTCCGAGCTTCGATGACCGGTGGCTGCCGGGAATAGCGCAGGGCATCTGGTGGACCATTGTCACGATGTCAACGGTCGGCTACGGGGACTTCGTACCGAGGAAGCCGTTGGGCAGGGTCCTGGGGGTCGTGGTCATCTTCAGCGGCATAGGTCTCTTTGGATGGGCCATTGCGTTCTTCACCTCCACGCTTGCCGCCGAGCGGCTCGGCGGGGCCGTCTCCGGGCCTGCTGACCTTGCCGGGAGAAGAGTCGTGGTGATAAACGGCACTGTCGGGGAGCGCGCGGTCTCCAGGATGATGACCCAGACCGTGAGGGTATCAGGCATCGAAGAAGGCGCTGCGCTGGTCGTTGACGGGGAGGCTGACGCACTGGTGCACGATGCGCCCATCCTGCGTTACTACATCAGGAGCGAGGGGACGGGCAGGTTCGTGCTGGCGCCGCAGGAGTTCGAGGCGAGATCGTATGCAATAGTCTTTCCTCCCGGCAGCCGGTTGCGGGAGGAAGTGAATGTCGCGCTCCTCAAGCTTATGGAAGGCGAGGAGAGCATCCACGGCAAGCTGCACGAGGAGTGGTTCGGGAAGTGACTGGGCAACGGGAGTCTGCCTTCCCTGCAAGGTCATCATGCAGTACGTTGCCATGGAGTTTGTGAAACAAACTCCCGGCGAACTGTGCTGCCCTACAGGGAATGTTCCTCCAGGTAGGCCGGTACGGTGACCTCGCTCTGGAAGCGCTCGCGCAGGACAGTCGCGAGAGCCGCGGCGGCTTCCTGTTCCCCGTGCACGACGAATATCTTCCGGGGCGCTTTCTTAAACCCCGACACCCAGCGCAGCAGTTCGTCACGGTCGGCGTGGGCGGAAAACCCGTTGATCTTCTCGATCCGCGCACGCACGGTGCGCATTTCTCCGAGTATCCTGATCTTCCGGGGGCGCTCCAGCAGCTCTCTCCCGAGTGTGCCCCTCGCCTGGTATCCGACGAAGAGCAGGGTGCTGTCCGGTCTCGAGATGTTGTTGGCGAGGTGATGCTTGACGCGCCCGCCGGTGCACATCCCGGAACCAGCCATTATTATTGAAGTGCCCTTCCTGAAGTTTATCGCTTTCGAGTCCTTGGCCGAACGCGTGGCCTTCAGAAGCGGAAAGTCGAACGGGGAGTCGCCGCCCTGGATGAGTGCCTTGGTCTTATCGTCGAAGTAGCCGGTGTGGTTCCGGAAGACTTCCGTTACGGCTATAGCCATCGGGCTGTCCAGGAAGACGGGCAGGGTCGGTATGCTGCCCTCCCGCAGCAGAGCGTTAATACAGTAGAGAAGCTCCTGTGCCCTCTCGATGGCAAAGGTCGGTATCACGATGTTGCCGCCGGCTTTGTCCGTCTCGACTATTATCCTGCGAAACTTGTCCAGCGGTAGCTCTTTCTCCTCGTGCAGCCTGTTCCCGTAGGTCGATTCCATGAAGACGCAGTCTGCCTCTTCGAAGAGGGTCGGGTCGTTCAGGATGGGCTTTTCCCACCGTCCTATGTCGCCTGAGAAAATGCAGGTCGTGCGCCGGCCGTTCTCGGAGATCTTCAGCTCTATCATCGACGCGCCAAGTATGTGCCCGGCATCGTGGAAGACTGCCTCGATGTCCTCCGATATGCGGACAGGCTCGTCGTATCCCGTGGTCACGAAGTGTTCCAGGGCCGCGGTCGCGTCCTTCACCGTGTAAAGGGGTACCAGTGGGAACGGGCCTTTTCTTCCCTGCCTCTTGTGTCTCTTCTTCTTGTACTTGATGCTCTCCTCCTGCAGCTTTGCCGAGTCGAGCAGGGCGATGGTCACTATTTCCGCGGTGGGAGAGGTCAGGAATATCTTTCCCTTGAAACCCTCCCTGACGAGCTTTGGCAGGTACCCGCAGTGGTCCACGTGAGCGTGGGTCAGGATACAATAGTCTATGCTGGACGGATCGACTGGGAACGGCTCCCAATCGCGGGCCCGGAATTCTCGTTCCTGGTGAAGCCCGCAGTCCACCAGCAGGCGGGTCGAACCGCACTCCAGCAGAAAGCGAGAGCCTGTTACATTCTGTGCTGCTCCGAGTGTGTTGACTTACATCGTCCTCTCGACGCTCCCTCCCGGATGTTTTTTGCGCCTGTGTCGTCATGATTATATACAGTAGCCGGGGGCGATGTCAAGCTCAAGGCGCTGGTGACAGCCCGCGGCGGTCACCGGGAGCCCCGGGATC
>SDBT01019031.1_pt1 | contig 10770 bp, 13 predicted proteins | sample 2277101 | NCBI WGS metagenome assembly SDBT01 (sample SAMN10404973, study PRJNA504765) | marine sediment metagenome | isolation source: marine sediment core GS10_PC15, 103 cmbsf | place: Arctic Ocean: Southern Knipovich Ridge | collected 2010 | reverse complement strand
TTTTCATTAATTTCCCATCCCATGTTTTCCCTGATAGGCTCTTCTATTTGATTGTACCAATTATTTTTCAAATTAGGACACTACCAAAAATTTACGAAATTTAGCTGAAATTTCGCCCCAAAGGCCCATATTTTGACACGAAAAGAGGGGAGAAACAGCACGTGGGCATTATCAGCACTAAAAATGGGGTTGTGTGACCATCACGCACAGAAGCCCGCCCCGACGATCCATCGTCAGATGGCCATCCTTTATTGTCCGAATTATAATCCAAAAACCGGCCAAATCAAGAATAAACGGCCTATAACCTTAAAATCCCCCTTTTTAAGCCAAAAGACTATTTATGTGCTTATAAAGCACCTCGAATAGAGCATATCAAGTATCAAATGCCTTATCTGCCCGTCAAATGGAGCATTCGTCCGTCGGATGGAGCATACGTCCGCCGGATAAAGCATATGTCCGTCAAATGCCAAACATCATGTTTGGATCGGTTCATTTAAGACTTCAAATAGAGCATCCAAGCGTAGGATGGTTTTTCCGCCCGACGCTTTTTCTCCCTTGACGTACCAGAAATTTAGTTAGACTTTAAGTTCTGCGACGATTTGGCGTGTCTGGGGTGACTGGCCTTTGTGTGCCTGTTTGAACTGGTCGGCCTGGTCTTTGTGCTGCTGCTTGAAAAGCTCGTTGCCGGTGATTATCTCCTGCAGGGCCTTCTGTTTTGCCCTGGCCTGTTTGAAGAACCGCAGCGCTCTTGTGCCGTACACGCCGCCCAGCAAGGCCGATATCCCAATGGCCAGTTCGAACGCGCTGTCGGCTACCTGCCAAGCATCAGGCCGCTTGGCCGATTCACTTATGGCCGTTTGTGCAAGCTGAAAGTTCGACTGGGCAAGTATCTGCTCAGTAGTATCGGCCTCGGGCAGTTCCTTTGGCAGACCGTAGTAAGAGGTAAAGGCCCTGCTTTGTAACTGTGATAACTTGGCAAGTGCCTGCAGTTTCACCGAAGCCGCCTCTGTCCTTGCAGTATCGGCTGTTATCACGGCTGTGCGATTGTGCAGCCAGGCGTTTTGCTTTTGCGTCTCGGTCGGCGCAAAACGCAGACTATCACAACCAGTCGAGAGAAGACAGATAAGCCAACAGGCTAAAGTTAAACGGGCAAGAAAACCTCTACTCTTTCGTGATTTTGCTCCTTTGGATTTTGTTGTGTTACTCATCATATCTCTCCTTTCATATTACTTTCAAAAATGTTTTTTCTGCATCTCCGCTTTCGTTAAAGTTTTTCCAGAGCCCGCAGGCGATATTCGTACTCAAGCGACTTGGCCAAAAGCGATTCGAGCTTCTTCTCAAGACTTCTCTGGCTCTGACACAAGAAAGTTACATCCCGCTGCAGTAGGTCCAACTGCCGCTGCAGGTTCACCCAACTGCCCACAATCAAAGAGGCCAAAAGCACCAGTTGGATCAGTACCGAAAGATTTACCTGTCTGTTGAGCCGCCATGATTTGGAGTTTATTTCAGCCATAATTCAGCCCCCCTTTTGGAATTGAGTAATATCTGTCTTTACACTGGGACATAAAGGACATTTTTGCTGCCCACTCTCGACAGAACGGTATATGTCCCAGCAGGCAACTGCCCTTCCTCGAGAAATGATTCCGCCAAATTTGTCGCCTGCATCTGATCGCCTATCTCCGTCGGCAGCGACCCAGGCTCGCCTATCTCCACGGCGCGCACATTATAAACGTTGTATGAGTAATGGCCTTTGACCTTAACTGCCCAAGCAGTCGTCCGTGCGCCGGGTGATGTGACGGCGGATATCTCCGACGTCTCTACAGGAATTCCCCGGGCGAGTTTTTCCAGCACCTGCTGACTGTTTGTGATATTCCTCCGGTTACTCATAACTGTTGGTCCCTTTGTCGAATGATTTTCAAATTCGTGCACTGGTTCTTAAAATCCATTTGTACCCGTTCTATCCAACTGAGGCTTCTGTTATCGCTTCGACAGCTAAGCAGGTCTCTGCTCTCAGGACTTGTGGTGACTCTGTCGCCGACTCTGTAATCAAAAGCAAGGTAAGGCGTCTGCACATCAACGGTTTCGATTATCTCAGGCGATGCCTGAGCCTTCTTGCGCACAAATTCATACAAGGCTGTGGAGTCGTCGACGATGTCCGGCTCGCCGAGCCACTCATCCGATGTATTTGCAAAGATACTTTTGCCCGAAACCTGGCGGTATTTAAACTGACGAGGTAACGTAATAACATGCTCAACAACAGGCGCGACCGAATTTACCGGCCCGTCCGCAACTTCACAACTCAGCCTTTCATCGCTGATTACCGACGCCGTTATCCTGAACCTCAATACCCCTTTCAGTGCCGCTATCCAGGTCTCGACATCAAGCTGGTCGCTGCTTAGCCAAACTCCGCACTCCTTGAGCAGGTTGTTAAAGGCATAAAGATACTGCCACCAATGCAGACCATCATCGAACGAAGCCTGCAAAAAATAACCCAGTGACTTGCCCTGTTTGTCAGTGGTAAGGGCCGGCCAAAAGCGCCTGCGACGCACAGCAAAATTGCTGGTCCCGAAAATCTTTGAAAAGTCGAACGCCTGCCCCTGGTTATATGGTAAGCCGCTGTAGTCACCGGCTTCATTAAGACACCATTTGCGATATACGTCCTTTACCCGAACGAAATCAGGATTTGTCGACGGTGAAAACTTATCATAATCAGTATCCTCATCGCTCGGGTCCCATGCCTTGACCAGCTCAAACGTGGCTTCGTAAATCTCAAAATCGCCTTGCCCGATGTATTTATGCGTGAGAGGCCAGAAATTCTTCCTGCTGTGCAACCTCGCTATGTTTGTCTTTGAGATGCTAAGCTGCTCTCCGGGCCGCTGACAATTTAGTTCGACAGCCCTGTCCCTGCCCGGCCTGTAGAACACAATCGCCTGCTCCGCGCCAGCCGGTGTCAGCCGAGGAACGAACTTAAACCTCAAGCCGGTTCTGTCACAGCACCGCCGCAGTGCTTCCAACAAACTCAGCCCTGTTACGTCGAGGTCACGGACATTTTGGCGCTCGGTCAGTTGCCATAGTTGTTCGATAGTCGGTCTGTACAGTTGCCCGTCAGGCAGATACTCACGGAGCAGGTAATCAATTACTTCGGCGTAGCTCCACAGTTTGCCCACCGAAGGCTCGGTACTGAACGCCGTGTAGCTGTTCCCGTTATGCTCTATGAGTTCTGTAGCCGCATTGGCCTGTCCGTCTTCATTAAAGGCGGTGTTGGCTCCGGCCAAAAATGAACTCGAACTGCCCGTCCTGCGCACCCGTCGTCCGTATACTGTAATGCGCCGCAGCGTCGCACTAAAATCAGCAGCTATGATCTCAACTCTTTCACCCTCAGGACCCAACATTGTTTCGATGCCATCGACCTGACCGGCAAAGAGCGGAAAAGTAAAAGCTGATACGCCGGGCGCAGCGCCATTGTAGACCCGACGGATACAAATGCACCGACCGGTCGCAACCTCAGACTCGATTTGTTCAGCAGCAATTGGCTCGGCTTGCACCTGCGCAGCCGGATTTACAGCTAACCTCGCCCAGCTAAATTCAGGCCAGTCACCACGCACAATCTCAAGTGGCTCAAGGTACGGACACAATGTGCCGTCGAGTAAAACCAAAGTCGTTGGCGCAGGTAGTGTCATCTGTGTCTGAGCTGATTGATAAAAGTCGATTCTGTTGGACATAGAAAACTCGAATCTGCTATAAAGTTTCAGCACTTAAAATATCGATTGCATCGGGGCTTGTCGCATTGATATGGATGCCCATCAGGACGCTTGATGCACTCTCATTGCCAGCAGCATCCTCCGCTTTTACGGCAAACAAGTATCTACCTGCATCAAGCATGTCGCTCTGATAGACGTAAAACATCCGGCCGGCATAGCCAATCTCGAAAATAGGATTATCGTAGTCGATCTGCCCGGTCCCACCGTCCCAATAAATCCTGAAACACACCGGCTCTGACTGTTGCTCAAGTGGGCAGTAGAACCACAGCAGCTGCACTCTATTGCCGGCTGCTTGTTTGGCTCTTACAGCAAAAATACCGTTCGGCCCCAGGTCGACAAGCTCGCCGTCTGCATCTATGGAGACTTTGACAGCAGCAGACAGGCTGTGCTCCTGGTCACCGCAGTTATTGGCCCGACGAACAACATAGAAGTATGTCGTGTCGCTGTCGTGCACGGCATAACTGGGCGGCTGAATCTGAGAGGCATCCGGTTCACCTGCCGCTAATATGTTATCAAAATCAATCGCCTCCATACTGTTACCGCGATACAACAAAGAGCACCCCTTGACTCGAGACCAGAACCAGCCCAGCGTCAGTACTATGCCCAGCCTAAAACCATTACTCGTCATACCGGTAAACAGCGCTTCTTTCAACCACATTGTCTCCATTAGCCCGGTGTCCTCGTAAGATTTGATTGTTCATCGGTTGGAGTGTGAGTCAGGATAATCGTTTCGCCGTCATCATCATAATAATCGATGGCGCCCGTGACCTTGTTTTGCACGGCCTTGTTGACAAGTAATTTCGCTGCCTTTTCAAAAAGCCAGCTTCCCGCGAATCTATTCTCTATCGAAAACGTCGCAAGCACCGCGTTAACCGTCTCACCGTCAATAACAGCACCGGACAAAATCACCGAATAATCGTGGCCTTTTGTATAGAAGGCATCCGCGCTCAAATCTATTTTGCAATTGTGAATGCCGGTTAGACCATCGAAATCCTCAGTATCGGTTATTCCCGCCGCGCTCTGTGTCGTGCCATCATCTTTGTAAACCTGTACGGTACCATTGGTACTACGGGTGATACTCGCACCATTTTTATCATTGGTGGCCCAGCAAAAATAGACTCTTGCGTCTTCTTCATAATTGCCTAAGTACATCATACTAATCCCCTCTTGCCTGCTGCTAATAAACCCCCGACCAGCTGACGCCCAGCCGTGCTTAAATTCTCCGTCCCATGCCCGTTGTTATACAAAAACGACCGCTCATCTGCCGTTAACACCCTGTCAAATATCATCACACAATCCATAATGCCATCGAAGAAGTACGATGTCTGTTCTCCGCTAAGTTTTACGCCGATAGATAAATCTTCGTCGTTTGATATATCATCAATGCTATAAATCGGGGCGGAAGTGCTCGGGCTGCTGTTATCTATTTCCATCGCAATCAGCGCATTGCGGTCCCAACCGATATAAGCAGAGTGCCAAGTATCATCGTTGACAACTAGCGCTGAAACAACAGCTACTTGCAAAGCACCTTTTTTAATAAGTCCCCGCAGTTTATAATTCGCGTACCAAACATCCCAGCCGCTTACACCGCCAATTCCTCGATGATTGATAATATAACCTGGGACATTGCTCGTTTTTTTAAACCAAAAGAAAACAGAAAAATCCCTACTGGTAAAATCCCAAACATCATCATCCGCGACTCTAATGTAATCACCTGAACCATTAAAATCAAAAGCCCCATTGAGCCACGGCGGATTGCCGCTGCTTGTGTGTAACAGGTTTGTGTTACGCTCGGACACGCCATTGTGGCCGTTACCCGATGTGTCGCCGACGTCCGTGCTGGGCGCATCTTCATTCATCTTCCAGCGAGCAACGCAATTTGCAGACAAATCAATCACCATATCACCCAGCCTTTTCCTTTATTGCACTCCTTAATTACCTCGGAGAACCCGAAAAAATCATTTATGTCTCCTCTGTCCACGTCCCGTTCTTAGCGACCGTTGACCAGTCACCATTCGAATCAGCAACCAGGGTTATACATTCACCGACCGCATCAGCCGATTTGTATTTATCCGCCGCCTGGCCACTGCCATCCCTGATTGTTGCCGTGCCGGGGTCAACCCGCAATTCCTGGGCGGCCTGGACAGCAAAAGTAAATACTGTGCCCGCCGGAGCTGAGGCAGGCAGCGTGAGTGTGATTGTCTGAGTGGCACCGAGGTTAGTATGACTGCTGCCCGACTCGGCTGCCGTCAGCACATTATCACCAGTGTGTGCCTCAACCGTCTTTTTCACGCCTCCGGCTCCATACGGCATCAGAATGTTATGACCCTCGCGAGAATCCGTTATCGATGTGATGCGACCGTCTGAGGTACTCGCTGTCGCCAGCCGAATATGGGGCACTGTCGCCATATCTGGAAAGCCGCTATACCCGTTCGTTACCAGACCTCCGCTCGAATCGAGATAAATATAAATACCGGCTTTATCATCCGCCAGTGTGTTGCCCGACGAACCCTCGTAGCTGACCAGTTCCGTACCTATCCAGAACTTGCCCTTCCTTACTCCGATATCCAGATTACCCTCCTCATAGACCCTTAAATCATTTGCCCGCCTTGTAGCCAGCAGCAGCCGATAAAGCAGCTTTCTGAACTGCAAATAATAGGGCGATGTGCCGGTAGCTATATACTCAACCCCAGTCTCGTCATCGGACTGTATATTTAAAAGCGTATTGTCGGATGGATATACTTCAGCCATAATCTTCTCCTTGTTATCCCTTGCTATGAAATACTAAGCACCAATCGATTCGTTTCTTTATCAAATGAAGACACACTTACCTCCTCAGCAGGTCTCGCTGCCCTAATAACGGTAACTTGGCCGGTCTCCCTAGCGCCGCTTTCGTTGCCCCTTTCATCAGTTATTTTTACAGCAAATCTGTAAACACCCGTGCTCATAGGTGGGCTTATCCATTCAAGCACATCAGCATCGAGCCCGAACTGACCCAGCCCGAAAACACCCTTACCAAATCCAACCGCAGCAGCTGAGTCTAAGCCGAAGTCACTCGTGCCTAAACTGCTCATCCCGAAACCTGCCTTGTCCTGCCAGGCCGGCCAGATACGAATCAGCCCAGCAGACAATGGGTCGTCGTAATCAATCTCACCACCGCCGCTGTCAGTATAGATACAAGCCGTAGCGCCAATTGGCAAATCCTGCCCTCGCACAAAACTCAGTCGTACCCGACCGGAGCCACTTGCCGACGTGCTAATCTCATCGCTAAAGTCACCGTATGCATCCTCGCCCTTGACGGCGAATACTTCAATCCGCACCGGAGTCTCTAAAGACGTAGGGACCTGAACCAGCATTTCTCGCTGCTCACTATCAATACTCGTCCCCGCATACCGGCCGTTCACGTAGACCTGATAAAACATGTTCGACCAGCAACAACGCCATCTGACCAACGCTATCCTCGGACATCCGACATGCCCGCCGTCTGCCCAAATCCCGCCGGGTACTTCGAATGCCCTTACATTATCTATACCACCGTCGATAAGTCCCATAGCCTCTCAAACCACTAACTGCGTGTAGACAATTTCATAGCTGACAACTATACCCCCGCCGCTTGCTCGCTCCTCTGTCACCTTGAAACTGTCCATCCGAATATTATCAAACTCCTTGTTGCCCCCCAACACCAGCGTATGCGTACGCCCGTCTATAAAAGCTGATATCGCACTCGCTTTACTATTCAATTCCGCGCGACTTGTTGCCCGCAGCACCCCCTTCTGCTTTATCTTCCTGCTGCGTCCACCCAGATCGATACTGAGCACACCGTCCAGCCCTGATACGGCTCTCTCCACCGAATCCCTGTTAACACTGCCTACCTCAATCTTCAAGTCCTGCTTGTCAAACAGCATCTGTCCATCTAAACCAATACTCATCTGCTTTTCCTCAGCAAACTAATCCCGAACCAGCCGTCCGGACGTGCCCCCCTTCGTGACACCAGCCGACCCATCACCGCCAACATCGATACTAAGCCGACAACGCTCTCTCGCTTTCTCGAAAAGCTTCTGATAGTACAGGCTTTTCTTCCAGAAATTCTCTTCTTCCGACTTACTTGCTAACATTGCATAAACGCGTGACATCACTGCAAAGACCGATGCCTGCCTTAACACCTTTGTATCCAAAACATCACCTACACCTATCTCACTTGCAGCATTGCCTGGCGCAATGCCAAAGTACTCGGTCAGCTGAAAACCAACCTCACTCACTTGCGGCCCAAATGTGCTGACCCGATACGATATATCAGTAGCAGCTGGCGGCGCTACCGCCCCGTCCTCTGAATCCGCTCGGACTACCGAGACACTTAGCTCGGTGGCCGAATCAACCGATACAATTTCATACCCACCGTCTAATGAGCCGTCTGAAGATTGCAGATATATAACCTGCCCGGAAGAAACCTGTGAGCTTATAAAATCTGCCCCACTTGCTGTGAACGTCGTTCCACTTAAGACCCCACCTGCCCCTGCCGCAAGGACCTGCCAGGGCAGATGCAATTCGCCGAATAGTGCCGGCTCGTATTTGAGAATATCCACATCGTTTGAAAAACTGACCATTTTTTCCGACTCCATCATCTTGCCGGGGCGGCCAGGTGCCCGAAAACCCTAAACAGCTTCAGGCACCTGTACCAACATCAATCATATTGCCCCCGAACATTCTCCGGTTATTAGCTCACGGTCAAATCCCGAATAAGCCCGTGTGCCGTTTCGTTTTTCAACTCCACCGTATACTCACCAATCAACTCACCGCACTCATAGTCGCCTCCGCTTGCCAGGCTCTTGAATTGGAAGCTCCGCCCCGCCAGCGGCAGTACGTCAATCCGCGACGAATCCATAAACAAGACCGCATCCTGAGGCACCCATCGTGTCGTAACAATCCTGCAGACGCCGAAGTCACTTTCATAAATGCTGATCATATCGGTGAAAGTCGTGTCGCTCGGCCCGAAAGTACGGCTGCCTGATGTGAAGGAGTTTATCTTTCGCTTCTGCACTCCCCCGACTAAAATCAGGTCTACGTTGCCGTTGCTGTTCTCCCAAATCTGCCTCAGTACGTAGTTGATTTTCGCTTCGTTAAGTTCGTCACCTGCCGGAAAACCGCTGTCCCCGGTATGGAAAGCGTTCGTTGAAAGGTGTTGAATAATACCCTTCATCGTCCTTCTCGCCGAACCGCTGCCCTCCGGACTGCCCGTTGGTTGTCCCCCGTTGATGACCGTGTTCTCCAGGTCCCGAATCAGCTCCCGAAGCCGCTCCTGTTTCTGATAATCCATCTCGTCGGCAAGACCTAATTGGCTCGCAGCCATATCGGTACCGCTCACTTCCACCGTCGCGGTAAAAATCTGTGTGTAGTTGCCGCACCGCGCTCGATTGGTAAATCTGGCACCAGGCTTGTCCGCTCCCTCCAGAGATGCGTTGCCCAGAATGTTAATCACCTGGTTGTCTGCTAAATTCTCCGCCGTCGTACCTGCATACCCTCGAACCACCGTCAGCGTGTTACCGTTGATTGCCGTTACCAGCATCAATTCCTCCGACCCTTCCACCTGAATCTGGTCACCCACGCGGAACCTGCTGCCATGCTCGACCCCAAAATCAGTGTCCGCCGCAGGGTCCGTGAAAGAATCGTCGTCGATGGCGTCTTTATTAGGCAGCAGTTCATCCTCGAGCCATTCATGGTGTGTGCTTCTGGCCTCACGCATCGGGTCGCCCAAAGCATCCAGCAGCGGCGTCTCGTAAGGTGAGATTATCCCTATCAAATCCGATACGTCCTCTGCCAGCTCAGGCAAAGTCGTGCCAGCCGAATATGTCGCTTTTCCTGTAAATGCCATTTGTCTTTCTCCTTCTATCTATTTACAAACTTGCTTTGTCCATTCTCCTGTTACAATCAAACAAAATCCCTTCGCAACTTCAGATACTCCTGTAAATCCGTCCGATTACCTGTCACTGCTGCTCTCTTCGCTGCCCTTTCAAGGACCGTCTCATTGCTTGCAATTCGGTCCTTGGCGCCTGATGTCTTCTCCGCCGCAGTAGCAACACCGGTCTCTGCAAACAGATACCGCTTTTCCTTTTTCAGCTTCTCAATCACGCTGTCTATATCCGCTTCCGCTTTACCTTCCATCCTGGCTTTGGCAACTAAAACAGCCGCCTCCAGATCAACAGTCCCCGCCGCAGCTAATTTGCCGGTCAGCTCTTTTTCAACTCGTGCATCACTCAATTCTTCAGCTATTGAGCTAACCTGCGACCTCGCGTCAGCTAATTGCTCAGCCAGCGTTTCGGCTTTCTTCTCGGCACCCTGTGCCCTCTTTCGATAGCGGATAGACTCGGTAACCGGAACAAGCCTCGAGCTGCTGCCCTCATCCTCGCCCGCTTTTGCCTCACCCAATTTGTCCTCTTCTGCGTCAATCTGACTCATAAAACCTCCTGATTAAGCTAAAGCCTCAACTGCTCCTGATATCCTCATATCCTAATTCTCTGAGCACCTGCTCAGTCGGAACGCCCAGTTCCTTCTTGATTTGCGCTTCATTCAGCTTCTCGGTCATATTCTCAGGTAGTGGATTGGGAAAAATGACCTCAATCGCCCTGTCACCCTCGCTGCTCTTGTAGACTCCCGCCGAATCAAGTATTTCCAAAATCATCCGGCATATCTTTTTCACTCCCTCACCGTAAGTAAATTTCTTGCGCTCGGTTTTTGACAGCATTCCTATAAGTGTTAATCTAAGCGCCACTCCGCTTGTGAGGTGACCCAGTCTGTTTTTGATTACTCCCGCCACAATCGGCGCCACCCCGCTGGCCTTGTCCATCGCCTCCCTGATTTCACTGATATGCGCACTTTCACTGGGTGCTCCTGCATCCCCACCAAACTCTTCAATCGTTGCCTCCGGATTGTCCGTATACCACATCCGCCCCGGCGAAACAGGCTTGCCCTCAAATCCTTCTATCCCTTTTCCCAGATACATCTTAAAAGATTG
>SDBT01019030.1_pt1 | contig 10770 bp, 6 predicted proteins | sample 2277101 | NCBI WGS metagenome assembly SDBT01 (sample SAMN10404973, study PRJNA504765) | marine sediment metagenome | isolation source: marine sediment core GS10_PC15, 103 cmbsf | place: Arctic Ocean: Southern Knipovich Ridge | collected 2010 | reverse complement strand
ATATATAAATTATTTAATATACTTAATCTGATATATCAAAATATAATTCTATTATAGTGTTCTGAGTGATTAAGGAGATTGAAAGATGGCTCAAACACCATTTAAAGCTTCTCCTCTGTTCAACCAGTCTCCTAGTGCATTTCCACATAGTGGACCTATGTTCAGAGGAGAAATGGGAGCTGTACGATTACAAGCTCAACGAGATCAACTAAAAGCTTTATGGGGAAGACCAGCGGGATTAGGGAAATATGAAATATCAAACGAGGAACTTGCTACTAGAAATTTACAATCAGATGATATAATTGCCTTATATGATGGTAGAGAATTAGTATTTCCATCAAACAAGGTTACAGCTGCATTTTTAAATGGAGCTGCGGGATTTCTTACAAGTGTTGTTGCGCCTGTTTTAGAAACATCAGAAATGTCATTTAAAATAAAATTTGATGAAATTAACCAAACACCATATACTACAGTAACTGCTGGTGGTATACCAAGAGAACAATCTCATAGAAAGAAAGAGTGGACTGATAAGGTAAAGAAAAAGAAATTGATGGGTAGAATAGAAAATTCAGTATTATTAGATCCTAACTTTGGGGAACAAGCATGGTTAAGAGAATTAGCTGCTCTTGCATCAAATGCTTCTTTTACTTTAAATTTAGAAGTTGCTTATCAATTAGTTGAAATATCATATAGAAATCAAGTTCTCAATAGATCTAAAAATATACCTATGGATACATCAAAAGTATTATTAGCTGAACAGAAATCATTTGGTGTGGCAGCATACGATGCTGATGTATTTTATCAACTAATACTGAAAATGTATGATGATATTAATGATATGGATCTAATACTATTACCACAAGGATCTATACAGATGATTACAAATATTAGAGGAGAATCTAGATCTATGGAAGCACAAAAATTAATTGTTAATCCTCAAACTGGTAATGTAGAAAGAGTTATTATACAAGGTCCAGATAGTATAAAAACTGTTATACTCGGTGGTGGTAAAACTTTAAGTTTTCTTGAAGTACCTAATTTTAAAATAAATATGGATGATGGGAGAACTCTACAACCATTTAGAACAAATGTAACACTATGTCAAATGACTCCTCCAAATCCAGATATTAAAGCTACTGATGATAATATGTTAGATCCTAGAACTAATGATCTATTTATGTATGCACAATCAAGAACAGAAGGTGATAGAAGAAGAATTGATCATAGAGAAGCACTAAAACATTGTTGGTTATGGGATCCAAAAACTAAAGAACCATCTGAACATTATATACGTCAAGTTATAAAACAGAATCGTAGATTACATGATGTAGGAGACAATAAACCTGTAGATTGGAAAAATGGTGCTGGGACAATTGATGATGAAACAATATTAGACTACGATACACCTGCTAATGATTCTATTGATAATAAGAAAACTTTACTAGATATGAAAGGCTGGAGAGATCAATTCGGTTTTACAACATTCTTACCAGGACAGGATAAATTTGTTATACCTAAACATATTGGTGATTTTCATGTAAAAACTATGCCTCATTTATGGATACATAAAATTGCAAGAGCCATAAAAAAGAAGGGATTTCAAAATATAGATATAGACTGCGATATGATGTTGAGAGATTTAATGGATCTTGTAGATTCTATAAACAGTGAACCAGTGGATGATCATTATTTAAGAGCATTAATAGAAAAGAATTATCCTAAAATGTATAATGAGAATAATAATAGTATAAGAACATCAAAAACACCTGCGTCTAGGAAACATATATTCCCTGGTACAACTGTATTAAATGAATGGGTACCAAATAGATATGGTTCTCTAGATTTACCCGACAGAGATGGTAGGATGCCACAAACTTTCCCACCAGGATTTTCTAATGGTGTTGGTCTTCAGACTCTTGCTAAAGAAGCTGATAAAGATACTAGTGGATGGAAAGAAGCTGGAGCACGCGCTAAACGAGCTATAGCATTCTTGAGTCATATGGAAACTCTTATAAAAGACTATGTTGGTCATAAATCTGATATTATAAATCCTGAATATACCTATCCATGGATTCATAAAGATAGTGGTATAACTGTATTACTAGATAGTCTATTACATAATCACACTCCTATGTTCTTAGCAGTGCCACCTCCTAAATCAGAATCTGAATTTGTTAAATCTACTACAAAACAAGATAAAGATGTAACTGGTAGAATTAGAAATAAGTTTGCTACCTCCTCAAGTGCCATAAAAAATATGTATTTTGAGTTATCAAATGAAACAAGTTTTAATCAATTTAAAGCTCAATATAGTGTTGAATCAGTAAACCAACATATAGCTGGTCTATTGACGAGAAATATGCATGCATTTTACTATTCAAGTACAGGAAAATGGTTAAGAACAGCATCGTGTCTTAATGAAGAAGCTTATTACGAAGGTTTTCTTAGGGTATTATGGTTTATAAGATTCTACAGATCACAACCTGATGTTACTAAATTCACATCCCCTCAAAAAACTAAATTAATTAAAGATTTGAAATTAGATGATGGCTATGTAACTATATTTGATATTTTAGATACTATAGGAAACAAATTTGTTAAATTTGTCTCTGATGCTTGTCAAGAAAAGGATTTTAAAAAGGGTACCTCTTCTGATAGAGATGCTTTGTTATCAAATTATGTTATAGGATTAGGCCAACTTATGAAAATAAGTACTGTTGGTACACTTCAAACAAAAGATGAAAGAACAGGTGTTAACGGTACACAAAAAATAATGGATGTTTATAAGATGATGGAAAGATTAGTTTTACCTGATAAACACCAAGGTAAAACAAGAAAAGCAGAAGTAAAACATGAACTGGATAACATACTTGATGCTGCTATGAATCATTGGTCAACAACCAATGATTCATTATATAAAACTAAAGGATATAAAAAAGATACATGGAACAGAGTAAAATTTGGAGATGATGTCAGAAAATTAGAAAAGAATACTAGAAAAAGAATTATGAACCAACAAATCACAACTGGAAGATCATATCAAGAAATGATAGATTTATATGATAATTTCTGGGATACTTGGTCTTCTTTTAAAGCTTCCAGTCCTTATAATACACAGGGTGAATCTACAGATTTAAGATTGTTACTTACATCAGATCCATTCGTTCAAGCTACTAGAATATATGTTAATGCTTATAATATTACTGGTACATTACCTGGTGATTTACAAGCTAAAGCTAATAATCTTGCTTCAGCAGCACAATCAGTAATTTTTAGTATTAAAAATATATGGACAGACGATACAGTAAGAACTGAAAGAGTTGGTGATTTAATTAACAGAAGAACAACATCTGGTAAACAAAAAGTATTTCCAGCATTTGAAAATATTAATGATACACATCATTTAAGAGCACCATTGGTAGCTTCTGTGGAATTTATAGAATATTTTAAAAGCAAAGGAGGAATGCCAAACGCTTTAGCTGTACCAGCAGATCCATCGACACTTTATGAAACACCTATAGAAAGAGCAAATGCTATTGATAGATTATCTCAAATGCCATCTATAATATTAACATCTATGAAGGCATCTGATTTCTTTGATTCTGATATGAAGACTAAATTATCATCATTTCCTATGGGAGTATCTTTTATGAAATCAAATAGTGAAGGTGATTCTGATGAGGAGGACGACGACGAGGATGAGGAGGACTATGATGATAATAGTAGTATTGAAGAATCATATACCAAAGGTAAATCAATGTTTTCAAGTCTTACAGGCGGCGGTGGCGGTAGAAGGAATAAGAAAGCATCTGTAGCTCATATATTACATGGATCTACGAATGATTATGGTGATATGGGAGGACCATCTAAATATAAATTTAATAGAAATAATATAATAAAGAGAGGAGATACAATAGAAGATCATTACTTTGGACCATGGTTTTCAAGATTAGAATATGCTCGTGGAAGTATTGGAAGTCCGTGTGAAAAATTACTTTATATGGCTGTTCTATTTGCTCCAAATACATTAGATATACATGATAATATAGCTAAAATAGGAGAAAAATTGATAAATCTGACTTATTGGAGAACAGCAATTCAACATAGAATGAATAGTATTATTGGTATGAAAGCTGGTAGCGAGACTCTGATAACTGCTCTTGGTCATATTGCTATTACTCCTTCAATGGAGGGAGTACCAGGATATACTAATGTTACATCTGAATTCTTTCATGGTACAATTAGAAAAAATCCTGATAATATTGGAATGTTACCATATGCCCTACCTTATAGATTTGTTGGTGGAATGAAATTAGATTTTATGAGTGAACCTGGTGATTGGTTAAGACATAACCCAGCTAGAAAATCAATAACTGTTATACCTACTCCAGTATCTGAAACAGTATATGATTATCCTATTCATGCTCTTAATGCACCAACCTATTTTAGAAAAGATATAGATAATGATCCACATTTTAGAAAATTCAGTAGTTCTGGATTCTTTGTTACTATATTTGGAGATAATATATTGGAACTAGAGAAAAAATCTGGTGAAAGAAGAGATTATTATGATGCTGTTCCTGTATCATTGGTTGGTCATAGAGGACAAGCAGTTTATTTTAATCCCGACGCAAAAAGATTCGATAAGAGTATTGCTGGTACCGGACCAAGAGGAGAAATAGAGAAGAATATGCGTGGTTCTCATTTAGCTTGGAATGGTGATGATGTTAAATTTCCTGATAGAAAAGAAGATCAGGCCTATTACTCATGATATGATTGATGATTGTAATAATAATAATAAAAACTGTTTGTGTTCACAATTGTTTATTTAATGTATCTACTCTCAGGGAGTATCGTATTAATAAATTCAGATTTACAATATGCCGCCGACCATATATCATCAAAACAATCTAAGAATTTATCTAAATCTTCATTTTTTAATTTCTTATCGCCAAATTCTATTGTTGTAGTAAATTCCCATTTCTGTGCTTTTCTTCCAGAATTTGCGTGAAGCGCCATAGAATGTTCACCAAAATGTTTGTTTATCTTTTCCACAGTCTTGGTAATATCAAATACATCTTCTATGTATTCTTCGGTCAATATAACACTCTCTGTCTGTTTTAGTTCCCATAGTAAATCACTTACGGTGATTTCTTTGTATTGTATACTCCTGGATGCTTTTGTAAATTGCATTTCCCGTGGGTTGTTTAGATTGTATAAAGACAGATATGAATTATATTTAAATGCTTATTTTATTTTTTTAAAAAAATAAAATAAGTTATATCGTCTTTATATAATAATAATATAAAGACAATGTGCTCCTTTATAAAGTATAAAATAAATCATTTATTTTTGTATAAATCAGGTACATTATAACCACCGCCATAAGTCATATCTTTACCAGTAGGTTGCATCCACATACCACCTTGTGTTTGTGGATGCTGCTGCTGCTGTTGATGTTGATATTGATAATTATCTAAATGTATTTGTTTTCTATAATCAATTTGATCATATGCGTATCTAGAAACACCCTTTACACCCTGAAAAATATACCAAACAGATCCCAATGTTAAAAATATTAATAGTATTTTTAATTCCCATTGATTTATTATTTTAAAAAACATAGTACTACACGACATTGTTAAGCATGTATCCCAATCATGTACAACCTTTCTTATAGCTCTTGTTATAGGCCATGTTTTTAATATAAGCTCTGCTTTTTTACAATCATCCCTTAAACCTTCACTTGAACCTTGATATTTTTTACAATCTTCAACATTTAACATATCATCTGCCATATCTTGTTTTGACTTTTCATGTACCCATGTTTCATGTACATGAAATAATTGTTGGCATATTATAATAAATATAAACACCCAGAACACAAGTTTTATAAGGCCAATGACGGCATCACCAGGTGATTTGTAGTTTCCATTCAGTATAGATTTTATCCATTCAAAAATTGCTTTAGGAAAAGTTGATAATATTATAGAGGCCACCATTTTCGACAACAACAATAACAGTAAGTGATATGATATTAGAGTCTATATTTTGTTTAAAATAATTTATAATATAATTATTAAATAGCATTATAAAAATTATATTGAAATCATTCTATCAGGGATCAACAACTATGAATCATTCTATAATAGATATGGAAGAAGATGCAGAATCACAAATAAACATAGTGGATGACGTATTGAACATGTTAAATCCAAGCAAAAGGGATAATACTGGTGATGACGACGACGATGAATTACCTCTGGTAATGGACGACCCAATAAAAATGTGGGAACTTAAACCACCTGTAGGTGATTATGTAGAATTTAACATGATCTCTGGTATGAAAACACATGGAAATATGATAAGAATCAAAGAAGAAGAAAATTTATTATGGGAGTTTTGTAAAATAATTAATCAATATAAGAGACATATTTGTAGTAACCCTACTGATTGTGATATAAATACTATATGGGTATATGTTAGTTTTATTGGATTTATAAGAAATACATTTTCTACAAATGCACAATCGTATACTTATTATTCTTCTTATATAAACAAACCAAATAGCGAAAGAAATGCAATGAGATATGCATCATTAGATTTCGAATATTGTATGACTTTAGCTCTTTTATCACAGAGATATAACAAAAGAGCTATAAAATATAGAGATATGAAAAGATATAAGGAATCTATACAAGATTTTATGATATGTGGTGATATATTACAAGAGGCATCATCATGTTGTGAGAGAGGAGAAAATACATCAAAAACAGAAGATGACAGAATAAAATATACATATAATAATATAGGATATGAAAAATGGACTCATGTCTTAGGAGGATCAAATATAATGTATGCACGTGTTTCGCTTATGAGATGTCATACTCAAGAATGTGTTGTTTATACTTTAAAGGAAGCACAATTGTCAGAAGAAAATAATAAAATTAATCCAATGACAATATCCGAGATAACAACATGGATATATAGTGAGTATAATAACATATGCAATACACTTTCAAAAATAGGTAAAAATACAACAAATAGTACAATGTTTTTATATGCTAAAATAATGCATTTATTATGGAAATCAAGTACATATGTAACACTGGGAAAGATAGAATTTATAGATGTAAAAGAAACAGCAGATAGAGAATGTGCTGAACTAGTTATGAAAAGATTTGAATTAGCAACACTACAGTGTATGGAAGCCAAGCGATTGTTTAACAAGAAATTATTTCATGCTAGTATATTATCAACAATACAGAACATTGAAGATCAAGCTGTTAGTAATACAGATGAACACTTTAATTACGTAAAGATGGCAATGAAGGCCGATTGGAGTAAAACTAAAATTAAAAAATTAGATAGTACAGAAATTACAAATGTAAAGAAAACGTATGAGAATATTTCTAAAACAATGAGAGAATGTTTAAAAGGTAAATTAAAAATACCAACTAATATTACCGAGATTATATCAAGATTTAATATAAAAGATTCTACTAATAATATAATATTAATGGGTAATGATGATGATATAAGTAGACTTAATAATGGTAGCAATATACCATCACCAGCAACAACAACATTACAACAACAAAACAATGAAAATAAAACAAGGGTATCTATCATGATAGAAAAATGTAATAAGCAATTAGTAAATGGTATGTTAAATAGTAAAAGTAGTGTACCAAATGAGGAAAGTTTAATAAGATATATGGCCATGTTATACACAGCAGGTATATTAGAAGAAAGGGGAAGATGGTTAAAGTATATGAAAACAGAAGGATTACATTCACAAAAAGCACAACAATCAAATGATTTTATTTTAACTATCCATCCAAGTGTCACAAAATCAATACCAATGCAGGTTAGAGAATATAACGAATCTGCTAAACAGACTATACAATACTTTGAGCAAATTCTAAAGGATACTGAAACTTAATAAATATATTAAAAAGAAACCAATTCTCCTATAGAATCAAAATCATCCTTCTTCTTTTGTTGTTGTTGTTGTTGTTGTATTCTGTTGTTGTTATTATACGGGGTAACAGTATTTTTTGATTGAATAGATTCTGATAAATTAAGTTCTTTTAATTCTAACCATGTATTGTCTTGTTTAATATCTTCCTCCTCATTTTTAATCTTGTCCATCTTATCTAATTCTCCTAATAATTCATTATCAGACATATCACTTACACCTTCTATATCAAGTGGCTTACTTACTAATTCTGTTATTCTATTAGATTCTTCTATATTTTCTGCTAAATCATCTATAACCTCTTCTGTATCTTCTACATTAATTTGTGTTGTTAATTCACCTAGAACTGAATTTGTATTCTTAATGGCATCAACATATGTTTTTGTATCCATATTTGATTCCATACTAAACATCAGTGTTTCCAGAGTCATAATCTGATTTTCAAGAATCATTATTGATTTTTCGTACATTTTCTTTTTTCTCATACATATTATTGCTTGACCAATTTTACCACCTTTTTTATGTGTTGATGCCTTAATTAATTCATTTTTTATTAATTGTTCTAAAACACCCACTCTTTCTTGGTGATGAATAATTGTTTGTTTATTTTGATGTATTGTTGTTTGTGGTGCTGGTTTATGTACTTCTTTAGGTTTACCAAATAACACCATGAGACTATCTAGACTCATATTGAACTATTCAACTAATGTCTATTATGTTGTTATTATTATATTTACGTTTTAATGATACAAAATTAAAATTTATATCATTTCCCAATATTTATCAATCTCATTAATGAGATTGATAATTATTTAAGAAAAAAATAAATACATACTATTTTATTAAAATAATTGATTTAACAACAAATCGCCTGTGTTGTTGTTATGGATTTAATTAGTGAATTTAGTGGTAATAAATGTGACGTTGAAGTAGATTATAATATAAAGATTATTGTTGTTGGAAATACAGGAGCTGGTAAAACATCATTAATAGGTACATTTGTAAAAACAGATTTTGAAATGGAATCTACAAAATCAACTGTAGGACTTGATTTTGCATTATTAACGTTAGAAGACAGAGAACATGGTAAAATAAAACTTAATATATGGGACACAGGTGGTCAAGAGAGATTTGCAAGTATTATAGATGCTTATTATAGAAATTCAGATGGTATACTTATAGTATATGATGTTACTGATAAAGATTCATTTGAGAAAGTTAGTATGTGGTATGAAAGAGTTAGAGTACATTTACAACATAATAATGCATATAAAATTATAATTGTCGCTAATAAAATCGATTTATTATTAAATGAATCAACACGTGGTGATAATATAAGCAAAGAGGAAAGAATGGGATTAACAGACAGTTATAACTTACCTTATGTACAAGTATCAGTAAAATCAGGTGAACCTCATGAAATACAGGGCCCTTTTATACATTTAATACAATCTATATTAAAAGATAAAGAATTAAATGCTATTGTTAGAAAAAAGGCTGAACAATTTAATGCAAGTATAAAAAGAAATAAAACAAGACCGAGTGGTAATAGTGGTGGTGGTGGCGAAGAAGAGTGTTCGTGTTAAAAAATAACAATTAATAAATATTTTTATTAAAAATATTAGTTAATCTATTTTTTGACATTGTAAAATAATCTTTATCGATCTCCAAAGCTATGTATTTTATCCTATGTCTCTTACAGCATACGGCAGTTGTTCCTGATCCAGAATAAAGATCTAAAATACTATCACCTTTTTTGAAATATAGATCAATTAGATTTTCTACTAATTCTTCGGTATATGCAGCAATGAATTTTTCTTTTGTTAATAATGGTTGCTGTTGTTTTTCATTTATAGTCATTATATGATTTAAGTTGTTCTCTTTATATAAAAAAGGAGGGTGTTTATAACCTGTTTCTATTATATTATATAATACCTTCTTTTTGCCACTTTCTTCATTTATTCTATTATTATTAAACTGATAACTTTTCTCACTTCCTTTTTTACAGAAAATAAATACAAACTCACATTTTCTTGACAATCTTCTAGTATTAGCTGTTGTTGATATAGGGTATACTTTATATTTTTTCCATACTATAGTATCTAATAGTTTCCAATTTGTATTATCTTGGATATTTAGGATCAATTTAAATGGTAAAGATGGATCATTAGAACCATAACTTAAGTTAATACACATCACACCATTGTCTATTATTTTATTTTCCCATAATTTTAATGTTTCCGTTATTCTCTTTATATAACAATCTGATTTTAACGAATCCTTATAATTTTTATATAAGCTGGTTTTCCCAATTTTACTACCATTCCCTAGATTATATGGAGGAGATGTTATAATACCATTCATAGATTTATGTTTTATACTATCTATAATAGATTCATTAGAATTATCAGTATTAATAAGAAATGAATCTCCTGTTGTAATCACACTATCATAAAACCATCTAATTTTGTTTTTATCTTCCTCTTCTTTAAAGTTAATTTTGGATGATGATAGGAATAATATACTAAATATATTGATAATAAAGTGTACACTTGAAGTATATTCATCTATATCAAATAAGGATGTATTTTCCCTATACAATGGTTTTGTTTCATGTATATATTCTAATTTTAACAGATTGTTTGTAACAGTAGTATCATGATATAATTTACTGTATTCTATAAGTGTCTTTATTTCTCTTATATAGTTAATGTTGATCGAAAATGATTCCGTCGTCTCTTCTTCATCATCAAAACTGAATAATTGTGATAAAGTGGCAGTATTTATAC